>JAEEGG010002951.1_pt1 | contig 43128 bp, 46 predicted proteins | sample 9134161 | NCBI WGS metagenome assembly JAEEGG01 (sample SAMN16246543, study PRJNA631951) | gut metagenome | biome: gut microbiome; feature: rumen; material: CR-attached | host: Bos | place: Iran: Karaj | collected 2018-10 | reverse complement strand
GGCCATAAGCAGTCCCCCTGCCACCGAATAGCGTAACAGGGGGCTTGGAAAGAGGATGATTTTCTGGATTTGCTGGCTATAAAGCAAGTTCAGAATGGGGATTCGTGTTTAGCGGACAGTAATAATTTTTTTTGTTGTATGAGAAGCCCTATGGACTCTCGCTGAGTAAGAATCTTTGGACGGAAGATCAGCTGTTATTTTCTTATCTCGATATCGCGTTTCACATTGTTGCGGATCTTCGTGAGATAACCCTTCATTCCTTCGGCGTCTTTGTTGTCGATAATCTCGAGCAGTTCCTTCAGTTCAGTACGGATCTGCGACACCTGGTCGTGGGTGTAAGGGTTGAATAAAATCTCCTGCAGCAGGTAGTCGTCCTCATTGAGCACGCCCTTGGCAATCTTCATGTGACGCTTGAAAGTGGTACCGGGGGCATCCTGATGCTTCATGACAGCAGCGAATACAAAGGTCGAGACGAAGGGGATGGACAGTGAGTAGGCCACCGTCTTGTCGTGCTCCTCGAAGGTGTATTCGTAGATGTTGAGTCCCAGCTTCTGATAGAGGTCCTTGAAGAAGATACGTCCCATGTAGTCGCCCTCACTGATGATGATGGCATTCTCCTCGGACAGCTGCTGAAGGTTCGCGAAGGTAGGACCGAACATGGGGTGGGTACTCACGTAGCGCATATCCGTAGACTCATAGAACTCTTTCAGGTCGGTCTTCACACTGGCTATGTCACTGATAATGCACTCCTTGGGCAGATAAGGAATGACCTCCTTGAAGACAGGGATGGTGTATTTCAGCGTAACCGCATTGATAATCAGCTCCGGCTTGAACTCCTGAATCTGCTCATAGGTTGTGAAACGCTGGCAGTTGTAGGTGAACCTCATTCGCTTGGGGTCACGTTCAAAAACTGCTACTTCATGTTCAAAACTCAGCAGGTCGATGAAGAAACTTCCCATCTTGCCTGCTCCCATGACTAATATCCGCATAATGTTTATTTGTTGATAATCTCTATCTGCTGCCGAACGCTCTCCTCGTGAATGTTCTCGAAAACATGTGCCACGAATCCAGGATCCATGCCACAGAGGGAGCCTTGTGCTCCGCGCTTGTTCAGTATTTCATTGTAACGGTTGGCCTGAAGGACGGTCATGTTGTGCTCTTTCTTGTACTGACCGATTTCACGACAGACGCGCATACGCTTGGCGAGCAGGTCCATGAGCTGGTTGTCAAGTTCGTCAATCTGCTTGCGCAGCTGGGTGATTCCTTCCGTTGTGGTGTTCTCGTCACGGATGACCAGCAGTGAGAGAATATAGTCGAGTACGTCAGGGGTAACCTGTTGCTTGGCATCGCTCCATGCTTTATCGGGGTCGCAGTGGCTCTCAACGATCAGTCCGTCGAAGCCCAGGTCCATGGCCTGCTGACAGAGCGGAGCAATCAGCTCACGGCGTCCTCCTATATGACTCGGGTCACAGATGATGGGCAAGTCGGGTATCCGGCGGTGCAGCTCAATGGGGATTTGCCACATGGGCATGTTACGGTAGATCTTCTTCTCGTAGGAAGAGAAACCACGGTGAATGGCTCCTAAGCGTTTGATACCAGCCTGGTTGATGCGTTCCAGTGCTCCAATCCAGAGTTCGAGGTCGGGGTTTACGGGGTTCTTGATGAATACGGGTACATCGACACCTTGCAGGGCATCGGCCAGGGCCTGCATGGCGAAGGGGTTTGCAGACGTACGTGCTCCAACCCATAGAATGTCGATTCCATATTTCAGAGCCAGTTCCACATGCTCGGGTGTAGCCACTTCGGTGGATACGAGCATCTTGGTCTCTTTCTTCACCTCTGCCATCCAAACCAGTGCCGGTTCTCCATGCCCCTCGAAGCCACCAGGTTTTGTACGTGGCTTCCATACACCGGCACGGAAGTTGTGGCAGCCTTTCATGGCCAGCTCACGGGCGGTAGTCATTACCTGCTCCTCGGTCTCGGCAGAGCAGGGGCCTGCAATGACGAAGGGGCGTTCGTTGTCACTCGGTAAGTTCAATGGTGCTAATTCCAGTTCCATAATTATATTGTTTTCTTGATTCTTTCCAGTGCTTGTTGTATTTTCTCTTCTTTGGCACAGAGGGAGATACGGATGTAGCGTTCTCCGTTGCTCCCGAAGATGAATCCTGGCGTGATGAAGACACGGGCTTCATGAAGGATCTTCTCTGTAAGGTCTTCCACATTGGCATAGGATGCAGGTATCTTTCCCCAGAGGAACATGCCTACTTGTTTCTTGTCGTAGGTACATCCCAGCACATTCATGATCTTCTCTGCCCATTCACGGCGACGGGCATAAGTATTGATATTGTATTCGCGATGCCAGCTCTCATCGTTCTTATATGCCTCAGCTGCAGCCAGTTGTATGCCACGGAAGGTTCCGCTTTCAATGTTGGACTGTACCTTCAATATCCATGAGATAAACTGTGCATTCGTGGCGCACAGACCCACACGCCATCCTGGCATGTTGTGGCTCTTTGACATGGAATTGAATTCTATGCAGCAATCCTTTGCTCCTGGTACCTGCAGAATGCTCAAGTGCTCTTCACTGAGAATGAAAGAGTAGGGGTTGTCGTTCACGACCACGATGCTATGCTCTTGTGCAAAACGTACCAGCTGCTCGTATGTATCGCGTTGGGCTTTTCCTCCCGTCGGCATGTTGGGGTAATTGGTCCACATCAGTTTCACCTTGGAGAGATCCATCTTCTCCAGTTCCTCAAAATCGGGTTGCCATCCACAGTCTTCGCGCAGGTTGTAGTTCACAATCTTTGCACCCAGCAACTTTGACAATGAGGTATAGGTGGGGTAGCCAGGGTTAGGTACCAACACCTCGTCTCCGGGATTGACGAAAGCCAGTGTGACATGCAGGATACCTTCCTTAGAGCCTATCAGAGGCAGGATCTCGTTTCTGGCATCAAGCTCTACATCATACCAGCGTCTGTAAAAACCTGCCATGGCTTCGCGCAACTCGGGTGTTCCCATAGTGGGCTGGTATCCGTGGGCATTGGGTTGGTGTGCCACTTCGCAGAGTTTTTCTATGGTCTGCTCTGAAGGAGGCATGTCAGGGCTTCCGATGGCAAGACTGATAATGTCCTTGCCTTCGGCATTCATCTTGGCCACTTCCTTTAATTTCCTACTGAAATAGTATTCGCTCACTAAGCTGAGCCTGTCTGCTGGTTGTATCATATCATTCTATTTATTATCAATATGTTTGTCTTCCGTCTTTATACTCACCTAGGATTTTGAGGTCTTTCGTGAGAGGGATGATAGCATCAATGCTCTGACGGTATCGGGTCAGGTCGTCGAACATCACGTCGACATAGAACAGGTATTCCCATTCCCGTCCGATGATTGGTAGTGACTGGATCTTTGTGAGGTTGATCTTGTAGAACGAAAGTATCGCCAACACATGACTCAGACTGCCTTCTTCGTGAGGCAGCGAGAAAACGATACTCGACTTGTTCGTCTCTGTCAACGGGCGGAGCATGTCGGCTTTGTTGGGATTGCATACGACAAGAAACCGGGTGAAGTTGTGCTTGTTGTCCTCAATGTGGTCTTCGAGCACCTTCAGTCCGTATAGTCTGGCAGCTTCTGCATGGCAGATGGCAGCCCAGCCCCGTTTCTGTCCTTCCGCTATCATCTTGGCTGAGCCGGCAGTGTCCTCTGCCTCCACGTTCTTCATCGAAGGATGCTGTGCCAGGAACTCGCGGCACTGCATGAGGGCAACGGGGTGGGAGTGTATTTCGGTAATCGTCTCCCAATCATCCTCAGGCAGACAGCAGATACAATGCGAGATGTGCAGCTTGTGTTCACCGACTATGGTTGTTCCTGAGTCGCGCAGCAGCTCATAGTTGTGCAGCAGGCTTCCCGCAATGGTGTTCTCTATGGCGAGCATTCCGATGGCGGTAGGGTCTTTCCTGATGCTGTCAAAGACCTGTTCGAAAGTAGAGCAGCAGATCAGCTGCATCTGTTCACCTTCGAAATACAGGTGTGCGGCAATGTCGTGGAACGACCCGATGAGTCCTTGTATCGCAATCCGTTTCATATGTTGTAATATTCTGTTGTTCCTATTGTTGCTAATCATCAAAAACTCCGCTTTCACCTTTTCGTGAAGCGGAGCCTTATTTCAATTATTCAATATTTCATTTCTTAATCTTACATACGACCGACCGCTTCACAATACGTTGCAAAGTAAAAGTAATAGCCGTAAAAGTAAGCGTTCATATTTGTCATCTTTTATTGTTTTTGCTGATTTCGGCTGCAAAATTATAACTTTTCTTTTGTTCCTGCAAATAATTTGCCATAAAAATGCTTCTTTTGCTTACATTTTTCTACATAGTCAGTATGAGGGCGCACCAACCGTTGTCCTCTTTCGTTCCTGTAATGGTCAGTCCCAACTGCTGTGCACGCTCCTGCAGCATGGGTATGTCTTCTTTGTAGAACCCGCTTAGGAGCAATGTTCCCTGGGGCTTCATGACGCTGGAGAAACGGGGCATGTCACTGAGCAGGATATTGCGGTTGATGTTGGCCATCACGACGTCGAACTGCTGATTCATGCTACAGAGCAGCGAGGCATCGCCGTGAAGTGCCTCTAACCGTTCGTCCACGTGGTTGATAACTGCATTGTGGCGGGTGTTGTCAACACTCCACTCGTCAATGTCGTAAGCTGTACATCGTGCAGCTCCTGACTTCAGGGCCACGATGCCCAGTATGCCAGTACCGCATCCGCAGTCGAGAACCTCTTTCCCGTCCAGCGGCTGTTCCATCAGCGCATGACACATCATCCGGGTGGTTTCGTGGGTGCCTGTGCCGAAAGCAAGGTGTGCATCGATCTCTATGGCAAGCCTTTCCGGAATCGACGTGTCGGGCAGATGGCGTCCGTCGTGTATGACGATGGAGCAGAATGGCCTGTCCGTTCTTTCCATTAGGGTAGGCGAGGAGACAATGATGGGTTCAAACCCTTCCTGCTCCCACTGTTCGTTCCAGTCGCGGTCTTCCGCTTCGCTGTAGTCATAGTCTACCGTAACCTCCTCAAAAGGAACATTGCTTAGCAGGGTGTGAAGCAGGTCAGCGTTGAAGAGATCCTGCTGTACATAGCCTTTCAGTCCTCCGTCTTCCGTATATTCGAAAGTCTCGAAACCGGCTTCGCCTGCCAGTGCCGAGACAACGTCTCGGGCATCGTCTCTCATTGCTTCTGGGCAATGAATATAGAAATTTACTTCGCAATATTTCATATCTTTGTTAAAATATGGTGCAAAATTACAAAAAATAGGGAAAAACCTATCATAGTTTAGGGTTTTTCCCTAAATTTGCATCAGAATTTGCAGTAATTTTGCATCGTGAATCAAATATATTGTCAAACCTTTTAAATAGAACAGATATGAAAAAGTGGTTTTTGATGTCGCTCATGCTGGGAGCCCTGCCGCTCTCGATGCTTGCGCAGAACGATGACATGTACTTCGTTCCTTCGAAGTCGGCTGTTGACAAGGCCAGAGCCGCTCGTGCCTCACGTGGCACCTATTATGTTGGTTCCAATCGTAGTGTCGATGAGTACAACCGTCAGGGCAGCTACTATCAGGCATTGCCCCCTGATAGCGATATCATCGACTTCTCTGCTGTACAGGGTGTGTATCCTGACTCTACGTCCGATTACGATCTCACCCGCCGCATGATGCGCTATGAGGAATACGAGCCCAACAACTCTTTCTGGGAGGGCTATAATGCTGGCCGACGTGACTCTTGGTATGGTTGGTCTTCTCCATGGTATTACTCGAACTACACATGGTATGATCCTTTCTATTATCCTTGGTATGGTTCGCTGTACGATCCTTGGTACTATGGTTTCTATAGCCCGTACTACTATCGCTACAGCTATTATGGATGGCCCTTTGCCTATTATTATGGCAGCTACTACTATGGTGGCGGTGGTCCCGGCGGCTATTATTCCTATAACCGTAATGGAGGCACAGGCGGATCCATCAGCCGCTATGGCAACACCCATGGCCACTTCACCGGCTATCGTGGCGCTTCCGGCTCATCCTCGACCGTTGCCAGCGGTGCCCGTGCTTCTTCAGCACGTTCCCGCACTGTCTCCGGCCATACTGCCATCAATCGCAGTGGTAATACCAGCACTTCCAGCAGCTATAGCGGAGGTAACTTCAGTGGTGCCCGTTCTTCATCTGTATCGTCTTCATCGTCCTCTGGCGGAGGCGGAAGCTTCAGCGGTGGTGGCGGTGGCGCCGTACGCAGCTCCGGCGGCGGTGGCGGCGGTGGCGGCGGAATCCGCTCGAGTGGTCGCAGATAAGTGTTTTACATGTTAATGCTGTCTCTTATATATAATGTATATAATGTATAACGATTAAGGTTTCCAATTATGAAAAAGCTATTGATTGCCATATTGGCCGTGGCAGGAGCGATGCCTGCTGCAGCCCAGGACACCTACGAAGGTGCCAAGATCATGACTGAAGATCTGAACGGTACGGCTCGCTATGTGGGCATGGGTGGTGCCATGGACGCACTAGGTGCTGACATCTCCACCATCAGTACCAATCCCGCAGGTATCGGCCTCTTCCGCCACAGCACTGCCAGTTTTTCTCTCGGCGTGGTGTCGCAGCAGGATGTCAAGAAGTTTGACCAGCTCGGCAAGACCAACTTCAGTTTCGATCAGGTGGGATTCGTCTATTCGTCGCGCACTGATATCCAGTCGTTTGTCAACTTTGGTTTCAACTACCACAAGAGCCGCAACTTTGACCAGATTCTCTCTGTGGCCGATCATGTCATGAGCCGTGCCTCGATGAACAAACTGGCCTATGCCAAGCACATGCGTGGCAATGTGGACTATGGTGGCTATAGTGTGGACTTCAACAACGATGGCGACCTAATGGGCTATGAGGATAACAACAGTAACTATCGTGCCAACACCTATTCCCAGTGGGATTATCTGCTCATGAATGCCTTGAATGCCGAGCAAGCCAGAGACCCACAGACTGGCGAGGAGTACACCGATATAGGCTATGTGGAGGCTGATGTCTACAATTTCGACCGTGCTCATCGCGGATGGATCAGCGAGTACGACTTCAATCTCAGCGGAAACATCAACGACCGCGTCTATCTGGGTCTGACCATCGGCATCCACGATGTCAACTACAAGGCCTATGGCGAGTATACCGAGGGTCTGTCTTTTGCCAACGGCACTGATGCTGGCATTATGACCCTGGCCGACGAGCGTAAGATAGAAGGTACGGGCTACGATGTGAAGGCAGGCGTTATTTTCCGTCCGGTAGAGTATTCGCCCTTCCGCATTGGCGTCTCTGTCAGCACTCCCACCTGGTATAAGCTTACCTCGTCCAACTCCTCTGTCCTGTTCAACCAGTCGGCAGTGGGTAGCTTTGATAAGGGCGAGAACGGCGAGTCTTACGACTTCAAGCTCTATACTCCTTGGAAGTTCGGACTCAGCGCAGGTACTACTTTCAACACCATGCTCGCTGTGGGTGCATCACTCGACTATTCCGACTATACCTGTACCGATGTACGTATCAACGACGGATACTATGACTACTATGGCGATGAGGGCTCGTTCAGCGACCGTGCCATGAAGGACAACATCGACCGCAGCCTGAAGGGTGTTACCACCCTGAAAGTTGGTGCTGAGCTGAAGCCCGATCCCTGCATGGCCGTGCGCCTGGGTTACAACTATGTGTCGCCCATGTATGAGAAAGACGGCGTGCGTGACATGTTGCTCAATTCGCCCGGTGTCATGTATTCATCAACCACTGACTATGTGAATTGGGAGTCTACCAACCGCATCACCTGTGGTCTGGGTTACAAGACGGGCAAAGTGTCGCTCGACCTGGCCTACCAGTACTCTACCACCAACGGTAAGTTCTATCCCTTCCAGCCCGATGTGACGTTTAACGACTTCGGCGCAAACGAGTCCAATGTGTCTTCACCAGCTGATGTCAGCAACAAACGCCACCAGCTGCTCTTCACTCTGGGCTATACGTTCTGATGAACCAAGACGATTGATAGAAAACACAAGCCGCTGCCTGTTTGGGACAGCGGCTTTGTTTATACATCTCCTCCATGTGAATAGTTTTACCATAAGTACCCCGGCAGTTTAGTCACGGTAAACCGGCAGTTTAGTTACGGTAAACCGACAGTTTAGTTACGGTAAACCGATAGTCAGGTTGTGCTGTAAAGCAGGAGTTTAGTGGTTAAGGTTTACTCGCCCAAGAATTCGGCGATGGTCTTCAAGCACAGTTCGCTACTGACAGGCTTGGAGAGGAAGGCATTGCAGCCAGCTTCCATAGCCAGTTTGCGGTCACTGTCGAAAGCATTGGCCGTAAGGGCAATCACGGGCAGGTCGGGGTGTCTCTCCTTGATGAGCTTTGTTGCCTCCAGACCGTCCATGACGGGCATCTTCAGATCCATGAGCACAGCATCGATATCGCCCTTGTCTGCTTCTTCAACGGCTTCTTGACCGTTTTTGGCGCGTCTGATCTGATAATTGCGCTTTAAGATGTAGGTCATCAGGATGAAGTTGCTGTCATTGTCTTCTGCTACTAAAATAGTTTTCATTTTGGTAGAAATTAAATTAGAAAATACACTTAGTTCGTTAATTTGTTACAAATATACGAACTTTCTTTGATAAACGCTTGCATTTGCATGAATTTTTAACTAATTTTGCATCGAAAGATACTAACCACATTAAAAATTTATGATGAAACTACGACTATTTACGAGTGCTATGGCATTCATGGCAGCTATGAATATGATGGCTGCCGACCATGTGATTGACGTCAAAACAACAAAGCTGGGGGCTCCTGTCCAGAGCACGATGTATGGTATCTTCTTCGAAGACATCAACTATGCTGCAGACGGTGGACTCTATGCAGAGATGGTGAAGAACCGTTCGTTCGAGTTCCCCCAGCGGTTGATGGGATGGCGAGCCTACGGCAAGTTTGAGGTGCGGAATGACGGACCGTTTGAACGCAATCCTCATTATGTGAGGCTTTCCTATTCAGGGCACCGCGACAAGTTCACGGGACTCGAGAACGAGGGATTCTTCGGCATTGCCACGAAGAAAGGTGCTACCTACAGATTCAGTGTCTGGGCCCGTTGCCCCGAAGGTGGAAAGTCCACCCTGGAAGTTAGCTTCGTCGACAACGACACCATGGGCGAGGATCAGCGTTTCGCCACTGCCAAAGTCAACGTCAGCGGCAAGGAGTGGAAGAAATACACGGCAGAGCTGAAGTCTCCGGTCACTGAGCCTAAAGGTGCATTACGTATCTTCCTCGAGGGCGACAAGGCTACCACTGACGTGGAGCATGTCTCGCTGTTTCCCACCGACACCTGGAAAGGACGTGAGAACGGCATGCGTAAGGACTTGGCACAGGCTTTGGCCGACATGCACCCGGGCGTGTTCAGGTTTCCTGGTGGTTGCATTGTAGAGGGTACCGACCTGGAGAGCCGTTACCAGTGGAAGAACTCGGTGGGACCGGTTGAGAACCGTCCTTTGAACGAGAACCGCTGGCGCTATACCTTCGGACATCGTTTCTTCCCCGATTATTATCAGAGCTACGGTCTGGGGTTCTTCGAGTTCTTCCAGCTTTGTGAGGACTTCGGATGCGAGGCACTGCCAGTGATCTCGTGCGGACTGAGTTGTCAGTTCCAGAACCCTGACCCCACGAAACCCGGTGTTCATGTGCCTGTAGACCAGCTGGATGACTATATCCAGGATGCTCTCGACCTCGTAGAGTTTGCCAATGGTCCCGTGGATTCTAAGTGGGGCAAGGTACGTGCCGATATGGGTCATCCGGAGCCGTTCAACCTGAAGTATCTGGGAGTTGGCAACGAGCAGTGGGACTATGACGAGCAGCATGGAGGCTTCGGCCCCGTATTTACCGAGCGTCTGAAGAAATTCTCCGATGCCCTCCGTTCCAAGTATCCCACACTGAAACTCATCGGAACCACCGGACCCAATAGCGAAGGCTGGGACTTTGACCTCTTGCAGCCACGCATGAAGGAATTGAAGGTAGACCTCTACGACGAGCATTATTATCGCAACGAGCAGTGGTTCCTGAGCCATGGTCTGCGTTACGACAGCTACGACAGGAAGGGTCCGCGTGTGTTTGCCGGAGAATATGCCTGCCACGGACGTGGGAAGAAGTGGAACCATTTCGAGACATCGCTCTATGAGGCTGCCCACATGACGGGTATTGAGCGCAATGCTGACCTTGTCCACATGGCCACTTATGCCCCGCTCTTTGCTCATGTAGAGGGTTGGCAGTGGCGGCCAGATGCCATTTGGTTCGATAATCTGCGTTCCTTCAAGTCGGTCAGCTATTATGTCCAGCAGATGTTTGCCATGAACAAGGGCACAAATGTGTTGTCATTGACCATGCAAGGTAAGCCCGTTGCCGGACAGGAAGGTCAGGACGGACTGTTTGCATCAAGTGTCTTCGACAAACAGACGGGTGAGGTGATTATCAAGGTGGTCAATACCTCAAAGCAGTCGCAGCCCTTACGGCTCAACCTTCAGGGAATCAAAGGAGAAAGAACGGCAGAAACTCTTACATTGAATTGGAACGGGTCTTTGGATGACGAGAATACTCTGGACCAGCCGGAGAAGATCATTCCGCAATCAGGCAAGCTGACTGTCAGCAGCGGTAAGAAAAACGCTGTACTCAGCGATAATCTTCCTGCCATGACCTTCCGTATATATAAGGTAAAAAAATAAAATAGGTATTTATACTGGGAAAGGTGCAGGTTCATTGCGGATCTGCACCTTTTCTTATACCTGCTGCCAAGCAGACAAGAACGTGCGAACTTAACCCCGTTCCGCCCTTATAATTGCCTATAATTCTACTAAACTACTAAAGGAGAAATCCTCTAATTACCTCCCTTACGGTCAGTGGGTCTTCGACAAATCTTTCTAATTCTTGATAAAAAAAAAGGTGGGAAACTTAAGTTACGTTAGTTCACTTCCTTTGTTAGATCAGCTTATCCTGAGGCAAAGGATGGTCAGGTCATCACTCTGATCGGCGCCACCCACATGGTCAGCCACATCAGCGAGTAGCCTGTCAACGGTAGATTCAGCATTGACAAACTCTTCATTCCTCATCAATGCCAGTAGGCGTTCTTCGCCATGCTGCTCCAGTTTTGCGTTTTCTGCCTCAGTCAAACCATCGGTATAGAGAAGTAGCGTATAGCCTTTGATGTTATCAATGCTCTCACCTACATACTCCAGCTCAGGCCAAAGTCCGGCAACGGCATTTGACTCCATTTTGATGTAGTGAGCACGATCGGGACTGCCTGGCTTCTGTCGGTTGTTGACAAGGATAGGCGAGTTATGGCCGGCATTACAGAAATCCATACGGCCTGTTTCAAGGTCTATCTCAGCTATGAACATGGAGACAAAGATGCTGTTCTCATTATCGACAGAGAGCGTGTCGTTGATTCGCATGGCAATCTGAGCAGGCTTAAAGCCCTCCTTGGCTACACTGCGGAACAGGTTGACGGCTACAGCCATCGTCATCGAGGCCGGTACACCCTTGCCTGAGACATCACCCACACAGACGTACAGCTTCTTGTCCTTCAAGAAGAAATCGTAGAGATCTCCGCCCACTTCCTTTGCCGGGGTCATTGAGGCATAGAGGTCGATACCGAATTCCTTTGGGAATGCATTGAATTCATGTGGCACCATCCCCATCTGTATATCACGTGCAATGCGGAGTTCGCTCTCAATGCGTTCCTTGGCGGTAGTCGTTTCTTCCAGCTGGTTGTAGGCATCTTCCAGTTTGCCGTAGGCCGATTCGATTTCCTTCGAGTGCTTGTTGCGGCGATACAGGATAAAGCCCAGCGCAGAAATGACCAGTACGGCGATGATGGCCAGCATGACCATAAACACGTGATGTGCGTGCTCTGATTGCTTCTGGGCTTCCATCTTTGATTCCCACTCACTCAGTTGCAAGTCTTTGTTGTAACGGTCCAGGCTGTCGTTTTCCAGTTTTACGGCAGCATTCTGTAGTTCTATGTCGCGGTTCCTGAGTTCTATGCTCTGGTTTTCCAAAGTGAGGTTCAGCGCCTCTTCCTCCAGGCGCCGTTGTGCAAGTTCATCGCTGATATGTTCCAACTCCAGCTGTTGGTTCTTCAGTTTCAGGTCTTTGGCCTCGTTCTCTGCTCGTTCTGCATCAAGGGCATGGGATTGGTTAAGGGCATTCGTCTGTGCCTCTAACGAATTGATGGAGTCGCTATATTTCTTGAGAGCGACATGTGTATAATAGGCTTCTCTCCATCGTCCCAACTTTCTGTAAGCCAGATGAGTTGTTATCAATCGGTCGATTTTGCTTTTCAAGCCCCGAGCCAACACCAGCATTTTCTCGAAGTCCCCGTTTAGTTCAGCATGATGGACATCCACTCTCCGACCTAAGTTCGTGTATATCCCTGTCTCTTGTCTTGCCTTATCAAGTTCTGCATAATAGCGGTTAAATTGTTCCACATCAACCTTTTCTATTGCAGCAATCATACACTTGAATGTCAAAGCCTGTATACGATGTTCTGGGATGAGGTCTGGCTCCTGAAGTGCTTTATCTGCCATTTCAAAAGCTTTATCCTTCAAATGCCTATTATGATAGATTTTTGCCAGGCCGAGGTAAATGGGGGCAATATTGAGGTGGGGCAGATATTGTTCTTTATAGCTGATGCAGCTTAAGAGCAGTTTTTCAGCCTGATCCTCCATCTTAAGGCCACTTGCTACTTGAGCATTGGCTTGCATGGATGCGAAAAGACCGAATTTGCTGTCGTTCTTACGGGCATAATCCGTCATGGTCTTGATAATTTCCAGCGCCTGTTCACGGTTTCCATTCGACGAGAGTATGATAGCTTGGTTTCCCCATGCCTTATAGAGCAGCTCATCATTGTTTGCTTGCTTTGAAACCTCTATCAGTTGGTCAGTGACCTGATAGAACTGCTGAATTGAATCAGGCTTGTTAAACAACCGGTACATGTCTTTTCTCAGCTGCTCAATAACAACGGTCTTCTCCTGGGCAGTAACTGTTACTGATACCACCAGGAGCAAAAGACATGCCATCCACTTGCCATATTTGAGCCACGCATTCATATAACGTACAGGATTCAGTTCTGTTTTTATCGTGTCTTACTGAATACGAGTGCAAATATATATAAAAAAAATGAGATTATACGCCAAATGAAATATAAAAAGAAATAAATTGCCTCGAAAAGATGATAAGCAAGGCTGTTATACGCTCATTCCTATCCCCAGATGTGTCATAAGTCACATTTTCCACAGAAACTCCATTTGTTCATAGAAAGCATGCCTGCATGGCATAGCAACGACGATTTCCTGTTCAGCCAGCCGTCTGTCATTCGAATAAAAGGAGTTCTTCTGCAAACGAGTTGGATGGGTTTCAGAATTCTTGACAAACCAGAATCGGCTCTTTCCATCGAGTTAACTCAAGCGATCAATCGAGTTAACTCAAGTGATTGATCGAGTTAACTCAAGTTTTTTGGGTAGTTATTTCACTGGCCTTTCAGGTCGTTTCTTACTTGCGAGATTCGAGCTACTGTCATTAGTACAATCAGGAAAGACGTATTTTGCTTTACTTTGGCTGAAGACTTTGACGATAGTCGCTGGGCGACTGACCAAGATGCTTGGTGCAGTAACGGCTGAAATAAGAGAGCGACGTGAAGTTCATCGCATCGGCTATCTGAGTGAGCGACAGGCGTTCATCATTCAGATAGTCTTTCAGTATAGGTGTGGTGTGACGGTCGATGTACGATGTGATACTGTGCCCGGTTACGCGCTTGATGGTGGCAGAGAGATACTTGGGCGATACGTTCAGCCGTGCGGCATAGTAGTTCACATTGCGCTCTGTCCGGCTGATGCCTGTGGCAAGCAGAGCCATCAGCTGTTTTACGATGTAAGCGCTGCGGTCGGTATGAGCGTCGGTGGCACCACGCTGCGCATGAACCTCGAAGATGTCGTACATCATCGTCAGACAAAGGCTGCCCATCAGTTCACGATAGAACTGCAAGTGGCTGCCGTCCAAACGGTCACGCAGACGGTGGAAGTCTTCTAGGAGAAGCCGAGCCTGTTCGTCTGAGAGTTTGATGACAGGGTCTTGGTTCAGCGAGATGCTGCCCCCGATGCTGTAGTTGTTCGATGGCAGTAGGCTCTGCAGAAACTTGTAATCAGCAGCAAACCACTCCACCTCTAGGTCGGTATGTGCCGCCAGGTTCTTCACCCTGTCAGGCATCGGTATCACCACCAGATCGTTTTTCACGATGTGGTAGCACCGCTCGTTGAACACGAAACTGCCTTCGCCAGCCGTGCATATCAGGTGCATGCAGGTGTGGCTCAGCTCACGGGCATTCATTGCATGGAAGTCTGTGGAATATAGGAAATCGCCGTTCATATTCTTGTCATTTGGGTGCGAAGATACGCATTAATTATGATACAAACAAACGATTTCGGCAAAAAGTGAAAGTAATGGCGCAATTTGTGCAACAAAAGTATCTGAAAATCATCGTACCTTTGCATCCGGATTTAAAAGTATAATTAAAAATGAATATCAAAAGTATCATCACAGCCGTCATCGGCCTGCTCGTATCCACAGCTTGCAGCGGCGGCGCTAAACAGGAGAAAGTTATGAACATGGACGGAAACGGAAGGAGCAGCGAGAGCCATCGAGTTAACTCAGATGGCCGAGTCGTGACAGACGAAGGCAAGGACAAGGTATTGGTAGTGTTCTTCTCACATGCAGGAGATAACTACGCAGTAGGAAACATCGAAGTAGGCAACACAAAGATTGTGGCCGATTACATCAGCGAGCTGACAGGAGCAGAGCAGTTTGAAATCGTGACGCACAAGTACGACGGAATGGCCTATAATCCGCTTATAAAACTGGCACAGGAAGAGGCTAAGAACGGCGAGCTTCCTGAGTACGAGGGCGATGTAGATCTGAGCAATTTTGACATCGTGTTCATCGGTGGTCCCGTTTGGTGGGGCACTTATCCGCAGGTGATGTTCACCTTCTTCAAGAAGCACTCGAACGACCTGAAGGGTAAGACCGTCGTCCCCTTCACTACCCATGAGGGCAGCGGGCTGGCCAACTGCGTGGAAGACGTGAAAAAGGCTTTCCCAGGTGCCAATGTCCAAAAAGGTTTTAGCATCTATGGCCACGAGGTGCGCACAGAAAAGAAAAAGGTCGAGAAGTGGCTGAATGGTTTAGGTTATTAACAAATGACAATTATGGAGTACATTAAACTATCAAACGGCGTTGAGATGCCGACATTGGGCTACGGCGTGTTTCTGGTGAGCCCTGACGAGTGTGAACGTTGCGTAAGTGATGCGTTGAGCGTGGGCTATCGATTGATAGACACGGCACAGGCCTATCAGAATGAGGAGGGCGTGGGTAATGCCTGGCGCAAGAGTGGACTGAAGCGCGAGGATCTGTTCCTCGTGACAAAAATATGGATATCTAATGCTGGTGAGGAAAAGGCTGCCAAGAGTATCGACGAGAGTCTGCGCAAGTTGCAGACGGAGTATATCGACCTGCTGCTTATCCATCAGGCCTATGGCGACGTGTTCGGTACGTGGCGGGCTATGGAGAAAGCCTATCGTGCTGGCAAGGTTCGTGCCATCGGCGTGTCGAACTTCCAGGCTGGACGCTTCTTTGACTTTGCCCACTATGTGGAAGTGAAGCCTATGGTGAACCAGTTGGAATGCAACACCTTCTCTCAGCAGACAGGAATTGAAACGATACTCAACGAGTTTGGCACCAAGATGATGGCCTGGTATCCACTCGGTGGACAAGGCACTGATGGCATCGTGAAGAGTGAACTGCTGACCACTATCGGTGCAAAGTACAATAAGTCTGCTGCTCAGGTTGCCCTTCGTTGGCTCACCCAGCGTGGCATTGTTGCCATTCCCAAGTCGAGTCACAAGGAGCGTATGGCGCAGAATATCGACATCTTCGACTTCTCGCTGAGTGATGACGATATGGCTCAGATATCTAAGATGAATCAGCACGATGCTGGCACCAGAGATTTTGGTGACCCGCAGTTTGTGAAGTATCTCATTGAAACATACGGTTAAGCGAGAGCAGAATCATGCTTGCATGAATTCTGCCGAGCGTGAGTATGTTCGACGGAGTCAAATTTACGGTTAAGCGAGAGCAGAATCATGCTTGCATGAATTCTGCCGAGCGTGAGTATGTTCGACGGAGTCAAATTTACGGTTAAGCGAGAGCAGAATCATGCTTGCATGAATTCTGCCGAGCGTGAGAGAGCAGAGCCAAACTTGTAACCTTCTGCAAAATGTGAAAGTATAGAGGCAATTCGTGTAACGGCGGATTGCCTTTTTCGTCGTACCTTTGCACCAGCAAACTATTAGTATAAGGATATGAATATTTTCGAGCAATTAAGATCAGGGGCTGATGTCGATATGGCAACGCCCGAGTATGCAGAGGCCATCAAGCACATGACCGACTGTGCCAACATTTGTTTTAAAATCAATACCACAGCTCCGCTGCCTGAGCAGATTCGCCCATTGGAAGAGCAGCTATTTAGTGGTAACCTCGACAAGACAAGTTATCTGATGCCCCCCATTCAGATAGACTTCGCCTGCCAGATGAAGATTGGCAAGGGCGTGTTCGTGAACCACTCGCTGACCTGCATGGCGGCTGGCGGCATCACCATCGACGACGGAGTGATGATAGGTCCCAATGTACGCATCGTTACCGACAACCACGACTTCGCAAACCGTATGGTGCTGCGCTGTAAACCTGTTCATATCGGGCGCAATGCCTGGATTGGCGTGGGAGCGATTATCTTGCCTGGTGTAACCATTGGCGAAAACGCTGTTGTAGCCGCCGGTGCTGTAGTTACCAAAGATGTGGCACCAAATACCATCGTGGGTGGTAATCCTGCAAAATTCATTAAGGCAATATAAGGTTGAAGTTTCTCGGATTATTTATTTTGTATTCTGAAATAGGGTGTTCAATGTGATGTATCCAATTTCCGCTTAAAACACTACAATTAGGTTAAGCGAATCCGCTCAGGCACTGAACCTCGTTCACTCCCGTTCTCTCCTCGGTTCACAAGGGATGTAAACGGCAGAGAGAACGTAAGCGGATAAGCGAGAGCGGCAAGGTGAACTGACTTCTCATTCCTTCACCTTTTCACTTCTTCACCTTTTTACTCTTTTGCCCCCGTGACTATATGCGTTTCTTAAAAGCTATAGGACCAGCGCTTGCAAGGCTGGGGTTCTCTATGGCCTCACGTACTTCCTGCCACCACGGATATAGACTGTAGTGTTTTTATAAGCGGAAATTTGGTATATCATATTGAACACCCTAATTCTGAAATCAAATAATTGTTCATAAATTTGCGAACATCCAAAAATTTTTGTACCTTTGCAGCTAAGTACGGCTCCTTGCACTACGAGAAACTGCACGGCGACAAAGAGGGAACATCCTCCGTTCGTGTCAACAATCAGTACCGCATTGAGTTTACCGAGGCATATTACGGAATTGTCAAACCATTATAAGTAGAAGGAGGACGAGACATGACGACACTTGAAGGAGTAGATCCGCAGATGATAGCAAACAACCTGAAGCCCTTTCAGCCCACTCACCCCGGCGAGGTGTTGAAGGACGAACTGGAATACCGTGGCATTTCGCAACGCGGACTGGCCAAGGAGATAGGCATTTCCTACATCGCCTTTGTTGACGAACACTACGACTACTGTCACACGCAGTCGTTCCATTCGATGGTTGCCGATATGGCCGAGTACTGCCACAGGAAAGGAGGGGCACTCGTATGATACTCTACCACGGCACCAATGCCGACTTTGCAGAGATAGACCTCCGCAAGTCGAAACCCAACAAGGACTTCGGTCTTTGCGCTTAATGGCGACCGTGACTTGCAGGTCATTTCCTCGCTCAACCTTACGAACATCGAGCGCTTGCTTCCGAAGTCAAAGAAGAACGTCACGAAGGAATATCCCGGTCTGAACCACCTCTTCCAGCATTGTACCACTGGCCTCATGAACGAATACCGCCAGATAGAGAAAACTATCGCGCCCGAAGTGCTCAGCGACATAGCGGAGTGGATAAACGGTTTGTAATATTTTGCTGGTTTAACAGGACAGGCGAGTAATTAAAACAAGAATACAACTATGTTAGGAAACTTTTCTTATTACAATCCCACCAAACTGTATTTTGGTGATGAGTCCCTGAACTTCCTCAAGGACGAACTGAAGGGCTACGGCCCAGTGGTGCTGCTGAACTATGGCAGCGGCAGTGTGAAGCGCAATGGCATCTACGACCAGGTGGTGGCCATCCTCAAAGAGGCAGGCAAGACCATCGTCGAGAACCCGGGTGTGATGACCAATCCCACACTGGAGAAACTGCGCGAGGGCGTGAAGATAGCCCGTGAGAACGAGGTGGACTTGATACTTGCCCTCGGTGGTGGCAGCGTGTGCGACTACTCGAAGGCGGTGGCAGCAGCGACTTACTACGAGGGCGATTACTGGGATCAGTTCTGGCTGAAGCAGCAGAACCCCGCCGACGACCAGCAACTGCTGCCCGTGGGCTGCATCCTGACGATGGCTGGCACAGGTTCTGAGATGAACGCAGGCACGGTGATCACCGATGCTGAGCATACGTTCAAGGTGGGCCATGTATTCGACAGCCGTCTGATGCCGAAGTTCTCCATCCTTAATCCGAAGTTCACGATGACCGTGCCCGAGAACCAGATGAAGGCGGGCATCTACGACATCATGAACCACATCATGGAGCAGTACTTTTCGGACTTTGACGACAACACCAGCGACTATCTGGCCGAGGGTCTGATGCGCTCTGTCATCCACAGCAGCCGCATAGCCGTGAAGAATCCACAGGACTACGAGGCCCGCTCGAACATCATGTGGACCGCCACGTGGGCACTGAACACCCTCATCGGACTGGGCAAGAAGGAAGACTGGATGGTTCACATGATTGGTCATAGCGTGGGAGCCTGGACGCATGCCCCTCACGGCTATGCGCTCGCCTCCGTCTCAATGGCCTATTATCGCCGCGCCATGAAACCCGGTCTGCCGAAATTCGTGCGCTTCGCCAAGAACGTGTGGGAAATCAAGGGCGACGGAATGACCGATGAGCAGATAGCCGAAGCAGGTCTGCAGGCCCTGAAAACCTGGATGCAGGAGATTGGCCTGCCTCTGACCATCAGCGCAATCGACGCTACTGTCGAGATGATTCCAGGCATTACCGAGACCACCGTAGTCTATCCCGCAGGCTATCTGAATCTGACGAAGGAGGACGTGATGGAAATTCTGAAGGAGAGTATGTAAGGAAGAATCAGGGGGACAGGTTTTTGAATGAAACCATGAAATGGAATTCATTCAAAAACCTGTCCCCCTGATTCCAAAAACCTGATTCCCCCTGATTCCCCAGCACAGTTCAGTCGCGTTTTTCAGTAAAATGTGTTAAACTATCAGTAATTTGTGTAATAGCAGATTGCCGTTTTTGTTGTACCTTTGCAGCGTGAAATCAGACCTACTGACAAGAAACACGGAATAACAATGAAAAGAATAGTAACATTTTTAGTCGCATTGATAACGATGGCAACAGTAAACGGAACAACGCTGACGGAGCGTCAGCAAGGTTTGTCAGCATGTGCCTGCCTGATGGCAAAGGGTGATATGGAACGTTTGGAACCTGCCGTGCGCAAGGCTCTTGATGGTGGTGTAACTGTCAATGAACTGAAGGAGGCTTTCTCTCAGCTCTATGCCTATACAGGATTTCCACGCTCGCTGAATGCACTGGGAGTGCTGAGTAAGGTGTTGGAAAACAAACAGCCTAACTGGCAGGAAGGTAAACCCTGGACGCGTCCTGCTGAGTGGGACGATGCCAAGAAAGCCTACGAACTGGGCACAAAGAACCAGACGCAGCTCTCTGGAAAGCCTTTCAACTATGAGTTCTGTCCGCAGGATGACTATTACCTGAAGTCGCACCTCTTTGGCGAGATCTTCGCTGGCGACCAGCTCTCTGCTGCTGATCGCGAGATAGTTACCGTGGCAGCTCTGAGCGGTTTGGAGGGTGTCGCTCCACAACTCGCCGCTCACAAGCAGGGAGCTGTGAACATGGGCAACAGTCAGCAGCTGGTGGATGAACTCTGCACATGGCTCTGCAACGAGGGCTACACCCTGAGCACCAAGTGGCCCAAGGGCGAGCCCAATCCTTACGGCAAGTATTTCATCGGACAGAGCTATCTGGCCGATGTCGGTGGTGGCGTGATGAACGTGACCTTCGAGCCTCGTTGTCGCAACAACTGGCACATCCACCACAAACAGGTTCAGGTGTTGATTTGCGTCGCTGGCAAAGGTTGGTATCAGGAATGGGGCAAAGAGCCTCAGGAGATGACTCCTGGCACTGTCATCGCCATTCCTGCCGAAGTGAAACATTGGCACGGAGCCCAGAAAGACTCGTGGTTCCAACATCTTACCTATCATAAGGATGTGCAGGAAGGAGCCTCGAATGAGTGGTGTGAACCTGTGGATGATACTACCTATAATGCACTGAAGCAATAATCCCAAAAAGAATCAGGGGGACAGGTTTTTGAATGAAACCATGAAATGGATTTCACTTCAAACAACCTGTCCCCCTGATTCTTTGGTTTCATTCAAAAACCTGTCCCCCTGATTCTTCTGAAGAGATGGTGTGCGTCCGCTCAATATAGTTAGCCCAGACTTCCTCCAGCTTTGCCGACTGGCTATCATTGAGGATTTCACCCGAATGACCCTCCCTCCAGTTGAAGTCAGGGATGGCTTCTGTCAATTCATCGGTACTCAACAGCAGTGGTGTACGATCGGGATGAATCATGTTCGTTAGGCTCATTCTGATGTAATACACCTTACGTCCCTTACCACTCCAGTCTTCATCGGGATAAGGAGAGCCGATGATGGTGCCACGCATCACCACGCCATTGGCTCCTTCGCCAGTGCGGATCATATAGAAGCGGTCACCGATATGGGCTTTCTGATAGTCCCAGATACTCCAGTCATAATAGAATCCCTCGTCGAAGAAATCATCCATCGCACTCTCAAACTCAGACAACTTGTAGTTACTGATGTCCGTATTCCAGCGCATGATGAAAGTCTTACGAAAGTTCTCCTTGACAATGCCATCGGCCTTGTCAAACAGTTCATTCCAAAGGTCATCGTCCATCTTGCCAAGCAGAGCCTGAGCAGCATCTAACAGCCGGAACTCTTCCTGACTCTCCATCAAGGTACAGAAATCGCCGAACTTCACCATCTTGCAGGTATTGCCTTTCATCATACCCACATACTGGCAAGCTCCGATGAAAACAATCTCCGTATTATCAATGACGCGGATGGTGCTCAGTTCCTCGTCTTCAGTAATATGGCGTTTCTCTTCCCTGACGTCCACTGCCTCCAGATGACTCCACTGGACATTGAGGAAGTCAGCAAATGCATCCTCTGTATGGTTAGCTGCTTCATCCCGTCCAATGTACTTTGCCGGATTCAAGTGGAAGTCCCTTATTACTCCAGCGATGACCGTTGCCTCACCTCTGTTGATGATGTCGTCCATGTTCTTGCAGCGCAGATGCCACTGCTCTTTGGCGTCTGCATCGGTCAGTTTAACGTCTTTCTCCTCTTCGTCAACGATGTGTACAGCACGGTGAACCTTCTTAATGGCATTCATGAAGGCATAGCACAGCCTTACATCCATCTGCGATGCCAGCCAGGGAAGCTCCACAAGAATGTCTTTGCTCGTCAGGCGCTTGATGTTGACCCCTTGGGTAGAAACATCAAATGTCATCAAAGTGTATGAGTCTATTTCATCATTCACAGGATTGTGGTTTATGATTTTCACATCCTCAACGTTCTTTATCTCCTTGAATGTATCAAAGAACTTCTCAATAACCCGTTCTTCGTTGAACTTACGGATTCCTTTAATTGTGAATTTGTATGCCATAATCTACGTTTTTTGTCATTTCAATGGCAAAATTACAATGAGGTTCTCCCAAAACGTGGGACAACCTTCAGAAAAAGATGGAAAAGTTTGCAGAATAGATGGCTTTTCACTACTTTTACACCCGAAATAAGCATCAAGAGTGAATAGATCAAAATATGCTGTCTTTACAGGAAGCAACCGATTTTCCCCGGCAAGAAAGCCTTTCATAGAGTCCTTACGACCTTACAAGGGTTTCCTACGGCAACAGTATTTGAAGGAATATTACCTACTACGACGGAGCCAGCTCCGATGGTGACATTATCGCCGATGGTGACTCCCGGAAGGATGGTCACGCTGCCTCCGATCCATACGTTGTGACCAATGGTGACAGGCTTCGCCCATTCCTGACGGGAGTTTCGTTCCACTGGGTCAGTACTATGACAGGCCGTATAGATGCTGACATTAGGGCCAATGAAACAGTCATCGCCAATGGTGACACGGGCTTCATCGAGGACCGTGAAATTGAAATTGGCAAAGAACCGCTTGCCAATGCTTATCTGCTTGCCATAGTCGCAGCGAAACGGCTGGTTGATGAGAAAGTCATCGTCTGCCACATGGCCAAGCAAGCCTTTCAGGATTTCCTTCATTCGCTGGGTCTCAGACGGGCGCAGGGAGTTATAATCGTAAAGAATCTCTCTTGTCGCCATCAGCTCTTCTATCAGTTCTGGGTCTATGGCAGAATAAACCTCACCTGCCAGCATCTTTTCTTTCTCAGTCATACGCTTATTCATAATATTCTATTTGCAGTTCCTCACTGACATCAAAGTCATCATGGAAACCATCATCATACTTGTACACAATCCGCAGACCACGATAGGTTAAGGGAACTTTCAGCACTTTTAGCAGATGCCACCTGGGACGGCCAAAGTCGTAGGACTCTCTGTCGAGGATGATGCGATTTGAAACAAAATCAAAGTGGTAGTACCCACCGCCGATACACTGGTCACTTGGCTTCAGCAGATGCTTATGCTGGTTGACCATACCGAGGCGAAAAACGCCATCCATCGTGATGATAAACTTGGGTAATGTCATTTCTGATGCTGTCTTACTAACTCTATTGCTTCTTTACTTGTCAGATGCTCGATGTCGAAGCCGATGGCCCCAATGTTAATCTGTTACCACTTCATTGATGTGCTCTACTTTGCCACTTCTGCCCAAAAGGCTGTCTTCGGCAGTTTCGGCAACTGACTTAGGATCTCACTCGTCACCAAGTGGAAACCACGGGACTTGGACTTTAGCGTTATTTCAACTTGCTGAATCATTTCTTCCAGGCATTAACAACCTCACCTATATACATGGAGTGGATGCCTGCCGGAAAGTTCGCATACATCCGCTTGGGAGCATCGCTCTTGAAATACTGAGGGTCGAATGGTGCGGCATACATGATCTTGCACTCTATCACCATCGTTGCCTCAGTATAGTACGGCGTACCATTGGCGGTATAGGCCGTATGGAGTCCCAAAGCCTGAGCCTTCTTGTCGGGACAAGCGTCTCCTTGCGTCGCCGAGAGGTCAGCATCACGTCCGCTCTTGGTGCCCATGTAGTTCAGAACCTTACTGTCCTTTACGTCAAAGGCCATCACGGTAAAGTATTCTGCCTTGTCCATGAACTCCTTGGTGTAACGCTTCTCTGCTACATAGACCGTCAGGGCAGTGCGTCCCCAGAGCGTGCCAATGCCACCCCAGCCAATGGTCATGGCATTGCTCTTTTCCTTGTTGCCAGCCGCCAGAAGTTCGGCATCACGGAACCATTGAAAACCGTTCTCCGTAAAGTCCTCCCTCACGTTGAACTTCTTGAATCCATTGTCTTCGACGACATCCGTCGCGACTCTGCCAACTTCGAGCAAGCTCGGTTGGCTCTCGCTGCTCCGTCTGTTCTCCTCCTGTGCAAAAGCAGGAACACTTGCCATGAGCAGTAATATTGCTGAAATGGCTGTAATAAAAGTACTTTTCTTCATATAGTTCATATAATTCATTGTTGTTCTCTTCAACTATCGTGTCCGGCTTGACGTCTTACGGGTAGAATCGCTGGTCTCCCTGTTTCCTTTAATGATTGGGTTTCCACATAAACAATCCCTCAGAGATAGCCAAAGAGCCTATCAACTCCAGGCATTCCTCCGTTGGATGATAGATTGTCATGTAGATGTCATCGCTGTTGACTGTTATCATGACATCGGCAGATTTCAGAATGATGTAGAGCATCTGTCTGTCGGCCATACTCCTTGACAACGCAGCCTCCAGTTCATGTGGAGTGGGATTTGTGATCCATTTTTCCCCATCGTTGCTGACGTCGATATCTTCATAGCAGTTCAGCTTCAGCAGGATATTGATGAACTTCTTGTAGATGATGTCAATCTGAGGATGTTCTAGATAGAATTCCTCAATCTTGAAATACTGTCCTTTGCTGTCGGCAGGCACTTGTTTGGGCAGAATGTCAATCACCCAATACGGCTTTTCCAAATACTCTTCTACTGTCATTGCTTAATACCACTTTTCATTGTGCTCCTTACAATAGCCAATCGCAGGCAGCCAACTTGAATGCCGAGTTGCAGCCCGTTCTCGCAAATGTTTTTGCAAAGGTACTCAAAAATGCTCTGTATTCTGCATATTTGCCAAGTTATTTAGGATATTTTTGAAGAAGAATCAGGGGGACAGGTTTTTGAATGAAACCATGAAATGGATTTCACTTCAAAAACCTGTCCCCCTGATTCCAAAAACCTGTCCCCATAATTCTTCTGCATGATGGGTCGAGTCGTGACGAGATTCAACTTTTGTTAAAACTTGGCACAAAGTTACGCATTGTTCTCCGTAATTCATCAGAATTGACTAATTTTGCAGCTCGAATTTATTCGCTTTTCACAGAAAAGAACATCTTTTAGGAGAATTGGTTATGTCCAAGGAACGGAACACGGATATAAATGGTATTAAACTATCGAATGATGAAACTGAAGATAATCGAAGAGACTTTTTCTGTCTGCAAGGTCAAAGACTACTCTGAAATTGACCTTCAGGCGGCGTTTGTGTTTGTTGGTTCTACAGACGAAGAGAAATCCTTTGTTTGTCCAACTAGGCTTGTGCCTGCCAATACGACAGAACGAGATGACGGTTGGCGGGCTTTCCGAATTGAGGGAATACTCGACTTCTCGCTCATCGGTATTCTTGCTAAGATATCAACTTGTTTGGCAGAGAATGACATTGGCATCTTCGCCATCTCAACCTTCAATACCGACTACATCCTGACTAAGGCAGAGAACTTTGAGAAGGCTGTCAAAACGTTAGAAGGCAAAGGATATAAGATATGTTGACCATCGACATGAATCATGGGGACAGGTTTTTGAAGTGAAATCCATTTCATGGTTTCATTCAAAAACCTGTCCCCATGATTCTCTGGCAACCATCAATCACGACCTTGACCCTGCAAAACGCCAAAGCATGAGCTATGCCCCCATTCACATTGGCAAGAACGTCTGGATTGGAGCCAATGCCACTGTGCTTGCTGGCGTGACTATAGGCGATGGAGCAGTCGTTGCAGCAGGTGCTGTAGTAACCAAAAACGTTGAACCGAATACCATTGTTGGCGGTGTGCCAGCAAAAGTGATTAAAAAGATAGAAGTATAAGACATGAAAAAGGTAATTGTCATTTCTACGAGCCTTAGACGGGGCTCAAACAGCGACATGCTCGCTGACCAGTTTGTGGAAGGAGCAAAGGCTGCGGGAAACGAAGTTGAGAAGATTTCTCTCGTTGGCAAGAACATTCAGTTCTGCAAGGGTTGTCTGGGTTGCCAGAAACTTGGCCGCTGTGTCATCAACGACGATGTGAACGACATCATGGCCAAGGTGTTGAAGGCTGATGTCGTATGCTGGGCAACGCCAATCTACTATTATGAGATGAGCGGTCAGATGAAGACACTCATAGACCGCATGAATGCGATGTATGAACAGGACTATGCGTTCCGCGATGTCTATCTGCTGACTACGGCTGCAGAGGACGAGACCGAGACTCCGAAGCGTGCAGAGACGGGCTTGACGGGCTGGATAGACTGCTATCCCAAGAGCCGCCTGGCTGGAACACTTTTCTGCGGAGGTGTGAACAACCCTCGTGAGATTGAGGGCAATACCAAACTTCAGGAGGCTTTTGATTTAGGCAAGAGCATCTGCTAAGAGAATCATGGGGACAGGAAGAATCAGGGGGACAGGTTTTTGAAGTGAATTCCCCGAATTCATTCAAAAACCTGTCCCCCTGATTCTTCCTTGCGCAACAAGCCAATTCGTGAGATTTGTAGTCATAATTTTCAATTCGTGAAATTCGTGAGATTCGTGAAATTCGTGTTCGTAAAAACCAGTCTGCGGAAGAATCATGGTTTCATTCAAAAACCTGTCCCCTTGATTCTTCCTGCTTCAGACTGTCTATTTTGTAGGTATCACCGTCCTTAATCACTTTCAGGAGCACGTCATACTTATAGTTATCATACTCGATCTCAACAAGGACATGGCTCTCGTCACGAGGTATGAATGAGGTTGATTTCCACTCACCTACATCGCCACCACCCTCATAGAAGAACTTCCAAGTAGCCAGGCACTCACCCTCACAGTCAAACTCGTACGCATCAGCGAGATACTTCCTGAGCTTGGGAGTGATGTATTTTTTCAGCGCGTCATAGTCGTCCAGTTCCTTCTCGCCCCACTCTTCATAGAACTGCTCCACGAAATACTTGACAGCGACCTTTTCATCTCCCATGGGATCGTCACCAAAGAATGCTCCTTTACGGGTCTTGACAAGTTCAAGCTTGTTGCCGTCTGTCCACTTGTAGGTGTCGTACGTCCTCTCGTTTGCATCGCTGCGATAGTTGGCAGTGACGGTCTGGTCTTCAGGATGGACCTCGGGGTTGAACAGTTCTTTCCACGTCTCCACCTCCTCAAACTTCTGCTGGGAAGTCTAGACATAACCGGCATACAACTGTGCCACCTGTCCCCTGACATAGCACGAAAGGAAAACCTGTAGGTCGGGGATGCCGTCGAAGTTGATGTCCGTCGTATCGTTTATCCATTCCATATCAGCAGCATTTTCAACACTTACATAGTCCACCAGTTCATTTCGGCATTCAAAGGCGACCTTACCGTCTTTATATCCTTTCACGACGATACTGTCACAGTTTTTGTCATCGGCCATGATGAACTGATGTTCGAAACGGTACTGCTGGCGTTCTGCTATGCTGTCTGCTTCAGAGTTACCACTTTCACCCTGTGTTTTCTTGCCTCCACATGCCGATAGCAATAATGGACAGCACATCGTCAATACAAATAATTGTTTCTTCATTCTTACCTCTATCATTTTATTCAGTCATCCGCCACAGAGAATCAGGGGGACAGGTTTTTGAAGTGAAATCCATTTCATGGTTTCATTCAAAAACCTGTCCCCCTGATTCTCACTTTTCGGCAAAAATACGCAAAAGTTCCCAAATACGGGAATTATATCTGTAATTTCTTTCATTATTTAACAATTTTATACTCCGCACAGAATCAAGGGGACAGGAAGAATCAAGGGGACAGGTTTTTGAAGTGAAATCCAAAGAATCAAGGGGACAGGTTTTTGAAGTGAATTCACCGAATTCATTCAAAAACCTGTCCCCCTGATTCTTTCAGATCTCACAGATTTTGCTATTCCAAAGGAATATCCCATAGATGGTTAAGATCTGTGTGAGATTCATATAATTTATGGATTAATTATTCTAACTCAAGTTTCCCACCTTTAGAATAATCAAGAATTAGAGAATTTGAGAATTTCTCCTTTAGCAGTTTAGTAGAATTATAGGGAATTTGAGAAGAAATGGCAAGCCATTTCCGTTTCAGTCCGCAGAGTTCAAGTCGCTTGCGACGGGTAATTCCAAACAATTCTTTTTCTGCAATAATAATTCTCTAATTACCTCCCTTACGGTCAGTGGGTCTTCGACAAATCTCTCTAATTCTTGATTATTGTAAAGGTGGGAAACTTGAGTTATATAACATCAGTCATTTACAATGAAAATCCATCAGAGAGGGATGCTTTTGACATTTCATGATTTGCATCTTCTAATGGTGTTTGCATCACTGTTACGTTCAGATAAAAGACGGATTTTTTATGTTTCTTTGTGTTGTTTCCCCCAAAAAACCGGGTGAAATGTATTAAAAAAGGTTGTAATGCTGCACCCTTTTGGAAATGTTTTGTACCTTTGTGGCGTTAAATATTTTGGATAAACATCACGGAAATGAGACGAATGTCAGTTTTATTTCGTACCTTTGCCGCCGTATGAACAAAAATCACAAAGAAACCATCACCATCCGAATCATCAGTACCGCCTTCATGATACTGGCCATAGCCATCTTCAAGCCCTTCGGACTCGAAGCAGGGCAGTGGCAGTCCTATCTGCATCTGCTGAGCCTTTTCGTGTTAGGCTTGTCCAGCTGTTTCATCACAGAGGTCGTTCTGCGATTCATCGTACGCATGCCCCGCTCCTACGAACGTGGCATCAACTATATCATCAGCCGCAATCTGCGCTTCCAGCTCATCAATACGCCTCTGGTGGCCCTGTTTATCTGTCTGTATCGCCACTTTGTGATGAGCAGTCAGGTAGAGAGCAACCGGCTCTCGCTGAGCAACTATCTTGAGACGCTGGCCATCATTGCCTTCCTCTCCTTTGCCATCGGACTATACTGGCGCTTCAAGTTCCGAAACAAGTATCTGACGATGGAACTGGAAGAGATACGGGAGCTGAACGAAAGGTTAAGAAACCTCACCTTCGGCCCCATTCCCGCTGACGCACCAAAACGTGGGCTTTCTACCAAAGAGAGGGGAGAAGATAGTCCTACAGACAGCAACTCCGCCGATAAAGGTAACCACGCCCAACTCACCCAAAAGAGCGGTGCCGGGGGTGAGACGGTTCTTCGTGGTACGACCAACGAATCGGTGACGCTCGAGATTAACCACCTATTATATATAGAGTCCGTGGGCAACTATGTGAAGGTCAGCCATCTGCGCAACGAGCAAGTGCGTACCGACATGCTTCGCGCCACGATGAAACAGATGGAGGAAACGTTGCAGGACTATCCGATGATTGTCCGCTGCCATCGTGCCTTCCTGGTCAACCTTGGTCAGGTCGAGCAGATCGTCTCACATTCCGGATCCACCCAGTTGCTCATCAAGCACTGCCACGAATCACTCCCCGTCTCTCGCAGCAATATGGCGCAAGTCAAGGAAGCGATCAAGAATGGTATATCATGATTCTTCGGTCAGTGGGTCTTCGACAAATCTCTCAAATTTTTGATAAATAATAAAAGAATCAGGGGGACAGTTTTTTGAATGAATCAGGGGGACAGGTTGCTTGAAGTGAATTCGCTGAATTCATTCAAAAACCTGTCCCCCTGATTCATTCAAAAACCTGTCCCCTTGATTCTTTGATTCTTCACTTTATCTCTTCCAATTCGCCTGTCTCAGAATCAATGATAAAGCCGCGAACCACGATGTCCTTCGGGACAAGTGGATGGGTCTTGATGGTCTCGACGGTCTTGCGGACGGAGGTCGGTGTGTCCTTGAATCCTTCCAACCACTGGTCGAGGTCGATGCCACACTTGCGGATGGTGTCGAGTGTCTCATCGGTCACGCCACGGGCAATCATCTCATGATGGAAGTGGTCGTAGCTCATGTGGCAGGCTCCGCAATGAGAGTGTGCCACGACCATGATTTCCTCCACGCCTAACTCGTAGATGGCCACAATGAGGCTACGCATGGCAGAGTCGAAAGCAGAAATCACCAAGCCTCCTGCATTCTTGATAATCTTGGCATCGCCGTTCTTCAGACCGAGGGCTGCAGGGAGCAGTTCGGTCAGTCTGGTGTCCATACACGACAGTACCGCCAGTTTCTTGTCGGGGTACTTGTCGGTGAGATACTTCTCGTAGTCTTTTTGTGCTACGAAAGTCTTGTTGTAGTCGATAATCTGGTCTATCATATCACAAAACATATTAAAACTAAGGGCAAAGTTACTTAATTTGCCACAAATTTGCTATTTTTGCAGCAATTATTAAAATAGTTTAGGAAATTTGAGTATGGCACATTTTGGAAAGTCTAATGATTTCAGGCGTGATGAGCTGATACGGATCATCGAGCATTCTGTTGAGAAATTAACACTTCAGGAACTTGAAGCCCTGTATTACGATATGACCACGAAGTCGTATATCAATGACCATTAAGTGATATGGTACAGCAAAAGGTGATCATCCTGAAGCCGAAACAAAGCGGTTCCCACTTGGTGACGAGTGAGATACTGAGCCAGTTGCCGAAGCTGCCGAAGACGGCCTTGTGAACATCTTCACACAAAGCATACCAGTTCTTTGCAACCAAAGCGTAATGCACGACATCAAGATTGTTGTAAATCCTAATAATTCTCAAAATACTCTCGGAAAATAGCAATAATTCAGCATTTATTGCTATTTTTGCACTAGTTAATCAAATGTATTTACGCAAAGATGGAATTCATGAGCTATCGCAGGGTATTATTTACAAGCAGAACATTGATGAGGGTGTGGCTGCTGACTGTTGTTTTTGGTTTACATGCTTGCTATGACAACGTGGACAGACCTGTGGTAACAGATGTCCAGGCCATCAGTGAGGAGATGGCTGCGGTTCGCGACTATGTGCCCCTGTATGCCGTGATAGCTCATCGTGGCTCTACCTATTGGGCTCCTGAAGAAACTGAGAGTGCATGGAGGTGGGCGCGTGAGATGGGAACCGACTATCTGGAGTCGGATCTGCAGTGCAGCAAGGATGGCATCATCATAGCCAACCATGATGACAATCTGAAGCGCACTACCAATATCGAGGAAGTCTTCGGATCGACGATCCCAGCCACTCGCTTACAGTTCTATGAGAGTCTGGGATTCTCTCATGAAGATGCACAGGAGCAGTATCAGCGCGATGAGACTTCTTTCCGGCCTTATTACATGCAGTCGTATTATTATGCAGAGCTATTGATGCTCAATGCGGGGAAGTGGTTTGACGAGGCTTTTGCCGCTACGCGCAATGGTAGCCTGATTGATGGGACCCTGCACTACAGCACAGGGCAATACGTGTCGGCACTTCGTGACCAGATAGCCTATGCCAACGGCAGGATGCTACATCGTAAGGACGACGGTGAGCGGATTCTTCCATATAGCATCAAGCCAGAATATCAGGGAAAGACCCTGCACGAGATTTGGCAATCGATTGCCGTAAAAGGCACATACAAAGATGTTTATATGGATTTCCTTGACTATGACTTCTCCGATGCTTATATGGTTGATACGCAGGACACAGGTCATCGTTCTGGAATATATCTCGAGTTTAAAGAACCCGAGGTCAACCCTGAAAATATGGAGCAGCGCGTCTATGACATCCTCGACAGCGAGGGATGGAACATCATTACCCAGCCCGCCACAGAAACAGCTTTCTATGTCAATGGGAAAGTGAACGTAGGCCGCACGAACGGCAAGGTGATTCTTCAGACCTTCTCTAACGAGGCGTTGCGTCGTTCCCATGCCATCTTTCAGGGACGTGTGCCTATGTGCTACCTGTTGTGGCTCAACAATCCTCCCTTGCCTGAAGACTTTGCCCTGACCACACCAGAAGGTTTTGCACAGGCCATCAAGTATGCACAGGATAATGGGGCTCATATTATAGGACCGTCCATAGCAGGAGAGCCTAACAACTATGACGAGCTGAACGCCCCGTGGCAGGCTCAGCTGACGCGCCGTAGCGGTATGCTCAACCACCCCTATTCGTTCGACACCCAGGTGCAGATGAGGAAATACGTGAACACGGCAGCGGGCAGCATCGCTGCAGACGGATGTTTCACCAACCGTTCCGACCTTTCTCTGCAGTATATGATTGACAAGGGATTGCGTGGCCGTTCCGGCATTCCCAATCCCTTCCATCCGGGAAGCACTTACGACAATTCCCAGGCTTCATGCCTCGTACCTGATGCAGCCAAGACATTAGAGAGACTGGGGTATTCACATAAGGGAATCAGGGGGACAGGTTTTTGAATGAAACCATGAAATGGATTTCACTTCAAAAACCTGTCCCCCTGATTCCTGCTTCGTAACTTTACACCCAAAACCAAGCAGATTTTGAATCATTATGATGAAGAGGCAATACAATGTTCGGCAAATGAAGTGGACAGTGCTGTCCGACAATCGGAGCTGTGACAGTAGGCTGGAGACAGAGCATGGCCTGTCGATTCTGTTAGAGACGGACAGGCATTGCATTTTGATGGACACGGGAGCCAGCGATGTCTTTTTACGAAATGCCGAAAGGCTACGGGCAGGCACGCTAGCGGGAATGAAGACGGCTGTCGACCTCTATTCGGTGGACTATGTGTTTATCTCTCATGGTCATAGCGATCATGCAGGAGGCTTGCAGTATTTTGCCGAACGTAATCAACAGGCTAACATCATCGTTTCGCCAGATGCTATGAGTGATGCGTTTTTCTCCAAGCGGGGCAGCCTCCATAGTATTACTGCGGAGTGGCCAAAGATGGACGCAGACAGACTTGTTTTGATAGACCGCACCTGTGAAATAGAGGAGGGCATCCACGTAATAGCTCATATCCCTCAGCACCATCCGATGCCCAGAGGCAATCAGAACCTTTTCGTTAAGCCAGATATGCAGAATAAAGCTTGCCTCAATTCTGTCATGGAGGGAAAAGGTCGGACGGAATCCAGACTCGATATTCAGGACGCCAAACGACGAGCGAGTGAGAGCAATGTGATGCCTGCATCAACATTGTCAAGCGAGGATGAGTTCGACGAAGTCAACGGGGATTTTGTCCACGACGATTTCCGCCACGAGTTGGCCCTGTATGTCGAAGGTCTGCTATTTACCGGCTGTGCCCATAGCGGCCTGGAGAACATTCTGGCGGCGTGTCCGTGGCCTGTCCATACTGTTGTCGGTGGTTTTCATTTGCTCGACGGACAAGAGACGAAAGAAGAGCTGACTGCCTTGGCTCATAGACTGAAAGACAAATATCCCCTTACCCAGTTCTTCACCAGCCATTGTACGGGTGATAAAGCCTTTGAAACGTTGAAAATCATCATGGGAAACCAACTTCATGCTTTTTGCTGCGGCATGACATTCTCTCAGAAACCATAATTTTGGTAGGAAAATCTGTAATATGTATAAGCGTAGTATAATAGAAAATGTGTAACTTTGCAGCGGAGATTAGATGGAAAGAATGAATCATGGATATGAACAGTCAATTGAGCATTGACTAATCAGTCGTAAGACGGAGAAAATGAAACAGAAACGATCATAACAGATAAGCAATGAAACAGAACATCGGACAAAAACTGGCACTCTATCCCACGCCAGCCACAGTCGTAGGAACTGTCGGGAAAGAGGGAAAGGTAAACTGGCTGGTCGTTGCACACGTAGGCATCGTCAGCCATTCGAAACTACTCATGAGCATCCACTCTGCTCACCACAGCGTGAAAGCTATCGATGAAACCAAGCGGCTCTCTGTCAACATCATCGACGAGGCTTTCGTGGCTGCTGCCGACTATACAGGTACCGTCAGCGGAACCAAGACCGACAAGTCGGCCATCTTTCCCTACCATCTGGGAGAGGCTGGCATGCCCGTCATCGAACAGTCGCCGCTGGTCATGGAGTGTGAGGTTATAGATACCTATGAGATTGACGGCTTCAAGAACTACATCTGCAACGTCCTCAATACCTACGTTGAAGAGGACAAACTCGACGAGAAGGGCAAGCCTGACTATGCGAAGCTGAAGCCCGTGCTGTTTGAAATGCCTACCTATAAATATCTACGCACAGGCGACGTCATTGGCGACTGCGTGAAGATAGGTAAAGCATATGGTGAGACATTAAAATAAGAAGAGAGTATGAGAAAGATCATGGTGATGCTCACGGCACTGATAACCATCAGTCTCAGTGCTTGTATTCCCGCGCTTCGCACGCCTACACGTAGCCTTGCGCAGAGCAATCAAAAAGAAAACAAGGAAATGAAAGTATTAGTAGCCTATTTCTCGGCATCGGGCGTTACCCAGGCCGCAGCCCAGCAATTGGCAGAGGTAGCAGGTGCCGACCTGCACGAGATCAAGCCCGAGAAGCCCTATACGGATGCCGACCTTGACTGGAATAACAAGCAGAGTCGTTCGTCGGTTGAGATGCAGGATAAGAAATCACGTCCTGCTATCACAGCCAAACTCATAAACATGAAGGACTTTGATGTCGTATATGTAGGTTTCCCCATTTGGTGGTACACCTGCCCGACCATTATCAACACCTTCATGGAAGCCTACGATTTCAACGGCAAGATCGTCATCCCCTTCGCCACGTCTGGCGGCAGCAGCATCAAGAAAGCCTGCGAAGACCTGAAAGCCGCCTATCCCAGTCTGAACTGGAAAGAAGGCAAGCTACTGAACCGTACTTCGAAGGCTGACATGCAGAAATGGGTGGAGAGTAACAAATGACTCTCCACCCTTAGTGGAAGAATCAGGGGGACAGGGGAGAATCAGGGGGACAGGTTTTTGAATGAAACCATGAAATGGATTTCACTTCAAAAACCTGTCCCCCTGATTCTTGTTTTCAAATACGAAGGCAAAGATACACGCTCGGCTCTGCCGCTTGCTACCGCAGAGACGCAAGAACTTATTCCCGAACATCCAAATTTTCAACGCGAAAAATGATCACTAGAACCGACCCCGTGATCTACTTAGGCTTGTAATGTAAGTTTCTCGCTCCTGTTGGTCACATCGGCGTAGAGCATGCCATTGCCATAGGTGCTACCTGACAGAGCCGCCTTGCCGTCAGTCTTGACATCGTCGCGATAATAAATGTCTATCACCCCTTTCGTTCCGTTCACTGCTTTGGCCACTGAGGTGTTGCTGCAGATCTGGATATGGTCTATCTCGATGGCCTTCACCTGGGCCAAGAACGATTCGGCATCCACGACGAGGTCGATGTTGTCAGTACGCAACTTATAATTCTGGTCGATCTTCTTTCCGTTGATGGACAAGAATTCGGGACAGGTGTTCAACACATCCATCAAGGTCATCTCGCTGTCGGGATTCATCCTGTCCACATGAATCACATAACGGTCGCCTTGAAACTCGATGATCTCATCGGCGTCGGCAGCATGGGCTGTCACGCCATTCATGCTCAACGCCAACAAAAATCCACAAGCTCTTATAAAATTTCTATATTTACTGATTCTCATCCATTGTTTCAAAGTGCCAAAAATTCTATTAATTGATTACAGTTTGCAAATATATGGATTTTTTTAAAAGCACCAAGAAAAATCCATCCTTTTTGCATTCTGGCATTCTCCTGCCCCCCCAAAAACAGAACTCAGTCGGAGTTTCCAGTGAGTTATTGACAGCTGAAATCTCAGCCAAATCATCTTTTCCATAGACAGGCTCATCTTCGCTCGCCACAATCACAGCTCACGTCCCTGATACGAATAAATGTTATAAAAAGGAGTGTCATAAGACAATTATGGCAAATTATTCGTATCTTTGTCCCCACAATTGATAACTGATAGAACATGAGACATAGAATAAAAGCATGAAAGGTCGGCTCATTCACTCCAGAGACGCAGAGTGACGGGTTCATCGTCACCCTCCATTTGAAAACCAATAGCGCATACAGGTGAAGTGTACACGAACTGATGATTACTCTTCGCTCTCAATTATCTAAAAAGAACGCATTTAATCTGGCTATTAATGCAGAATATGTGAAACAGCCAAAACTTATTAATTGTGTAAACGAAATAAATAGATAGGCTTATGAAGATACCGGCAAAGTTCAAAGAATATATCTGGCTTGTGAACACCATTCGCAAGGCCAGGAGGATTACGTTTGCAGAGATCAACGAGAAGTGGCTGCAGACGGATATGAGTGAGGGCGTAGAACTGGCTCGTTCTACCTTTGCACGCCATAAGGATGCTATTGAGGACATCTTCGGCATCTACATTGACTGTGACCGCCAGAACGGGTATGAGTACTACATCGGCAATGACTATGTGCTCAGAGAGGACAGCGTGCAGAACTGGATGCTGTCAACACTATCAGTGAGCAACGTGGTCAGTGAGAGCATGTCGCTGCAAAACAGGATCCTGCTGGAAGAGGTGCCATACGAGGGCGAATATCTGAAGATGGTGATTGAGGCGATGAAGAAGAGTGTCAGGATAGCCGTTGACTACAGGAAATACGGTACCGACAAGCCCAATCACCTGGTGTTTGAGCCTTATTGCATCAAGCTGTTGAAGCAACGCTGGTATATTCTGGGGCACTTCCAACGTGATGCTACGGAAGAGAAGCATGAGACGGACTATTTCGGGGTGTTCTCGTTTGACAGGATTCTGGAGATGTCGCTGACTGACATCAAGTTCAAAATAGATCCAGACTTTGACGCACAGGAATATTTTAATGAGTGCTATGGTGTGTTGGTGGGTGATGGTACTCCAGCAGAGAGAATCGTCATCAGAGCATTTGGCTACGAGCGTTTCTACATCAGAGACTTGCCTATCCACCACAGCCAGCGAGAGATTGGCAGGGGTGAGAGCTTCGCAGACTTTGAACTCTACATGAGACCGACAATAGACCTGAGTGCCCACTTCCTGAGCCGTGGCAGTCAGGTCAAGGTGCTCTCGCCACAATGGTTGGCAGACGAGATACGCGACATGCACTTGGAGGCTGCAGAAATGTACTTGCCACAAGAAAAATGAGTCCGAGAATAAAGATTCTTAGATGTTGTGCCACAATTTGCCTATGGCGAATCGTTACTGCACTCGGAAAAATTGAAGTAAACTTCATTTTTCTCTCGCTTGTGCCACGAATTGAGACAACATCGGCCTAAATTTGCATCCGAAAGTGATATTATAAACGCAAATTGATTATAAACATGGCAGAAGGCAAAAAGAGTTTAAGAGAAGACAGGAGGCTCGACCTTGTTAGAGGCTCTCTCATTGGTGGTGCAGCTGGTGATGCATTGGGTTATACTGTGGAGTTCGACCGCTATTCTGAGATTATTTCCAGATATGGTCAGCCTGGTATTACGGAGTATGAGTTGCGAGGTGGTGTTGCTGAGATTAGTGATGATACGCAGATGACGCTCTTTACAGCTAACGGAATGCTGATGGGACTGACTCGCGGATATATGCGAGGAATCGGAGGTGTTCCTGAGTTTTATGTGGAATATGCCTACCAAGACTGGTACGACACACAGATGAAGACGTATAACGAAGTGATGAAACAGTCTCGCCATACTTGGCTGAGTGCTATTCCACAGTTATATGTGCGCCGTGCTCCTGGAAACACCTGTTTGACTGCTATTGCCGACATGAAGAAAGGACGTACACCTGATAACGACAGTAAGGGTTGTGGCGGTGTGATGCGTGTAGCTCCATATGGACTGTTCTGTGCTTGTCATAATGGTAGGTACACTATAGAGGAGATTGACGTGGCGGGTGGTGAGATTGCCCGTTTGACCCACAAACATCCATTGGGATGGATGCCTGCTATGGTACTAACACATATTTTATATAGACTGGTAAAGAACACACCATTGACAGGTTTGGACAAGACTGAATACAGGAAAGTCTTTGACAACATCGTTAATGAGGCTCTACAGTTGTTGCCAGAAATCAAAGTGACGAATAATGTTTCTGAACTGACCTGGGACGACAAGAAGCCTATCGGTGAGGTGTTTCATAATGCTGTAGAACGGCAGAGAGAACTTGTGGAACGTGCATTAATGCTCGCAGACAATGAGCTAACTGACGTGGAGAACCTCAGCCGCCTTGGTGAAGGATGGGTTGGCGAAGAGACACTGGCCATTGCCATTTATTCTGTAGCCCGCCATATTGACAGCTTCGAAGATACTCTGGTGTGTGCTGTCAACCATGATGGTGACAGCGACTCTACAGGAGCTGTGGCAGGAAACATCATCGGAGCTATTGTTGGCTACGATGCCATCCCATCAAAGTTCAAGGAGCATCTGGAACTTCATGATATCATCCTCGCTGTTGCCGATGATCTCCATCAGGGCTGTATTACAAGTGAGTATGACAGGGATATTACACCAGAGAAAACTCAGTGGATAGAAAGATATTGTGAAATGATCCCAGCAGGAATCAATTACTAATAGGCTAATCATAACAAAAAAACTTTGAATAAGATGACAAGACAACATATAGTATTCCTGACAGGAGCAGGTATAAGCGCTGAAAGCGGACTTGCAACATTCCGTGGCAAGGACGGTATGTGGACTAACGAGGAGTGGGTACATCTGGCCAGTACAGGCGCTCTCTATAATGAGACGCAGAAATGTCTCGATTTCTATAACTGGAGGCGGAAGCAACTGGCAGAAGTGGAACCCAACGAGGCTCACAAGATGATTGCGGAATTGGAAAAAGAGCATAAGGTGACAATTATTACGCAGAACGTAGATAATCTGCATGAACGGGCTGGCTCAACAGAGGTGATTCACCTGCATGGTGAATTGAGCAAAGTCTGCTCGATGGACAATCGGACAACATGCGTAAAGGAATATCCGTTGACCACTCCCATCATGGTTGGAGATAAAGCGGAAGACGGATCACAACTACGTCCTTATATTGTGATGTTTGGCGAATATATTGACAGCATGAATGTGGCTATCGACATCGTTAGTGAGGCAGATATCTTTGTAGTGGTTGGCACTTCGCTGAAGGTCTATCCGGCAGCGGGGTTTATCAACTATGCCCACCATGAAGTCCCCAAGTTCGTGATTGACCCTGGAGAGATGGAACAATGTACTCAACTGGGCTTCACTCACTTCAAAACGACAGCCACAGAAGGCATGAAGATGCTTTTGGAGGCGTTCAAGGATTTATAATTGATGATGGCATATACATACAAATATCCAAGACCAGCAGTTACAGCTTTCCAAGCAGTAGTCACATGTTTCGTGAACTGATGCCAGAACTGGCAGATGATTTCCACTTGATAGCACCAGACTTTCTTGCTTTTGGACAGACTAAGTCACCCAACCGTGAGGATTTCATCACTCGGAAATAGCCAACCTGATGAAAGTATTCCTGAACAGGATGACAAAGTAAATTTCCCATTTGACAAATCGTGTGAATATAGAAGACTATCGTGAGTATTGCCTGTCATTAGGCACAGATGTTGAAGAGAAACTGCCTTTCCGGAAATTCAAGAATGGAGAGGGGGTGTTGGTGTTTTACGTTCAAGGCCACATGTTCTCTTTCTTCGATTGCAATGATTTCTCGGTCATCTCGTTGAAATGCCAACCGGAGCGCATTGAGGATCTGAAGGCACAGTATGAGTGCATCGGCAATCCATATAACGAATCGCCCAAGCACTGGATAGGCATCGACCCTAATCATGCGCCAAATGACTTGCTGCAGGAACTGACCCGAAACTCTTACGAGATTGTCAGGGCGAAGTATGCGAGTAGGCGAGGGTAGTCAGGGCTGCCGTGAGAATGCTGACCTGACGAAACGGGAAACCCACTGACGCATTAACTTAAAAATGAATCCATGTCAGTTTTCTCCAAAGGCCTTCTAACGGTCCGCGAGAATGGCTGCTGAACCAATAACGGGCAAAAAGATACTGACAAACGACCATTCCACATCCCACCATGACGGCGTAGGTAACACCTAAACGGTGATAACAGGCAAGCCCATAGCCGCAGAAGATGAAACAGCCGATGATGGACTGGAGCAGATAGTTGGTGAGACTCATGCGACCAAAAATGCAGAGGTGATGAAGCACTCGGCGAACGCCATCGAATGCATACCATGCCGAGACGACGGCAGAGACAATCATCAACAGAATCAAGAGGTTGTAGATGGGGTCCAGCCATGAGTCAAGTTCACCGAAATCCACAAAGCTCAACGCAAAGACAGAGATGGCCGAGCAAATGAGAATGTTATGCCATATCTTCAGATGACTGCCCTCATTGTAGAATAATCTCTGTCGTCCCAACTGCATGCCGAGGATGAAGAGGCAGAGCAACTGCGTCAGTCGTCCGCTGTAGATATTGAAACGGAAATTCTCCTCAAAGCCGTAGCGGAGGTTCGTAAGGGTGTTCTCCCAAAACGTTCCGTGCTCGTGTGCACTGGTAAGTTTTGCATACATCTCCCACATGGTACTGTGGTCGATTGTCGTGCCCGCCAGCAGGCAGAACAACTCCACGGGCTGGATGGCCAATAGGGCGATGATGCACCACACCCACTTCGATGGTAGATAGCTGACAGGGATGAGCAACAGACCATAGCACGCATAGAACATCAGGATATCACCATCGTAGATGGCCATGTTGACAATGCCAAAGCCGAACAACAAGCACATTCGCCAGGCAAAGCGTAAAGAGAAATTCTTGCCCATCTGTTGCTGATTGTCGTTCATGATGAAGAAACTCAAGCCGAAGAGCATGGCGAAGATGCCGTACATCTTGCCAGAGAGCAGCCAGGTCAAGACATCGACCACCGTCTTGTCGCTGGCCAGCGGATGGGCTATCGGCTCCTGTGTGAAAATATTGAAGTGCTCTACGGAGTGAAACAGGATGATGCCGGCCACAGCGATGCCTCTCAGGGCATCAGCCACATCGATTCGGGTGTTGGGGAGATTGCTAGTCTTATACATCATCTTTACTTGTTTTGTTCCATTCCAAAGCCTTTCCATCGGGACGATTAGGACGGATTATCACTCTATTTGTATCTAGACGTTGCAGATGTTGGGCAGGTGTGACATCTTATTTGTTTCCGTAATTCACAATAATATTTTGCCACAAAGCATCTTTGTCATCAAGATCAACCTTTACATCCGGTTCCATACATTTGTCATCCACTGTTGCAGCATCTGGACGGGCAAAGAACTTGCAGGCGATGCTTCCCAGCACACCTGTATTGGGGAGACGGTAAGGGAGTACTTCGCCATAATGGGAGGGCGAGAAGGTGGAGGTTGTGCCAATAATGGTGCCAATATGGTTGTCACGGGCCATAGTAAGGAGCATACCCGCACTGCTGAATGTGCGTTTGCCCATGACGAAGACCACCTGGCCTTCAAATGGCTTCGGCTGTTGGAAATCTGCAGGAATCTTTGGCGCGGGCATCTGATAGAGTTCGTCCTTGTGACCGCCGTCCTCCCAATTCTTCTTGACTACGGCTATCCTTGGATTATAGGCAGCCATGAGGTCAGAGAAACGGAGATAAGTAGTAAAAAACTTCGTCCTGTCCAAGGGATAGAGATGTATGAGTAGCTCGTCACAGAGTTGGCTGCTACCGCCGTTGTTATATTGTGCATCCACTATCAGAGTTTTGATGCCCTCCTCCTCCATCTTGGCAAACATGTCATTGAGGAACTTGGCAAAAGGATAGTCCTTCGCATTCACACACTGGTTGAACTGGAGATAGCAGATGTGATAGTCTGGGAATATCTGATAGTCGTAGTTGGAATCATGTCGACGCATAATATGCTCCACGTCAATGACACCAGGAATATCCTCAGTGTGGTCTTTCTTATTTACCTTCTGCTTGCTCTCCTCCATACGCTTCACTGTTGTAAGGTCTGTATGCTTGTCGTGGAGAGGTCCTAACACGTCAATGAGAGCATCGGCAAAGGTCTCGTCGGTCTCAATGTTCCTGCACTTTTCCAAGAGCGCCTGCTTCTTGGCAAACCATTCAGCGCGTCGCTCTGCCTTAAAATAATAAGGATGAGTATCTGCCACCATATCCATAAAGAGGATGGCATCCTTCTGATACTTGTTGCCCGACTGGTATTCCGACACAGTCTGATAGAGGGAGTCGCTGAGGAATTTGAACTGGTTCGGCTGGAGTTGTGAGAAGCACTGGTTGGCACTTGCAAATAGCAGCATCAGCAACATCAAGCACCATTGGCATAATGTTCGTTTCATATTTCTCAATTCAGTTAGATATTATTCAATCACGAAACTACGCGGATAGAAATCACTGTAGAAACGGCCGTCGGTGGCGGTGAACTTCAACACGCAGTAATTGGGATCGGTCACACCACCGGGATAGTACTGCTCGTCGCCATCGTGCCAGATCATCTCTTTCGAGGCGGCATCTGTCAGTACCTCCATCGTGCCTCGTAGCATCATACCCTTGAAGCCTTTGGCATCGCAGAAATAGATGCTTGCCCTGGGGTTGGCCTTGTATTGAGCCACGCGTATTGAGAATGTGTTGGTTGTAAAGTAGAAGGTTTTGATACCCTCGCGTTTGCGTGGTTTCAACATGGCCTTGGTCCAAGGAAAACCTTCTTGGTCTACTGACGAGATGTAAGCGATGGGCAGTTTGTCGGCCATCTGTGCAATGAGTTCTTTAACGCCTGCCAAAGCGGGGTTAACTTTCATGACTTCATCGTTACTGACATCCAACGTTTGGCGCCAACGCTTTAACTGGGGGAAATATGTTTTCATCATGCCAATGTACTCCTCTTTAGTGATGGGTTTCTCTAACCCCTCGTTGACAGCACCAACAAACTGCGCACAATGTTCGATCATCTCTTCCATCGTGCAGTCTTGCAAGAACTTTCCATCCCTGTAGCAGTACATACAGTAATCTTCGTTCTTACTTCCGTCGGCATTGGTGCCGAGGACATCTTCGGTGAGCGGCATGCCGCAACTCTGACAAAATTTCATTTTATTCATATTCTATGTAGATTAAAGACGCTGCAAAATTACAAATTATTGTGGAAAGCACAAAAAATCTGGGATATTCTGCATCGATTTGTGATGAATGGCACATCGTCGTAGATCATGGGGACAGGTTTTGGGGGAATCATGGGGACAGGTTTTTGAATGAATTCACCGAATTCATTCAAAAACCTGTCCCCATGATCTCCTTCATTCCTTTCTTTGCCATTTCATTTCTTCACCTTCCTTGTCATACTGTTTCCGCTTTCCCGTAGGAGGCTCTGTCAGGGTAATCTTCACTACGGCTGTACGTTCAATGCTACGCTTGATGGCATCGTCGAAAGC
>JAEEGG010002949.1_pt1 | contig 43140 bp, 33 predicted proteins | sample 9134161 | NCBI WGS metagenome assembly JAEEGG01 (sample SAMN16246543, study PRJNA631951) | gut metagenome | biome: gut microbiome; feature: rumen; material: CR-attached | host: Bos | place: Iran: Karaj | collected 2018-10 | reverse complement strand
CGGTGAAGGGTGGAAACGAGAGCAGACTGGATGAAATAATTAAGGACAACCATCTGCTGATAACAGCCGAACTGATAAAAGATCTGCTGAAAAGCTGCTTCGAAAGCAAGACAACATACGAGATGAAAAACCAGGTAACCAAAGCAATAACCCTATGCAGAGATACAGAAAACGTGCATTTCTGCAGGTATGCAAACTTCCTGGAAAAACACATGCAAGGAATAATTTCTCATGCAAGATATAATATATCTTCAGGAATGGTTGAAGGCTTCAACAATAAGATCAAAACGATGAGAAGAAAGGCATATGGATTCAACGATGATGAATATTTCTTTCTAAAGATTATTGATATTTCGAAATAAGATTAATGATTATTTCCAACTTATTTTTATGGAGAGCCATTATTGTTTAAAAGGTGACTTAATCACGAATAATGATTTTTCTCATCATGTAGAATATGTAACTAAAAAATGAAGCGGTACATTTGCGACAGTCGTCGGTACGGTTAAATTCAAGGAAGATACGCAATCATGGATATTCAAGAAAGATTACAAAAGGAAGAAGAAAAACTCCGAACCGTAGTTGAAAAGGCCTTAGACTACATCATAAAAAAAAATGTTGATCAGGCACTTGTATCTGTAGTGAAATCCACAGGGTTAACTACATCAGTAAGAAATCAGGAGACTGATGTTGTAAAATTTTCAAAAAGAAGAGAATTCAGCGCTGAACTATGGAATGACCATCACAAAGGTTCAGCATCAACAACAGATCTCAGTGACGATGCCATATATAAAACTATTGATGCGGCCATTGACATCTCTAAATATACAGAAAAGGATGTATATAACGGTCTGGCAGAAGATGAGGATCTGCAAAGAGAATTTCAAGAATTCGATACATTTTATCCAGAAGAGCCCAATCCGGAAATGCAGATTTCAAGAGCTATGGAACTTGAAAAATTGAGTCTGGGTAACAAGAAAATCAAACAGTGCAATTCTGCTAATGTAGCCTGTGGATACGGACAGTCTATATTCGCAACAACAAAAGGGCAGTTTTATACAACCAGAGGTTCGCATTATTCAGATTCTATCAGTCTGACTGCAGAAGAAAATGATCAGATGGAACAGGGTGGTTCCTATCACTTCACATACCGTTCAGATATCAGATGGAAGCTTGAAGATATCGTGAAGGAAGCTTTTGATGACACTATTCCAAAACTGGGAGCCCAAAAAATCCCAACACAAAATCTTCCTGTAATTTTCGACAGGGATGTAGCACCGAATATCTTCTACTGGCTTGTTTCAGGTCTTTCAGGACGCGCTCAATTTAAAAAGGTATCATATCTAAATGACTGTTTAGGTGAAACGATCCTTCCTGAATGGCTGACAGTAACTGAAGATCCCTACATGCTTCATGAGATGTCAAGTTGCTGCGTTGATTCTTCTGGTTCTAAAACGACAAAAAGAAACATTATCACTAACGGATCAGTATCAAGTTATATTCTTTCCGCATACTCTGCACGCCAGTTAAAAATGAAAAATACAGGCAACGGAGATGGTATATACAACTGGCTGATAACCAACAGCGGTATTTCCCGAAATGACCTTATAAAAAAGATGGATACCGGTCTCATAATAAAAGACATGATGGGGTTTGGTCTTGATCCGCTTACTGGAGATATATCAGTCGGCGTAAGAGGATTCATGGTCAATCACAGCGAGATTGTTTATCCTGTAAAGGAAATAACCATTGCAGGAAATGCCAGGGATATATTCAAAAACATTGTTGCAATAAGTAATGACATTGATCCTGAATCATCAGTTAAAACAGGAAGCATACTTGTTGACTCAATAAAAATTGCCGGAAAATAAAAAAAACAGTTTCATCGCTGACTGTTTTCAATTACTGAGACAGGAAAAGCATTGATACAGGGTTATACAATACAGATTCAGTATTCACATTGCCGATACCCAATAAAATGCTTTTATGCTAGAATTTTCCAGTTATTTACAGACATTCTAAGGATTTTTTATGTCAGCAAAAAAAACATTGGCCCTCATCATAATGGACGGTTGGGGCTACAATACAGAAAAAAGATTTAACGCCGTTGAAAATGCCAACACACCAAATCTTGACAGTCTTACAGCAAAATATGCTCATACCCTAATTTCTGCTTCAGGACTTGACGTTGGTTTGCCTGATGGTCAGATGGGAAATTCAGAAGTAGGCCATACAAATATTGGTGCAGGACGTGTCGTATATCAGGAACTGACCAGAGTAACCAAGGCTATACAGGATGGTGACTTTTTCGACAACAAAGTTTTATGTGATGCCATAAACAAAGCTGTTAAGGCAGACAAGGCTGTTCATATTATGGGCCTTATGTCTCCAGGAGGAGTCCACAGTCACGAAGATCATATTGAAGCAGCGATCAGACTGGCTGTTGAAAAAGGTGCAAAAAAGGTTTATTTCCACGCATTTCTTGATGGTCGTGATGTACCGCCTCGCTCTGCTCAGTCATCAATCGAGAAATTCGATAAAATTTTCTCTGAACTGGGAGTTGGCCGTATAGCTTCTATCATCGGTCGATATTATGCCATGGACAGAGACAACCGATGGGACAGAGTTCAGCAGTGTTATGACCTTTTAACCCAGGGCAAGAGTGAGTTTGCTCCATTTGCGTCTGCATCTGCTGCACTCGAAGCAGCCTACAGCAGAAACGAAAATGATGAGTTTGTAAAAGCATCTGTTGTTGGCTCTTCACCTGCATGCGTAACTGATGGCGACTCTCTTATCTTCATGAATTTCAGAGCAGACCGTGCACGAGAGATTACTCGCAGTTTTGTAAACAAAGAGTTTGACAGTTTTGAACGCAAGGTATATCCGAACCTTTCGGATTTCGTAATGCTCACACAATACGCCGCTGATATAAAAACAGCATGTGCGTATCCGCCGGAGAATCTGACAAACACTCTTGGAGAGTGGCTGTCGTCTCATGGTAAGACTCAGTTGAGAATCTCCGAAACAGAAAAATATGCTCATGTTACATTCTTCTTCAACGGAGGTGTCGAAGCTACTTTCCCAGGAGAAGATCGCAAGCTTATAGCAAGTCCGAAGGTTGCAACATATGATCTTCAGCCGGAAATGAGTTCCGTGGAACTTACTGACAATTTATGTGCTGCAATAGAATCTGGCAAATACGACGTCATTATATGCAACTATCCTAACGGAGATATGGTCGGTCACACCGGAGTTTATGAAGCTGCAGTAAAAGCCTGTGAAGCAGTGGATACCTCAATCGGGCGCGTTGTGGAATCATTAAAGAAAGTCGGCGGAGAATGTTTGATCACTGCAGATCACGGAAATGCAGAAAGAATGAAAAATCTAGAAACCGGTGAAGCATACACAGCTCACACCAATCTGCCTGTTCCTTTGATCTATGTCGGCAGATCTGCAGAAGCAAGAGAGGGAGGCAAACTATCAGACCTTGCTCCTTCTATGCTGTACCTTATGGGTATGGACATTCCGGCAGAAATGAGCGGTAAGCCTATTTTCACACTTAAATAAAGTGAATCTGAATGTTTATACAGAAAAAATTGTATAAATTATTTAGCGCCAGTATAAGTATCGCTGGCGCTATCCTAGTATTATTCTTGTTGCCGTTTTCTGTAGTGGCACAGTCACCTAAAAATATAGAAAACGTTCAACAGGAAATCAAAGACCATCAAGACAAAATCAATAAAAACAAAGAAAACCTCAAAGAACTTGAAATTCAGCTAAAAAAAGATGAAGAGGAAATATCACGAATCAACAAACAGTTAAAAAAGTCAAAAACTGATCTTGCAAACGCACAACATAGGCTAGCTCAGCTCAGAACAGAACAAAAGCGTCTTATTGAAAAAAAGGAACGGCAGTTACAGATGCTTTCAAAGCAATTGACAGAAGCTTACAAATTAGGTTCATCTGACTACATTAAGCTTGTTTTAAATCAGGAAGATCCTAATCTGATCGGACGGGCTCTTGAATATCACATATACATTAATAAGTCACGGGCAGAACTTATTGACAGTACAACAAATCTGATTGCCCAGGTTGAACAAAACAAAAAGTCAATTGAAGGGAACAATCAGGAATTGAAACAAATAATTGAATACCATGATAATGAATCAGAACTGCTGAAAGTAAGAAAAAAACAAAAAGAGGAAACCTACACAGCAATAAATGAAAACATAAAAAAGGAAGAAAAGAAGGTAGAACTCCTTAAAATAAAACTACAGCAGGAAATTGAGGCAAACCAAAAAAAGATAGCCCAGGAAAAACGTAAAAAAGAAGAGGAGCGCATAGCTCAGGCCAAGGCAAAAGCCGCAGAGCAAGGTGAATCAGCAAATGAAGCGGCAAAGAAAACTATAGCACAAATAGAAAAGGAGAGACTTAAAGGTCTAAAAAATCAAAAAGGAAATCTTCTCTGGCCGGTAAGCGGGAAAATCATAAAAAAATTCGGTGAATCAAGAGCTGGAGAGCTCAAATGGACAGGTATGCTGCTCCAATCATCGCAAAATAATAAAGAGGTTCTTTCCATTGCCGAGGGTGATGTCGTAATGGCGAGTCCGCTTGAAGGATACGGAGTGATAGTTGTGCTAGATCACGGTGACGGATATCTATCCATATATGGAAACAACAACACGGTAACCAAAAAAGTTGGCGATCGTGTTAAAAAAGGAGATGTGATAGGATACTACGATCCTTCAAATCGATCTCTTGAATCTTCACTCTATTTTGAAATAAGGTACAAAGGTTCACCCATCAATCCGCAGAAATGGCTGAAAAGAAAATAGGAGAAAAAAAATGAGACTCAGTGTGTTCAATATTAAAGATCTCGATATGGAAAAATATCATGCAAGTTTAAATAGAGTACTCGACGGGTATGAACTCAAAACCGGTGAAGGAAGATCAAGCTATGTTGCGGTATACAACGGTTCCATTTTAGGCATCGCTTCAGCAGATCGCGGAGTAATAGATTACTTCAGCGTACTCGAAATCACTAGAAACAGAGGTGTTGGAGGATTTCTGCTTAAAACCGTAGCAAACAACCTAATCGAAGAATACGGTTCTGCCACAATAAGTCAGGTGCTCTACTCTCTGCCCGACTTCAAATTATTTACCGAACACATGGGCTTTGAAAATGCTGTTCTGACCAGACCTATTGAAAAAGAATGCTGAGAGTTCAATTTAAAAGTTTTCTAGTATTTGTACAGGTACTCGAAGATTACTCATATTGTTATTGATTCTGCAAACATTATGCGGTTTTAAAATCTCCTATCTGACCGTAGTTATCTTTAAATATGTGAACTTAAGCAAATCATAGTTTTAACTACACAAAGAAAGCAACAATATACAAACTCACACTGATATAATACGAGCATTAAATTCAAGGGTATTAAAAAGTAAATGACTGCAAAGGACGTATTCATATCTCATTCGAGCAAGGATAATGAGGTGGCACTGAAAATAGCTTCAGTACTTTCAAACAACAATATCACTTACTGGTTGGATTTGAACGACATACCTGCTGACGGAGGCATTTTTGCCGGACACATTACCCAGGGACTCGAACAAGCAAAAATATTTCTGCTTATTCTCTCGTCAAGTGCAAACGCTTCACCTCATGTACTCAATGAGATAAATATGGCATTCAGCATGAGACTTCCGTTTCTGATTTACAATCTTGATCTGAACGAAGCTGATTTCAATGATGATTTGAGATACTACCTTGCAAGCAAACAGTTCATTAAGGTTTTTGAACTAGGTGAGCAAAAATCTCTGCAGATGCTGTTGTCATACATAAAGGATAGACAAAAAAACGGCGGTTCGATACTATCTGACAAGAACATTCCTGCAAACAAAGGAAACAGTGAAGGAAGTTCTCTTCGTCTCAAAATTTTTACTGCAATTCTCTGTGCTTTTTCTGCAGGATCACTGATACATACATACGCACCAGATTTAATTAAGTTTTCAAATTATAAAAACATCAACTTTCAAGTGGGTGATATCATTGAATTTGGCAGTTACCACAACAAACCGATACTGTGGGTTTATGCCGGCAGTGATCAGCCTACCGGCGAACCGAGCTTCATCTCGCGAAATCTTCTTACGGCAAAACCTTTCGACATAGCACACAGCGGACAATTCTCTGTTGATCGCAGCGGCCTTAAGGATACACCGAGCAAATCAATGAAAATCGCCGACAGAATTAAACAATTTACACCTGAAGAGTTCACTGACATGTACGGTTCAGCCGATTATGAAAATTCATCTCTCAGAATCTGGCTGAATTCTTCTGACAATAATGTGAAATACGTTTATACCAAGCCTGTTGCTAAGAGCATAAAAAATGCAGGCAAAAACAAATATCTGGTAAGTCAAAATCTTGATAATCTTGACGAAGGAGGTTTCCTTACAGGTTTTTCTCAGGAAGAAATATCGATGCTCAAACCTGTTACTGTAAGATATCTTGTTACGGCAAACAATGTTCATAAGGCACAAAACAGAAACGACTCAAGCGCAGTACTTTGGAAATCCATCAAATTGTTTCCTGATGCGGACACGGTAACAGAAAACAATATGACCCTCATGCTCAGAATGTATAAAGCAGTCAACTTCCGTAATTTTTACTATAACGAAGTAAAAGAACGGGTGTCTTTACCGTCAATTGAGGAAATAAGTCATATTTATTCCTCAAGGAACCTTAATCTGCAAAGTCAGTATGACTATGCAAGAGCCTCCGACGATGACAGTCAGGCTGATAACGGATGGTGGACAAGAACACCTTGCGGCATGCTGGCTTATACCGTGTGCATGGTTCATTCGTCACCTAATTACTCCAGCATCAGTGATATGCAGGTTACACCTCAAACTGTATCATCCCTTGCAACCGTAAGACCGGTTATCCGTTTAAGAACAGAAGAAATAGAGTGCATAGGAGACGGCAGTAAGGCATCTCCTTATAAGTGCAGAAAGAAATAGCATTCCAGAACGGTCTGGATTAACGTTCTAAAAAGCATAAATCAAAGAATGAAGTCAGCTCCAAGGAAGTTGCGACAATCATAAAGTTCAGTCTTGTCCAACTTTCATGCAGTGATTTTTGGATTCTTTTAAATATTTATCAGAGATCTCAGCCCTTGTAGGTGGTATCAGTAACCTCGTGATCTGTCTTGTCGACCACGCTTATTCTGACATCAGGGAATCTCTGCGTAAGTTTTCTACAAAGAGCGTCCTTTATGGTAATTCCCACAGATGCACAGCCAACACAGCCCCCCTTGAATTTCACCCACAGTTCAGATTTATCCTCAAGATATTTCAGTACCTCGATAGCACCGCCATGAGTAGCTATACCCGGATTTACTTCAGTTGCTATAACAAATTCTATACGCTTAACCAGAGGAATTGACGGATCCAGCCTGTTGAGCGAAATGCTCGGGGCCTTCAAGGTAAACTCATCATTCTTCACATCAACAACAGCATCAGACAGATATGGATCCGAAATAGGGTCGATTATAACTTTGAATCCGTTGCATTCATAAACAAGATCAGCCAAATCATACATGTTGCGGGGACAAAAGGACATGCCGCATTCCGCTTCAGGAGTTCCAGGACGTTCCACAAAAATACGAATATTTGTATTTTTGTCCTTCTGAGCCAACAGTTGCTTATATTTTTCTTGAGCTTTTTCAGTAATCAGTATCATGTTGATACAGCATCACATAAATGATGCCGTCCCTTATCATAAGATCAACGCAAAACAAACCTCGGCGGAGAAAATTCAAATTCTTGAAACTGAAGTCCTTGCCGAAACCTAATGACATTTAAATCACTACACAACAATATAGCAACAGGTATATCAAATCAACAAATTAATAACATCTCTCAGACAACAATGAGAACAAACGAAAGTAACAAAAAATTAAATCTTGCGTCTGCATATTAGACTAAAATGTAAAAATCATATACAATTACACCTAGTCTATTAATGATTTTTTTTGTTATGGAGATTAAACAATGCCAAATTTAGACCTTGAAAAATACGGTATTACCGGTGCTACTGAAATTGTTTACAACCCTTCCTACGAACAGCTTTTCAAGGATGAAACAGATCCTTCACTGACTGGCTTTGATAAGGGTCAGGTTACCGAAATGGGAGCTGTGAACGTTATGACTGGCGTTTACACCGGCCGTTCACCAAAGGATAAGTTCTGGGTTAAAGACGATGTTACAAAAGACACCATCTGGTGGACATCAGAAGAATATAAGAATGATAACAAGCCTGTAACTCCAGAAACATGGAATGAGCTTGAAAAGATTGCAGCCAAAGAACTTTCAAACAAGAAATTATATGTAGTTGACGCGTTCTGCGGTGCAAACCCTACAACCCGTCTCAAGATCCGTTTTGTAATGGAAGTTGCATGGCAGGCTCACTTCGTAAAGAATATGTTTATCCGTCCAACCGCTGAAGAACTCGAAAACTTCGGTGAACCAGATTTTGTAGTTCTCAATGCATCAAAGGCAAAGGTAGAAAACTACAAGGAACTCGGTCTTAACTCTGAAACAGCGGTAGTATTTAACCTTACAAAGAAAGTACAGATTATCATCAACACCTGGTACGGCGGTGAAATGAAGAAAGGTATGTTCTCATACATGAACTATCTGCTTCCTCTCAAGGGTATGGCTGCAATGCACTGCTCTGCCAACACCAATGAAAAGGATGAGACAGCTATTTTCTTTGGTCTGTCCGGAACTGGTAAGACAACTCTTTCAACTGATCCAAAGCGTATGCTTATCGGTGATGACGAGCACGGTTGGGATGATGACGGAGTATTCAATTTCGAAGGCGGTTGCTATGCTAAGGTTATCAACCTGTCCAAGGAAAATGAGCCAGACATCTGGAATGCAATCAAGCGCGACGCTCTCCTCGAGAACGTAACCGTTGACGCAAACGGCAAGATTGATTTTGCTGATAAGTCAGTAACTGAAAACACCCGTGTTTCCTATCCAATCTACCACATTGAGAACATTGTTAAGCCAGTATCAAAAGCAGGTCCTGCACGCAAGGTTATCTTCCTTTCTGCTGATGCATTCGGTGTTCTTCCTCCTGTTTCTATTCTCACTCCAGAACAGACCCAGTACTACTTCCTTTCCGGTTTTACCGCTAAGCTTGCTGGTACAGAGCGTGGCATCACCGAACCTACTCCAACCTTCTCTGCATGTTTCGGTGCAGCATTCCTTTCTCTCCATCCAACCAAGTACGGTGAAGAACTGGTTAAGAAGATGAAGAAGTCAGGTGCAACAGCATACCTGGTTAACACCGGCTGGAACGGAACCGGCAAGCGTATTTCAATCAAGGATACCCGTGGCATAATCGATGCAATCCTTGACGGTTCAATCGACAAGGCTGAAACCAAGCAGATCCCAATGTTCGGTTTCACTGTTCCTACAGCACTTCCAGGTGTTGATCCTGCTATTCTTGATCCTCGCGATACCTACAGTGACAAGTCACAGTGGGAAGAGAAGGCGAAGGATCTTGCTCAGCGTTTCATCAAGAACTTTAAGAAGTTTGAGGGCAACGATCTCGGCAAGTCTCTCGTAGCTGCAGGTCCAAAGCTGTAACAGACCCTGATTTGTAATCATAAGATTTGTTAAACATAAAGCTCCATATCTGATATGGGGCTTTTTATCTATGGAGAATCTATGCCTACCATGATTATTACCCGCGAGGGATATAATAAACTTAAGGAAGAGTTTAATTATCTATGGACAAAGCTTCGTCCTGAAATTACAGAAAAAGTTTCATGGGCGGCCAGTCTTGGGGATAGATCTGAGAACGCAGACTACCAATACAACAAGCGTTATCTTAGACAGATAGATAATCGCATTCATCACCTGGCGATGGTTTTCGATAGGGCAAAAGTTGTTGACTACAACCCGCAGCAGGACGGCACAATATACTTCGGTGCATATGTTGAAATAGAAAATGACGAGGGTGCAGTTAAAACAGTAAGGATTGTCGGTTCAGAAGAAATATACGGACGGACGGACTATATATCTGTAGACAGTCCTCTTGCAAAAGCACTGCTCCATCATCAGGTGGACGATGAAGTAAAAGTTCATGCACCGCAAGGCATTCTTGTGTGGTATGTAACTAAAATTTCATATCAGAAGGAAGACTGGTATAAGGAAGACATTACAAGCAATGAAATCACCAGACTGTAAATTTCATCTGTCTCCAAATTAAGAAAGGCACCTTAAGGTGCCAGTATGATCGCGGGTAAAAAAAACGTTATGCATAAGCCTGTACAGATGATTTAAACGGACTCCATGAAGAGTTATAACGATGAGATATAGCAATATTTCTCCGCTGCATTCTGCTTGAAAGTTCACTGCTGTCTGCTGTCTCAGAAACAGATTCCTTTCCGGAATCTTCATCAGTAGTGGATCCCGACTTCTCCTTACTGATCTTCATTTCAGCCTCATGCTGCTTGGATTTAGCTTCCGCAGCGACTTTACGATCCTGTGCCGAAGGTTCAGCTGGTGCCAGTGCTGCTGCGTAAACCTGCTTCATTTTTGCAACAGTCTTCTCCGGCGTTGATTCTTCGGAAATCGAAATATCTACTTTTCCGTCAACAATATACTCACGTCCGTCAGGACCTGTCTCTTTAGTATATGACGGCTGAGAAGCGTACTGCCCGCCTGCAGCCTTATGCTGCTGCTCATGAACCCTGACTTCCTTATCTCTGGCCTTGAGTTCTCTAACCTTAGCCTCTTCCTCGTCAGTAAGTTCCTCGCCATTTACCTTCTTGCTGTCACTACCAATGTTTCCTTTGCCGTCATTCTTAGACTCAGAAGATGATTCACCGTTACCTTCCTTTTCATGATGACCACTGCGGGAGTGAACTATGGAAGAGTAGGTTACATCCTCTACATCAGCGTCCTGACCGAATTCATGACCATGATACTTGGTTTCAGAGGATTTCTCTTTCTCTCTCTGCGAACCTACTTCATTCTCATTGGAAGATGTAAATGTCTGGGCGGCAGCAGGCACAACCTGACGTACAGCAGCATCACGCTGCGCCGACTCGGTCGGCACATTAAGATTAAGTGCTGGAATGTTAGGATATGTAGCTACTATATTCATAACACCTAAACCTCGATATCTATAATACTTCCCAGTGTCTTGTCGTATACATCAAGAAGTTTAGCTCCCGCCTGTGCTTGAATCTCCCCTTCCTTCAGGGAAACGATATCAGACACACTCATATCATCATCAAGAACGGATCCTGAGGCTATATTCTCTGCAGTTTTGTCCGTAGTTTCCAGACCTCTGGACACGGCTTTATATGCGTTTGATAGCATACCATAACTAAAAGAACTTCCAGAAACCTGCATAAATGACCTCAAATAAGATACCAATCCTATTATTCAGTATTGATCAAATATAAAAAAAAGCAAGGATAAATCGATCAAAATATTCAAAATCTTCTATCGGATCGCAGCGTAAAACTTCTTCCTATATGAACAAGTTATAAAAGCAGACGGTTTTGCAAAATCAGGCTTGAAACGTACCGTAAGTCATAAGAGGTTACCTTACCTCTTCGTATCTTCGTAAATCGATTTTAAAGTTGTGTTGGGCTCAATTCGCCTATAAAAAAGGGAGTACGTATGAGGTGAATCATAGTGCTGTAACGAAGTGCGGCGAACCCAGAATCAGCAGGAAAATTAATTACAGGCAGCTCAAGCACAGACGCTGCAACAGTTGAGATGAAACTTCAAAACCGGTGCTGCTTCCAACAGAGTTTTGCTGAAAGCCAGGATCTGGTATGCCCCCTGCCTTCAGGCAGGGGGAGGATATCAAATATTATGCAGTGAAGATGTAAACTTATGAAGAACTTTTGCAAATTCTTCAGGATCCGAAAGAAACGGATTATGGGAGGTCTTTTTGAAAATTACAACCTTTGCAGATGGTATGGAATTCCAATATGCAGCGACCTCTGCCGATACAATTCTGTCTGAATCTCCAAAAATATGAAGGGACGGAATTTTTAGATTCCTGCATGACTCTCTTAAATCAAGCTGATTAAGCAAATTCAATCCGAACTGAAGTCCTTCGTACAGCGGTTTGGGTTTCGCCGCGATAGCTTTTCTCAAACAGCGAATGTCATGACGAATGGACGGACTTCCCATAGCCTGCATGGCAAGAAAATGATCACATACCTCATCCTTGTTTTTAGGCTTAACAAGTCTCATAAAGGCCTTTAAAATCCGGCGCTCAACACCCGGCCAAATCTGATCATGCTGATCAAATTCACTCAGTTCCTCGCAAAAACACGGAGACGAACACACTGTAATGTAAGAACTGATATCAGCACTGAACCTGACAGCATAATACATCGCTATCAGTCCACCTAGTGACCATCCCAGAACGCAAGAGTTTTTCGGTATGCTCCCGTGTATTTCATCGACCAGCTGATCTATAGTCTTAATTTCAGCGCCTATATCAATGTTGTCTCCATAACCAGGAAGATCAATCAAATGAACTCTGAAAAATGGAGTCAAAAAAGGAAGAACTGATTCAAAGGCGACACTGCAGATACCCCACCCGTGAATTAAAACCAGATCCGGTCCTGAACCTTCTACTCTGGTAATCAAAGCCATCACTGCTCCTAAATAACTATATATATTTGAATGTTAACACCATTTTAGCAAATGAAAGATTACATTTTCCTAAAAAAGAGAAGCCGATTAAAATAAAAAAGCCGCCATTGTTGGATCCTGAGTCTTCAGAAAAAAACTTTAAATACATCCTGCTATCTTCACCAAACACTACTGTTCAATAAAAAAGGGGAGCTTTGCAAATTTCATTTATAACGACGCTGATCAGACCTTGAACATTGGCTCGGAGTATTCCATCCGGTAGAAATTGCATTTCATAGGTAACACAGATAACTATACGGACACAAAACCTCGAATATCAGCTGATTAGAGAATGACATAACAGCAACGGGGTTTATTTCGATCTCCAGCGGATAATTACTCCATGTCGGAGAAATCTGCTTATTTGGAATAAATCATCCTGGATATTTCCATCTCGATTTTCTAAAGAGCCAAAAAAGGAGAACATCAAGTTCTCCCTTTTGCCGGTATTACGGGTAATATCAACTTCCGCTTAATTTTTTATGTATAGCTACGGCAGCACGGCGTCCTGCACCCATGGCGCTAATAACCGTAAGAGGTCCTGTAACAGCGTCGCCTCCGGCATAAACACCAGGTCGCGAGGTTTCGCATGTTTCCGGATCCACCTCCAGACGACCTTTGCGATCACATTTCAAACCGCATTTATTAACCAGCTCCTCATCGGCACTGTTACCTACCGCCATAATGACGCAATCTGCATCAATAATATGCTCCGTTCCAGGAATATCTACCGGTTTGCGGTAACCGCGCGAATCATCTTCACCAAGTTTGGTTCTTATACATTCAAGTCCGGTTACTTTTCCATCAGTTCCAAGAATTTTGATCGGTTTTGTCAGGAATATAAACTCCACACCTTCTTCTCTTGATTCCTCGATTTCGCCTTCATATGCCGGCATTTCTGCTTCAGAGCGGCGATATACGATCATCACCTTGTCGGCACCCGTTCTTACAGCACTGCGACAGGCATCCATCGCAACATTGCCTCCGCCTACAATGGCTATTTTCCGGTACTTAGGAAACTGCAGCCCGCCATCCTGCTTCAGATTTATAGTATTAAGAAAATCCTGTGCAAGATAGCATCCGTTAAGATCCTCACCCGGTATGTTCATTGTCTGGGCAACTCCTGCTCCTACGCCGATAAATACCGCATCAAACTTACCCTGCAAATCATCCAGTGAAAAGTCTTTACCAAGAGATTTGCCAAGTTCAAAGTTCACCTTTCGAGCCTGTAACTTCTGTATTTCATGGCGAACGATAGCCTTTGGAAGTCTGAACTCCGGTATGCCATACGCCAAAACACCGCCTATGACATCAGTCTTTTCAAAAACAGTAACGTCATATCCCAATGACGCCAGATCGCCGGCTGCAGCAAGACCTGCCGGCCCTGCACCAACCACAGCAATCCGCTTACCATTTTTTGCAGTTTCTTGATCAGCAGACTCTGTGCAGTGTTCCCTGTGCCAGTCAGCTACAAAACGTTCAAGCGCTCCAATGGCAACACTCTGCCCCTTTATACTACGAACACAATTTCCCTCGCACTGCTCCTCATGAGGACATACACGACCGCAGACAGCGGGAAGACAGGTTGTGGTGCTTAGTATATTGTAGGCATCCTCAAACCGACCTTCACAAATGCAATCAATAAAAGCCGGAATATAGTTATGAACCGGACAGCCTTTGGTCATACAAGGATGTTCGCGGCACTTAAGGCAGCGCATAGCCTCGCATATTGCCATCTCTTCGGTATAACCGATCTGTGACTCAGTAAAACTAGTACGACGCTGAACCACGCTCTGCTGAGGCATTTGAGTTCTTTTTCTGGTAAAATTTATCATTTTCTTGGCTCCATACTATTCTTACGATTTACAAGAGTCTCATAACGATCCAATGCAGTCTTCTCGGATGCTTTAAAGATCTCTTCAGCTCTGTCAGGATACTTAAGTTTAAGAGAGTTATAACGAACTTCTCCCATTAAGAACTTCTGATAATCCTCAGTCGGTTTCAAACTGTCGAGAGACAGAGGATTTTTACCCTGCTGCACAAGATCCGGATTATATCTGAGAAGATGCCAGTATCCCGCTCTTACAGCACGCTGCATTTCCAGCATTGAATTATTCATGCCGGCCTTAACACCATGATTGATACATGGCGCATAGGCTATGATGAGAGAAGGACCGTTATACCGCTCTGCCTCCTTGAGTGCCTTAAGAGTCTGAGCAGGATTTGCACCCATGGCAATCTGTGCAACATAAACAGTGCCATAAGCCATGGCCATCTGAGCCAGATCCTTCTTCTTTACCATCTTTCCGGAAGCTGCAAATTTAGCTATAGCTCCAAGCTGCGTTGCCTTTGACGCCTGACCGCCGGTGTTTGAATAAACCTCTGTATCAAAAACCAGAACATTAACATTCTCACCGGATGCCAGCACATGATCCAGTCCGCCGTAACCGATATCGTAGGCCCATCCGTCGCCGCCGAATATCCACATTGAAGGTTTACCGAGCAAATCCGCATTCCTCACAATAAAGTCCGCGTTTTGATCACCGGCCTGAACCTCTTTACACTTATTCAGGAGTTCTTTTCCGTAAACCTCGGATAATTCAGCATTATCCATATTCGCAATCCAGCGCTTACCCAGGATCTGCAGATCACCGCTGAGCGCTCCGGCAGCAGTCTTCAGCTCCTGCCGTCTCGCATTAACAGACACCCTCATGCCCAGGCCAAACTCGGCATTGTCTTCAAACAAAGAGTTCGCCCATGCAGGACCTCTGCCGTCTTCACCCACGGTATACGGTGTTGACGGAGCGCTGCAGCCCCAGATTGAAGAACATCCTGTGGCATTTGCAATAAACATTCTCGAACCGAAAAGCTGAGTTACCAGTTTTGCATAAGGTGACTCACCGCATCCCGGACACGCACCGGAAAATTCAAGAAGCGGCTGTCTGAACTGGGAGTTCTTGACTGTAATATCTTTGAAGGCAATCTCCTTCACATACTTCTTTCCGGCAAAAAGTCTGTCAAACATATTCTGACGCGACTCGACTGCATCCTCTGTAGATACAGTCATAGAAAGCGCCTTGTTGTGAGCAGGGCAGACACTGGCGCAAGATCCGCATCCGGTACAGTCCTTTACAGACACAGCCACGATAAAGTACTTATCCGGAGAATCCTTCATAGGCACAGCTTCCGGATAATTTACAGCATCAGCCGCTGAAATCACAAACGGACGGATAGCACCATGCGGACAGACAAGCGAACACCAGTTGCACTGCATGCAATTGTGACGGTTCCAAACCGGAAGATCTGCAGCAATATCTCTCTTTTCAAAGGCCGCAGTACCGGAAGGTATCATTCCGTTAACGGTAGGCAGGAACTTCGATACAGGAATAAAATCACCGTTCATAGTGTTTGTCGGAACAAGAATATCATTAAGATAATCTGTATGAAGTTTATCTCTTCCCTGCAGTTTCGGACGTGATTCATCATCGGCACAATTCTTCCAGGATTCAGGGATCACCACCTGATGAACATTTTTTACGCCCTCATCCACAGCGGCATTGTTCATATCAACTATGTTCTGTCCCTTCTTGGCATACGTGTGTTCTATGGCATCCTTCATGTACCTGACAGCATCATCGATAGGTATTATTTCAGCAAGTTTAAAAAACGCGGCCTGAAGCACGGTATTTGTACGCCTTGCACCGAGTCCGATTTTCTTTGCTATTGAAACAGCATCGCATGTATAAAACCTGACATTGTTATTCGCTATATAGCGCTTAACCTTTCCCGGAAGATACCTGTCAAGTTCCTCGTCATTCCATGAACAGTTGAGAAGGAAATAACCTCCCGGCTTAACATCCTCGACCATATCATACTTGCGCAGGTAAGAACTGTTATGACAGGCAACAAAATTAGCCTGTTTGACGTAGTAGGACGACTTTATCGGATTGTCACCAAAGCGGAGATGAGATATAGTCACGCCTCCCGATTTTTTAGAGTCATACTGGAAATAGGCCTGTACATACTTGTCAGTATGGTCTCCAATAATCTTCACGCTGTTCTTATTTGCACCAACCGTTCCGTCAGCACCGAGTCCCCAGAACTTGCATGCATGTGTCCCCTTCGGAGCAACATCAGGATTAGAGGAGCCTGCAATGGATAAATGCGTAACATCATCATTTATGGAAAGGGTAAATTCCTTCTTAGGATTCTCGCTCCACAGATTTTCATATACTGCCAGAATATCACCAGGCTGAACATCCTTCGAACCAAGTCCGTAGCGACCGCCTACAACTCTTGCACCGTCAAGTTTGGTACCCTTTAAAGCAGCAACAACATCGAGGAACAGCGGTTCACCAATTGAGCCAGGCTCCTTTGTCCGATCAAGAACAGCAATCTTCTTCACTGAATCTGGTATAACTGAAACCAGATGCTCTGCAGAGAAAGGTCTGTACAGATGAACTTCAACAATACCAACCTTCTTGCCGGATGAATTAAGATAATCCACCACCTCCTCGGCTGCATCACAAACCGATCCCATAGCAACGATGATTTCCTGGGCATCCGGCGCACCGTAATAATTAAACGGTCTGTAGTCGGTACCGATGGCGGCATTTATCCTGTTCATGTACTCAACCACGGTACTGACAGTTGAAATGTATGCACTGTTTGAAGCTTCGCGGTGCTGGAAAAATGTCTCCGGCTGTTCAGCACTTCCCATACAGTGAGGATGATTAGGATTCAGAGCATTTTTTCTAAATTCCCAAACCTTGTCAAAATCAACCATTGATTTGAGAGTTTCGTAATCCCACACTTTTATCTTCTGATACTCATGCGACGTTCTGAAACCGTCAAAGAAGTGCATCATAGGAATCTTTCCGGCAATAGTTGCCAGATGCGCTACAGCAGAAAGATCCATAACCTGCTGGACATTATTGGAGCACAGCATAGCAAAGCCGGTCTGACGACATGACATAACATCAGAATGATCACCGAAAATCGACAGAGCATGGGAAGCTAAAGCTCGTGCAGCAACATGAAACACAACAGGAACCTGCTCACCCGCCAGTTTGTACATATTCGGAATCATAAGCAACAAACCCTGCGAAGCTGTAAAAGTTGTGGTATATGATCCGGCTGTAATCGAACCGTGTACAGCTCCGGCAGCACCGGCCTCTGACTCCATTTCCACAATTTTTACTTTTTCACCGAAAATATTGAGTCTGCCCTGGGACACCCACTCATCCATACTTTCCGCCATCGGTGACGAAGGAGTGATCGGATAGATAGCGGACACTTCAGAAAATGCATAGGCAACATGTGCCGCCGCCGTATTGCCATCCATTGTTTTAATCTTGCGATCTATCATGATTATTCCTCCTCTTCCATTCTCATCTGAATGCGTTCAAGTGCAGCTCTCTGAAGTTCAACCTCGGCCGGAATATTCATTTCTCTGATAACGTTTCTTCCGCACACATACTGGCAAACTTTGCAGTTAACACAAACATCGGCATCTATCACAGCATGCATCTCTTTCATGTATATTGCTCCATTAGGGCAGTTTTCCACGCAGTCCCCGCAGGCTGTGCATCCCGAATCGCAGACCTGTGCCTTATCATAGTAGTCAGCCTTGCTGGCACAAGGTACCTGCTTTACACCCTTGAAAGGTACTATACTGATAATCTTCTTCGGACATTCACGGATACAATCCCTGCAACCTACACATTTTTCCGGATCCACGTATGCAGTACCATTAACTATGCTGATTGCCCCGAATCTGCAGACCTTGGTGCAGGATCCCAGACCGCAGCATCCTGAAGTACATAAGCTATGCTCCTTATGATCAACCTTCATGGCTTCATGGCAGTCGGCAACACCAAGACTCTTAAACACGCCCTGTGCCTTGCTTCCTCCGCTGCAACGTACAAATGCAACCTTATCTTTGAGTTTGGTAAGATCATGGAGTGAATCAATAATAATTTTCTTTTTGCATTTAATCATGCAGGCGCTGCAGCCCACACATTTGTCATAGTCGATTACAGCGTGATTGTTTACAATGCTGACAGCACCAACCGGACAGGCTCTCTCACATTCACCACATGCTATACATCCGTAACCGCAGGTGTTGCGAACAGTCTCCTCATCCTCCTCTGTTGAAGAACAAGGAATGAAATTAGTTGCATTCCGGGGGATCATTTTTATCACATGCTGTGGACATACTCCCTTTGCAGCACAGTCTCCGCAACCGTTGCACAAATCCCTATCCACAACAATATGACCGTTTTGAAGTTTAAGAGCACCCTGCTTACACACGGAAACGCAGGATCCAATTCCGACACATCCGCTTCTGCAGTCTCCCCGCCTGAAACCTGTTTCCACAGCCTCGGCACAGGATTTGCACGCAGCAAATCCTGCTGAAACAGATGCATGACCATTACAGGCAACAAAAGCCACCAGCTCTTTCTGCTCTTTTTCTATACTGTCCATCTACACCCCTTGGACCACCTTTGAGTCCTCGATACCTAAAGTTAATTTAAACACAGAGATCCGTTTTTTCATTTATATCAGCATAATGTAAAAATAGAGATCCATTTACTTCCATTATGTGAAATAAATAATAAAATCAGATAGTTACCTATGGCTAACCGTCTGATTTTTACACCTTTTTTTGAAATGAGGCAGAAGCACAGCACATAAGGTAAATAGAATCAAAAAACGATATTTAATGTTAATGGCATTAATTCAGGAATAGTTGAGGCGGCTAATCCATTAAGAAAGTTCATAGTTAACGATGCTTTGGTTTTTACATCAAAACACCTTAATTGTGATTACTCTTTACATGTTTAAGTTAAGAGCAGTACTTTTCTTTAACATAGCCTTCTGAATAACGGCCCGGCATCAGTCTGAACTGACAGATACCGCAGGACATACGGAAATATAACCTGCACCGAAAGGCTGGAGTGGGCTGTTCCCATGAAATCGTGTAAGACACAGTTCGCTGTGCAGCAGTTTTTAAAGCGTGAATTCCCCGACTTCTGCAGAATGTAAAAATAATCCAGGGTGCTGTTCTTGGCATAAATTCTCCAGTTTGGCTATAATCGTTATACGCAGAGGACTTTGGAATTCAGTTCTCACACTTAAACACCGCGAACCGCAACTCCATATCTTCAGATTTTCACTGAATTTAACAGCATACCGGCTTGCCATAATGAGGTTGCGTTACAATGATTAAGTTTCTTATGAGGGAGAAATAATGATAGATTCTTTCTTTGCCTATCTGGATGAATTAAGCGTACTGCAGACTTGCTTTCTTGCTTCAATGATAGGAGGCGGTTTACTGTTTCTTGCCGAAATTATAATTTCGACAGTAGGAGGCGGAATTGATGGTCCGGCTGAAGGAATAGTCCAGGATCTTGGTACATCCGACTATGCATTCCGCTTTTTTTCACTCTTCTCGATTTCTGCTTTTCTGTTTACCGGCGGCTGCATCGGCATGTGGTCCCATTCTATTTTCAACAGCAGCATAGTTTCGCTGATTTTATTCATTCTTGCTGGCGGCGTGGCGTCACTGCTGATCCAGTTCATAATGAGAGCCATGCTTAAACTTCAGACCTCCGGCAACGTTCAGCTGAGCAATGCTGTAGGACAGACAGCAACGGTGTATCTAAAAATTCCTGTAGGAGGCAAGGGACAGGTGGAAATTACCATTCAGGACAGAAAAAAAATTCTTTCAGCAATGACTGAGGACTCTGAAGAAATACCTACAGGAACAAAGGTAGCCGTCACGTCCGTCAGCAGTTCCTGCCTTGTGGTGACCAGATTTAAACTGGAGGACAGGAAAGAACAGTGATTCCGGTGTTGGGACTCCCTGTACGAAAAAAAGACATATTGTAAAATGGCGGCATTGATGCCGCTTCGAACCTTTGAAAGTAGATAATAATAAGGAAAACAAATCATGCTTCCAATCATAGGACTATGCTTTTTCACATGCCTGATTATTTTTTTGATAATTTTCTTTGTCAACAGATACCGCAAATGCCCATCAAACCAGATCCTTGTAGTTTACGGAATGATCGGTAAGGGCAAATCATCAAAGTGTCTGCACGGCGGTGGAACTTTTGTCTGGCCAGTGATCCAGAACTACGCATATATGAGTCTGACTCCTATGACCATATCAATTCCTCTCACCGGAGCGCTGTCACTTCAGAATATCCGTATCAACGTACCTTCAAGCTTTACTGTTCAGATATCACCGGATGACGGAATAATCGAAAATGCCGCTGACAGTCTGCTGCATCTGTCCAGCAATGAAATTGAAGAACTTGCCAGAAATATTATTATAGGCCAGCTGCGTCTGACTGTAGCTTCTCTTACCATCGAAAAAATCAACGGCAACCGAGAAGAATTTCAATCGAATATAATGGCTAATGTGGAGCCGGAACTCAATAAAATCGGTCTGAAGCTGATAAACGTGAACATAACAGATATTACTGATGAAGCCGACTACATCTCAAGCATCGGAAAAAAAGCAGCAGCAGAAGCTGTTAATAAAGCGAAGATCGACGTTGCACTTCAGGAAAAGCTGGGTTCCATCGGTCAGTCAGAAGCAAACCGAGACAAAGACATTCAGGTTGCCAAAAACCAGGCGGAAGCACTGAAGGGCATAAAGGAAGCCGAGGCCAATCAGCGCTGCTATGTTGCAGATCAGGAATCCCTGGCCATACAGGGTGAAAATACCGCCAAGCAGACCATTGCAAAATCCAATGCCGAACTAAAAGTTATCGAGGCTGATGCTTTCAGAAAATCCGAGGTTGCACAGCGTGAAGCCGAAGTTGAAATTCAAAAGGCTCAGTACAATGCTGAAAAGCAGCGTCTTAACGCCGATCAGATCGCCAAGCAGGAAATCGATAAGCAGAAGATAATCATCGATGCAGAAGCATTCGCTGAAAAAGCAAGACAGGAAGCAAAAGGTGAGGCCGACGCCATTGCCATCAAAGCCAAAGGCGAGGCTGATGCAATACTGCTCAAATACAATGCAGAGGCCAACGGTCAGAAGGCTCTTCTTGAAGCTAAGGCCGCAGGTTACATGGACCTGGTAAGAAGCACCGGAAATGACGTAAGTTCAGCAGCGACACTGCTCATAATTGAGAAACTCAACAGTCTTGTTGAACTGCAGACTGAGGCTATCCGCAACATCAAGATTGACAAACTCACAGTATGGGATCAGGGATCCGGTAAAAACGGTGATAAAACCGCAACTGCCGATTTCATGTCAAACATGATTAAGAGTCTGCCTCCGCTTCACGATGTCGCCAAAATGGCAGGACTAAATCTTCCTGACTACCTTGGAAACATAGATCCCGGCAAACAGCTTCAAGGTGGCGAGAAAGTTCAGGAAACAGAAACGGTCAAGAAAGGAAGCGGAGAATAAACATACCCGCCCCGGAATATGATCAGAAAGGTCCGGAATATCCGGACCTTAATTTTTCTTTGAATAAATTTTCTACTTCGGTCTCTTACTCATAAAATCCTTTATTTCCCTGGCATCAAAAGTATACTTCTTTCCACACTGGGCACATGTCATCATTATGGCATTATGTTCAGATTCCTTAAGAGCTCTTGCTATTTCCTCTGCTCCCATCTGTTCAAGGGCAACAAGGCATTTTTCTCTGGTACATGCACATTTGTAGGAAACAGGCATAGCATTAAACAGACGGACAGCAAACTGATTGAAAAGCCGGAAAAGGATTTCATCTGACTCAAGATAAAGCAGTTCATCCTTGGTAAGAGTATTTAGAAGATGAGATACTGTATTAAAATCATCATCATGAGTTGAATCAGGCTTCGGCATAGCCTGCAGAATAATACCGCCTCCGAAGCATTCATCATCAGATATCTGAATTTCAAGCATGATTTTTGTCTCTATCTGCTCTGATCTCAGAAAATAGTTTTCAAGCGTCTCGGAAAGACTGTAGCCAGTCACCTCCACAATACCCTGATACGGATCTGACGTAGCCGGATGAACAGTTATCAGAAGAATTGAATTTGTCCCCACAAGTTCTCTGAAGCTGCAGTCGGAATCAGGATCTGAAATATTGTGTCTTGCAATTCCCCTGAAATTCAACTTACTGTCACTGTTAACGGAAGCATAACGCAGAAGACCGTCACCGCGGATTTCCACTGTAACATCACCTTCAATCTTCATGTTAACAGTCAGAAGATTGCAAATCATTGTCAGCTGGGCAAGAATTTTTTTAATGCTCAGCGGGTATTTTTTACTATGAAACAGTTCCTTATATACATCATGAAGCTGCACAATTTCACCGCGTACAGCCAGATCATCAAATAAAAATCTGTTTAACTGATCATGCGTGCTGGGAAGATTCATTATAATTCTCCAAAACTGTTCTTCAGTTTAAGCAGTTCTCGACGCTGCTTTTTATCCGGTTTTTCCTCAGGGTGAGGCGAGAACAGAGCATTAAGTCTTCTGGCTTCAGCCGTTTTCTCTCTTAAAGCAATGCTTTCAGCCGTTTCCTCATATAAAACAGACGCCTCTTTGAAGCATCTGCGCTCCTCCGACAGGGCACGAACCACAACAGTCTTCATGTCGAATCCCTGTCTGAGAGTTATTACCGCGCCAATTTCAACAATACGTGATGTCTTAACTCTCTGGCGGTTATACAAAACCTTGCCGGTTTCAATCATGGTCTTTGCTATGGATCGGGTTTTATAAAACCTTGCCGCCCATAGCCACTTATCAATACGTACTTCCTTGACAATCTCATCCATCAGAGAATAATCTTCCTAAGTTCTTCGGATCTCATGCTGAGGAAATGAGTAGAACGAATACGGCGAACTGTCCGTGAATTACCGCGGATCAAAAGAGTTTCGGTTTGAGCAAGGTCTCCGTCTCGGGATACACCATCAAGCAAATCACCCTTTGTAACACCTGTAATTGATACAATCATCTCATCAGTTTTGGCCATATCCTCAAGTGCCAAAGTATGTTCCACATCAATTCCAAGCTTCTCACATCGCTCTATTTCACTCCGGGCTATTTTCAGTGTCTCTTCAGAATCTCCGCCCTTGCCCTTTACTTTGTTGCGGGGTATAAGCCTTGCCTGCATATCACCGTCCATTGCTCTTACAAGAGCTGCGGATATAACTCCCTCAGGAGCGCCGCCTATGGCATAAAGCATATCTATATTTTTATCAGGCATACATGTAAGAACTGAAGCAACAACATCACCGTCAGGAATCGCAAAAACTCTTACGCCCATATCCTGCATTATGCGAATCGCCTCCTCATGACGCGGCTTGAGCAGTGTAACTACAGTCAAATCGGTAAGTTTCTTATCCAGAACCTTGGCCACAGAGATTATATTCTTTTCAAGCGAACGGTCGAGATCGATGATACCCTTGGCTTTATAGCCAACTATCAGTTTTTCCATGTACATATCAGGAGCATGAAGAAAACCGTTATGATCAGCAGCGGCAAGAACAGATACTGCATTGGCCTGCCCCATGGCGGTCATTCTGGTTCCATCAATCGGATCCACTGCTATATCTATGGCCTCTCCGCCGGCACCTACCTTTTCACCTATGTACAGAGCCGGAGCTTCATCAATTTCTCCTTCACCAATGGCAATTTCTCCGTTGATATTCACCTTGTCGAGTACAAAGCGCATTGCATCAACCGCAGCCTTGTCCGCCAGATTCTTATCACCTCGACCGAGCCACTTATATGCAGCCAGAGCGGCAGCTTCTGTTACACAAGAAAATTCCAAGGCTAATTCATTTTTCATGATTGATAAAAACTCCCATGACTTCAGACTTTTTTTTTGCTTGCACAAAAAAGGGATCAAAAACATTTACGTTATGAGGTTGAGGATCAGCTGCAGATAAAAATCAAAATTATTTTTTCTGCCTGGTTCAATAGTTTGGATTCTATCACATTGTACTTATCTATTCAGCAAAAAACATGGTTACTTTAGATGTTTGACACTACTCGCTGCCAAAGTCACGGGATTACAGCTTCACATACCGCTGCATAGCGAACAGCGACTTGCACGATCTCCCGGAGAATTGCTTACTCCGGATTTTCAGCGCAGGCCTGTATTTCCCTTATCTCATGAGATATTTGTCAGCTCAGACCGCTGACAAGCATTTGTTCATACCGATACCACGGTCAGTTTTTTGTATCTACGTACCTTTTAACCGTTTCAGAACCGACATTGCCTGCTGTATTTACAAAAGAGCCTTGATTCCGCAAATTCGGCATTGCTCCGAGTGCGGGAAATTCCTCTCTAAGCGTTAATGAATGCAGCATTTAATTTACCTCATTACGTCTGATGTCACCGCTCTTTCAGCTTGTCTTTATATCTGCTTATTAAAAAGTCAGAAAGTCTGATGCTCATGCTGAAACTTCCGAGAATAATATTCTGTCAGCAGGAAAGGTTGGACCTAATTTTATGCCTTATATCCGTGCCCTAAAGGACGTTGTTTTACGGCACAATCAGATAAATTTCCAGGATTGGAAAAAAGATCAAGGATCTATTCCAAAATGACGTATATGATAGTCTTGGAAAACGGTTACATATGGTATTAGAAATGAATTTTATCGAAAATGATGAACCTTTCATTATTGCGGAAATGTCCGGCAATCACAACCATTCAATTGAAAAAGCACTGAAAATAGTTGATTTGGCAGCGCAATGCGGTGTAAATGCGATCAAACTTCAAACCTACACACCGGATACAATAACACTCAACGTGGATGACGGGGATTTCTTCATATCCGACAAGAGCAGTCTGTGGCAGGGAACTTCCCTCTACAAACTATACTCCAAAGCCTATACACCATGGGAATGGCACAAGGAAATATTCCTTAGAGCTGCACAGCGGGGTATCAAATGCTTCAGCACCCCGTTTGATCCGTCGGCAGTTGAATTTCTGGAAGATCTGGGTTGCCCATGCTACAAGGTTGCATCATTTGAAAATACGGATCTTCCTCTGATCAGAGTCATTGCATCAACAGGCAAGCCCATGATTGTATCAACAGGAATGGCGACTATCTCCGACATTGACCGAATGCTAAATTCAGCGTACGGCGCAGGCTGCAGTGATATAACACTTCTCAAATGTACAAGCAGTTATCCGGCCTCGCCTGCCAATTCAAACCTGTTAACAATAAAGCATATGAAAGAAACCTTCGGAACAAGAGTTGGCATTTCTGATCACACTCTAGGAATAGGAGCAGCCCTGGCCAGTATTCCTCTTGGAGGAAGGGTAATAGAGAAACATTTTACAGATTCAAGAGCACTTGGCGGAGTAGATTCCGCGTTTTCAATGGAACCTGAAGAAATGTCAATGCTTGTAAGGGAAAGCAAAACAGTCTACCAGGCACTCGGATGTGTCAGATACGGAATTACAGACGAGGAAAAAAATTCCGTTCACTACAGAAGAAGTCTGTACTTCACCCGCGATTTAAAAGCTGGTGACACAATAGGAATGAATGACGTAAGAAGCGTTAGACCGGGATTCGGACTCAGCACTGAATTCATTGACATAGTCAGGGGAAGAAAGGTTACCAAAGATGTAAAAATGGGAACTCCCGTAAGCTGGGATCTGATCTAGTTCTGTCACCATGCAGAGAAATGATAAATCTCAAATTGTTTAGTAGTTTTAAATTCCCGTTTCTGTATGCCGCAATGAAATATCGACCGGAACGTTATATCCGGGTCGCGCATCTGTCACGAACCGGCACAAATACAGAAGTTACAGCAAATCTTGTTTTCGTCTGTACAGCAGACAGCAATGGAGCATATTTATGAATACCCGAAAACAAAGCATCACTGTCAAGCTTGTGATTATAGTATCGGCAATTCTTCTGATTACAAATATATTTCTGGGATCATTTGTTGTTCATGATTCAAAAGAGACCATAAAAACTCTTATAAGCAACCGTATGCTGGATATTTCAAATACGGCGGCTGATATGATAGACGGTGATGTACTGGAAAAACTCAAAGCTGAGGACAAGGGAACTCCGCCCTATCAGAAAATAAACGATACCCTGGCTTTTTTCCAAGAAAACATAGATCTTAGATATATATACTGTATAAAAGCAGTGGAAGATAAAAAATTTGTATTTTCAGTCGATCCGACAATCAAGGATCCTGGCATATTCGGAGAACCGATCGTCTATACTGAAGCTCTTTACAAAGCAAGCAAGGGTATAGCGTCCATAGATGAGGAATCATATACTGACAAATGGGGTTCCTTTTACAGCGCCTACAGTCCAGTTTTCAACTCAGAAGGAAAAGTTGCCGGAATAGTCGCCGTGGACTTTGACGCCGAGTGGTACGACGCCTGGATTACAAGACAGACTAAATCAATATTTTTAAACAGCATGGCAGCAATTTTCATCGCGGTCGTTTTCATCATTGTAATAACATCAAAAATGCGAAGGGAAATGAGGACAGTGATAGAAGATCTGACTGAAATTGCCAGAGATGTGGATGAAATTACCCATGAGATAATACCCAACGCCAAGGATTCCCTGAAAAACAACTACGATGATATTCAGGAACTGGGACTGCGAGTCTTCAAGGTAAAGCAAAGCCTTAAACAGTATACAGGCAGTCTGAGAGAGCATACTGAAACTTTGCTTAAAACCATGTTTCAGGACTGCTGCAGGATATATTACATCAATATGGATACAAACAACGGGATCTGCTTTCTCACGCACAATGATCCCAACTGCACTCTAAAGGAAGGTGATCATTTTCCTTATCATGAAGCTATAACAAGATATGCCCACAATTTTGTTACAGAGGAATACCGGGAAGGCTTTTTGTATTTCACCGATCCGGAGAACATTCAAAAAAATCTGATAAAAGAAAAAACTATTACATACAGGTATTTAATCAAACGGAACAATCAAGAGAGTTTCGAAAGAATAAGATTTATGATCGTTGAAAATCCAAAATTCGCGGTGCACACTGTAGGAATGGGATTTATTGATGAAAGCAAGGGAACAGCGTCCAGATAGACATACCGTTCGTGTTCGTGTGTAGTAATATCTATCAAACGGAAATCATCCCGTCTGATAGATTAGTGAATTCGGCTGACCTGAACCTAACAGCAGCCATAGTGATCAAGTGCCGCACTGAGTCTGTGGGGGACTCCCCTTGGTCCCCTGATGGTACCTACACCGTATTCACTTTTCAACAAGGCAAAGGTAAAGAGATCTCCTGGATATTTCTTGAGAAGTTTTAGTCTCATTAACGATTTGACGTCAATGTTTCCTTTTTTATAATCGCACGGTATATTAATCTCGGAAACAGCGCACTTGAAAAGAACTGCAGAAACAGGAGATGCAGCATAAAGATAGACAATGTCTCCTGTAAGGATCCCTCGCCCCTGCTTCCAGACTATCTCGCTTTCAGAATCAAAGGCACCAGTTACATCGTAATACCGGGGATTTGCCGGAACCAGCCATTCCTTGGCAAAGGTACGTCTCTTTTTTGAATTATGTCCGACAGCGCTGTAACTTGAATCCAGAAGGTCGCAGATAAGTTTAAAATCAACGGTACCGTCTAAAAGAACAGAAATCCAGTTTCCCCTGCCTGAATGGTAGCCACGGAGTATTCCGGGTTTGAAAAGAAGAGCCTCAAGATCATTAAAATCATCGATTTTAACATTCATGATATCAACACGATCTGCGTCATTCGAAATTCCAAGCCTGGATTTTGGAACATCCATAATTATAGCAAACCATTTGGAATTGCTGCTTCGTCGCAAAACTGCATATCCGGGAAACCTTTTCCACAAATACTCAGGCTCTACACCGTACTTTTCTGCTGCAAAGCTGTAAATTTTTTCTCTGTTACTAATCATCTATGGACTCGGAAAAATGAACGGGAGGGACAAAAAAACAGGCTCTCATACAGGAATCACAAAATGCCTAAATCAAACCTCAAAGGACTAAACCGCCCCAGCAGACATACATGAGCCGTAGCATTGAAAGCATCCACTGTCTTTAGGCAGCGGATGCCTGCCGGATCCCGCAACAAACCGGAGACTATCTATGTTGGGAAAATGGTTAGACCTAATTTTATGCCTTATATCCACGCCCTAAAGGACGTGGTTATACTGCACGATCAGATAAAAGTCTCAGCATATCTGCTTAGAACGGTATATCCTCATCATCCTCGATGGAAGAGCCGGTTGCTGAAGCTGCGCTGTTTACAGCACTGCTGATTGTGTTGTCTGCAGGAATGCCAGATACAGAAGGCTCCGGTCTCCTTGAATTAGGTGCCATCGGCACCTGAGACCAAACATTAGCCACATTATCCTGAGGATTTCCTGACTGACTGTCAAATCTGCCTCCTGAATTCGGAACCGGCTGGTTAAAGTTATCTAAACGGCCAGCTCCCTGATCCGGCATTCTACTGCCGTAACTGCTATCCTGTCTAGTTGCGGACTGATTTCGATACGAAGGATTCTGGAACTGAGGGCCTGAATTACTCTGCTGACCGTTGAAATTCTGATTGCCGTAAGAGTTATTATAGCTGCCAGGACCGCGCTGAGCGGAATTCATGCCACCCATGGCACCAGAATTATAATTCTGATATCCGCCGTTATATCCGTTATCGCCAAATCCTGAATTTCCGCCTGCTCTGCCAGAAATATCAGCGTTGTTCTGATAGCCTCCCTGACCTGCGGGACCAGACAGAAGAAGAATCTCATTGGCAACGATCTCTGTTACATAACGATCCTGTCCGGTATTCTTATCCTGGTAGGATCTTGTCTGGATCCGACCCTCTACATATATTTGCTTTCCTTTATGAACATAAGTCCCCACAATTTCCGCAAGGTTGCCCCATACAACAATATTATGCCAGTCAGTTTTGCTCTGGCGCTGTCCATTCGGATCATTCCATTCTTCAGATGTTGCCAAAGAAAAAGATGCAACACGCTGACCGCTTGCAGTTGTATTAACTACAGGATCACGACCGACATTACCTATTAAAAGTACTTTATTTAATCCTCTTGCCATCTAATCATCCTTAATCAAACATTCATCAACTAATCAAACAAGACAAATATAAACCATCATTAATAATATTTATTAACTATCAACACATTTGCACTAAAGTAAAATTCTATCAAAAAATTTACCCAACTAATCACGATCGAAACAAAAAAAAGCTACTTCGGGAAAAAACAGATATATGTCAAGGCAGAATATTCAGACTGAATTAGACTGAATAACCGCTCAAAAGAAATAAAGGGGAGCAACAGCTCCCCCGATGAAAATTTTAATCAATTTTCAAAAGTATTACTCGATGATCTTGGCTACAACACCAGCACCTACAGTATGACCGCCTTCACGAATAGCAAAACGGAGCTGTTCGTTCATTGCTACTGGGTGGATCAGAGTTACGTTCATATGTACGTTATCGCCTGGCATAACCATTTCTACACCCTCTGGCAGCTCAATGGTTCCGGTGATATCTGTTGTTCTGAAGTAGAACTGTGGACGGTAACCCTTGAAGAATGCAGTGTGACGGCCACCTTCATCCTTGTTCAGAATATATACTTCTGATTCGAACTTGGTGTGCGGTGTGATTGAACCTGGCTTTGCAAGAACCTGTCCGCGCTCTACTTCCTCTCTCTTGGTACCGCGGAGAAGAACACCTACGTTCTCACCTGCTCGACCTTCATCAAGAGTCTTTCTGAACATTTCAACACCGGTACATGTGGTCTTTGCGGTCTCCTTGATACCTACAATTTCAAGTTCATCGCCTACGCGTACAATACCTCTCTCTACACGGCCTGTTACTACTGTACCACGACCGGAAATTGAGAATACGTCTTCAATTGGAAGAAGGAACGGATGATCAATATCACGTACTGGATCTGGAATGTAGCTGTCAAGTGCATTGGCAAGCTCTACAATCTTCTCTTCCCATGCTGGATCTCCCTCAAGTGCCTTGAGTGCTGATCCGCGGATTACCGGAGTATCATCTCCTGGGAACTTGTATGATGAAAGAAGTTCACGTACTTCCATTTCTACCAGCTCGAGAAGTTCCTCGTCGTCTACCATATCGCACTTGTTAAGGAATACGATAATGTATGGTACACCTACCTGACGAGCAAGAAGAATGTGCTCTCTGGTCTGTGGCATAGGACCGTCGGTTGCTGCTACTACGAGAATTGCTCCGTCCATCTGGGCTGCACCAGTGATCATGTTCTTTACATAGTCTGCGTGACCTGGGCAGTCAACGTGTGCATAGTGACGGGTCTCGGTATCATACTCTACGTGAGAGGTGTTGATGGTGATACCACGTGCCTTTTCTTCCGGTGCATTATCAATCTGATCAAATGCCTTTGCCTCACCGCCGAACTTCTTTGCAAGCACGTTGGTAATTGCTGCGGTCAGAGTGGTCTTACCGTGGTCTACGTGACCGATTGTACCTACGTTTACGTGGGTCTTTGTACGTTCAAATTTTTCCTTTGCCATTATTGTCACCTAAAAACGAACATCATTACAAAAAAATTACACGAACTACCCGCAAAGCCTAAACTCGAGGGCTTCTTGCTTCAACTACTGCAACCTACCAACAGGAAACCTGGATAAGTCTTTTCAGCGTCTACAAGCATTAGGTTCGGCTAGTCCTTAGCCTACCGTATTGTATATGTTTACCGCAGTCAACCGATCAGCGGTAACGTGTGCGAAAGACACTCCGCTTCCGAAACATAAAGTCTGCGGTTGAATAATTCTATCACAAAAGCAACAGTGATCAATAAACTATGCTTTTGTCACAGCAGAACGGTACCATAATCCATTCTGAACTGACATTCTCCTCCGCCAAAAGCACGGGATTCCTACCAGTTTCCGCATCAGGCTGCAGGATGCTCTCGGCGGGTTCTTGCTGCTAACCGAATTCACAGGCTCTGCGACTATGTTCCAGTCTGATTTGCCCTCATTGAGAAAGCCGAAGTCAGTCTCTGCTGGCAAGAAAGATTATACCTAATTTTATTTTTATGCCTTATATCCACGCCATAAAGGACACAGTTCTACAGCACAACCAGATAAAATCTAACGATACCTAAATCAGTATTAGTTTATTCCAAACCTACCTTAAAATAACACATTATTGATTTATCAGAGTTGGGAATAAAGGTGGGATGCTGAATTGGAGCGGGTAGCGGGAATCGAACCCGTGTCTTAAGCTTGGAAGGCTTAGGTATTACCACTATACGATACCCGCAAGGTACCAATGGTGGAGAGGGATGGATTCGAACCATCGAAGGCAGAGCCGGCAGATTTACAGTCTGCTCCATTTAGCCACTCTGGAACCTCTCCAAAAAACGATTGTATGATATCTGATAAACTTTTCTTTTGCAAGTATATCTTAAAAAAAATCATGCTTTTCCAAACCTTATGACCGTTTTTTATACTAAACAGTATATTTTTTATTCTTATCACCTGTTTTTACTTCAGCACCGCGGCAGATTAAAGTACAATTTTCAGCAAAATTAGGAAGGGAAAAGTTACAAACACATGGAATCCAAATACTACAATATCTTAAAAAAAAACATATCTGACGGACAACTCAAAGAATTTGTTTCTGAGATTGCATCGCGCAATCCCAAATTCACCGCAGAAGAAATAGAATCTTTCTATTATCCAGCTGTAATGCTGATCAACAGTCGAAGGATAAATTTTATTCAGCATTATGAGCAGGAAAGCAAATTGTTCAATAACCCAGTGCCTGCACGTCCCTACATTATCAGTCTTTGCGGTTCTGTAGCTTCCGGAAAATCCACAGCCACAGCCCTGCTTGCAGATATAATGCAACTGATTGACAGAAAACTGAGAATATTCAAAATAAGTACCGACTGTTTTCTTATGCCGACTGATGAACTTACAAAACGTAATCTGATGAGCAGGAAAGGTTTTCCGGTGTCGTATGACTGGGAGGCTCAAATCAGATTTCTCAAGGAAGTTCACTCAGGAAAAAAACATTTCCTTTTACCAATCTACTCACATGAAAGTTATGACATTCTCACAGACAAATTTAACGAAATAAACAATCCTGATGTTATTTTCATGGAGGGACTAAATCTACTTCAACCAAATTTTTCAGATGACAGAATGATCTCTTCCGATCTGATAGATTTTTCGATTTATCTTCACATGGAGCAGAATAATTTAAAAAAATTCTTCACAGAAAGGGTTCTGTCCCTGAGCCATGAAGGAAACGGCTACTACAAGAATATGTCCAGTCTCACTGATGAAGAAATATTAAAACGTGCATCAAAAGTGTGGGAAACAATCAACCTGCCAAATCTTACCGAGCATATTCAGCCTACAATGTGCAGGGCTAATATGATTATAGAACTTGACAGAAACCATAAGCCGCAGAAAATAAAAGTAAGAAACTAAACTGACTCAGTCTGTTTAAAGTTCTTCAGCAGACATTTTATATTCAAATCATCAGCCGCTGTCACACTGCTTTTACTGACTGGCTCAGCAAGAGCATTAATGAATAAAGTCACTGCACCGGTTTGCATATTTATACTTTATCTATATGCACACACTAAAAAAAACGGGCGGTCATTCTCACGATTAAACCGTGGGTTTTCCCGCCCGCATGGGGTATAAAATCCCAATTATCTTCACAGATGGAAGGAATCACATGATTTCTTCATATTTTTCGATATGTTCTCTAGTCCAGCAGAAATACTCGCTTGTGCATTGGCCTGGTTTGCAATATTCTGCACCGACTCGGTAATATGCTGCATATTGTTAGATATATCAGCAGTAGTCGAACTCTGCTGTTCCGATGCCTTTGCTATCTCGGTAATCTGCTCAGTTACTCTATTAACCTTGTCCAGTATCGCGCCCAGGGTTTTCTCAAGGGACGACGCCTGATCCGCAACCGCATCCATAGATTTAACACTTCCAGACATAGAAGTTGTAGCATGTTCCGCCTCCTCATGAATGGACTTGACCATTTCTATTATTTCATGAGTTGACTGTGTCGTTCTAGCAGCTAGTGCCCGGACTTCATCTGCAACAACGGCAAAACCGCGTCCGTGCTCTCCTGCGCGGGCTGCCTCAATAGCAGCATTCAGAGCAAGCAGATTGGTTTGTTCAGCAATTTCCTGAATTGTGGTAACAACCGTATCAATACGCTGAATCTTCTGTCCTAGAGTCAGTACTGTAGCGGAATCGTCATTATTGCGCCTGCTCTGCAGACGGATACGGTTAACGGTATCCTTAACAGCCTCCATACCGGAAACAGTAACATTTCTTGCCTCTTCAGAAATAATTGCAGCATCACGACAGTTATTGGCTATATCATTAGTCGTTGTGACAAGTTGATCACTGGCCGCGGAAACCGCCATGGACTGAGAAACAACCGAACTTGCAGAGGATGAAATCGATCTGGCATATTTTTCACTCTTCAAAGCAGATTCATAAAACTCATCTGAAACAGACGACGTCTGACTTATGGCACTGTGCTGACGGCTTACAACCATTGATAAGGACCTGGCAAGTTCTCCGACTTCATCAGTTCCGGTCACACTGTCAACATTAACAGTCAACTCGCCATCAGCCAGTCTCTTGCTCTTTGCAATAAGAAAATTAATGCGAGAAACAACAGAACCAGAAAAGAAATAAACAATCACCAGAGAGAGAAGGGAAGCAATGATAAACCAGAAAACAACCCATGTCATGCTGGCAGAAGACTGAAGATTCTGAAAATCAAGATTAATCAGGGTATCAGAAGATCGTTTCAGGTTAATCTCCATTTCAGAGATCTTTTTGGATACCTCCGGAATATCTTTTTTTACAAAACCGAGCATTTCTGCAGCATTACCTGATGATACAGCGGGAATGAGAACTTTCTTGACACTTGAATCAAACTCAGTAATGTAACGGCTCAAATTATCCAAATCTGCATTTATATCACTGTCACCGAGATTTTTATGCTCACTGGTCACAGCCATAAACCCTGCAACAGCCTCGGTATAAGATTCTCTGGCTTCATTGAAATCTTCAGCATTCTGAGACATTATCATTAGGGATATGGAATAAGAGGCATCCCTCCAGTATTCCCGAATTTTTGCAATCATACCATCTAGGTTTCTGGTATGAACCTGAGTAATGGAAGCATAAGCCGCCGTTTTGCCTGTCTTATACAGAGATAAGGAACATACACCAGCCATAATTACACATATAATTACGGTAGCGATGGCATAACGTACTCTGATTTTAACTGTGTTTAAGAACCCCATAGCCGACCTCGAGTAAAGATATTCACTCTAGATTTTATGGATTAAAAAACATAATTGCATTGATCTGTGTAGAAAATCATAAAATAACATTCAAAAAATCACTAGATCTGTGCGTTATTACAGAGCCAAAAGATTTTGACCAAGCCACAAAAACATGAACCACCGGATCAAGCGCAAAACTGCCGTTTACGAAATTTTTATGCGATTGTCCAGCAAACAGAAATAAAGAACCGGAATTCAAATTCGATGACACATAACCAGTCCGCTCCTGATGCCATAGTAATTTTTCCGTTTTTTTATTACCTGGAATCCGAATTTTCTGTAGGTTTCTACGGCTGGTGTATTCTCTTCATCAACAGTAAGCTGAAGCTTTGGTACACCCCAGAAGCGCCCCCTCTGCTCCGCCCATTTAAGCATGGCAGTCGCAACGCCGCAACGTCGAAAATTAATATCAACAGCCAAATCAGAAATATCAGCATAGTGCCGGTGCCGTGTAAAAGCCATATATCCAGCACAGCATTGATTGAAACGAACTACAACAAGATTGCCCGTATTGATTTTTTTTGCAAAATACCTGGATGTTCGGTACAGATACGGATAAAAGCAGTAACGCTCAATTCTTCTGATATCTTCAAGCATGGATTTATCCGCTGCTATGACATCGTAATCATCAGCCGGATACACGTTTTTTCCTCGCCAGCCAAAGCTTCCTGATTGTTATGGAGTTCATAACAATAAATGAAACCTCCATAATTGAAGGACCGATGGATACTGCAATAACATTATGAATAAGCCACAGGCTGCTGCATACCAAAATCATGCATCTGAGAGTTATTCCGCTGAAGCAAAAAAGTCCCACTGTGCCGAGAGTTGATCCAAAAAGAGGAAGATATCGGTATTTTTCACGAAAAAGGATATCAGCTATACCAGTCATTCCCCGGGTTTCATACGCCGTATGCAGGAGCGACAGATCAAATCCGGCAATGGACAGGATACCTATTCCCCACAAAAAGAGAAGAAAAAAAATCATAACCCTTCTGCTTCTGGTTCTAGATGAAGCAAAGGATCTGAGCCCATTAACCAGACATCCAAAACTTGCAGAATATGCACACAGAAGAAAAAAATGAACAGCCTCCACACAGCAGAAGAAAGTCATCTTCTGTTTGAATTTCTGATCAGATTTTTCGGCAAACGCGTGGAATCCGCACAAAAGAGCCACAAAACCGACGAACTGGGCGACATACCAGACAGGCTCCTGTACAGACATAGAGATATTCCTTATCAGACAATCTGATCTGCTATTCTTCCCAGATATTTTTCAGCTTCTTCAGGACAAAGATTTGTTTTTGCTGAATATTCATCCATCTGATCCCTGCCGATCCTGGAAACACTGAAGTAACAGCTGACAGGGTTTGCAAATATGAAACCGCATACAGATGATACCGGCCACATAAAGTAGGTTTCGCTGAGCTTCATTCCGGTTCTGTTCTCCACGTCCATCAGACGCCACAGAATCTCCTTTTGACGATGATCCGGGCATGAAGGATAACCCGGAGCAGGACGAATACCCTGATATTTTTCTGCAAGAAGTTCATTAACAGAAAGGTGCTCATCAAGACTGTAGCCCCAGTGTGACTCCCGTGACGTTCTTATGTATCTGTGCAGATATTCAACTGTAGCCTCAACCAGTCGGTCACAGACCGTCTGAACCAGAATTGCACTGTACTCGTCGCCTCGGGATTTAAAATCATCAATCATCTCGTCACAACCAAGTCCGGCAGTAACAGCAAAGGTACCGATATAATCACCTTCCGGATCAAGAAAATCGCTCAGACAGTAATTCGGCTGATTGTTTCTCGCCTTAAACTGCTGTCGGAGAAAATGGATTGTTTCCTCATGATCTCCGGTACCTACAATCACATTCTCATCTTCAACGCGGGCAGGGAAAATACCATATACTCCGGCAATTCTTATTTTGGATGATGACTGCAGATCATCAAGAAGATTTTCAGCATCTCTTAAAAGAGAACGTGCTTCGTCGCATTTTTCCGGATCTTTGAGAATATCCGGGTATCTGCCCTTGATCTGCCAGGCATTAAAAAACGGCTGCCAGTCAATATATTCACGAACATCGGCGACTGTAACGGCAGGAAGATCGAATACATTACCCTCACTTAGATCAGGAGCAGATGCCTTTGAGGAATAATCCCATACGAATCTGTTTGCCCTGGCCTGAGAAAAGGTTATATTCTCCACTACAGACTCTCTTAAATTCATCTTACTGCGGATCCGTGCGTATTTTTCCTTGAGATTTTTAACGAAATCATCCTTCAGATCTCTGGACAGAAGACTCTGAACAACGCCAACGGCACGGCTGGCATTGGCCGTATATGCAACCGGACCGCTGTACTCAGGATCTATTTTTAATGCCGTATGCTCCTCAGATGTTGTTGCTCCTCCCAAAATAAGAGGAATCTTCATACCACGCTTTTCCATCTCCCTGGCTATATGGATCATCTCATCCAGAGACGGGGTGATAAGGCCTGAAACTCCGATCATATCAGCATGTTCACTTTCCGCTGTATCCAGGATCTTTTCGCAAGGAACCATGACTCCGAGATCAATAATAAAAAAATTGTTGCACTGAAGAACCACAGAAACAATATTCTTGCCGATATCATGAACATCACCTTTAACCGTTGCCATGACAATTTTTCCGCTAGAGTTTCCGCCCTGCCTGAGTTTCTCTATATACGGCTGAAGAAATGCCACGGCCTGCTTCATAACTCTTGCAGATTTGACCACCTGCGGAAGGAACATTTTGCCGGCGCCAAAAAGATCACCGACCACATTCATACCTGCCATCAGCGGTCCCTCTATAACCTGCACCGGAGAACCGAACTGAGCCAGGGCATCAGCTGTATCCTGTCCAATATATTCAGTAACGCCCTTTACCAGAGCATACTCTAGTCTTTTTTCCACAGAATCATTCCGCCATTCAGCATTCTGAACATTCTGTGTTCCTGACGCGGCACTGCCGGCATTGCGGTATTTTTCTGCAATTGCAAGAAGTTCATCAGTTGCACCGGGATGGGTATTGAGAACAACTGCCTCAACCTTCTCTCTCAACTCAGCCGGCAATTTTTCATAAGGAGCAAGCTGTCCGGCATTCACTATACCCATATCCATGCCGTTTTTAATGGCATGATAAAGAAAGACTGAATGAATAGCCTCACGGACAGGATTGTTTCCACGAAAGGAGAATGAAACGTTGGAAACGCCGCCTGAAATCATGGCATAAGGAAGCTCGCTCTTGATATCGGCGACGGCATTTATAAAATCAAGAGCATAGTTATCATGCTCCTGCATACCGGTTGCAACAGCGAATATATTCGGGTCAAAAATAATATCTTCAGGCGGGAATCCGATTTCATCAACAAGAATACGATATCCCCTGGTGCAGATTTCCAGCTTTCTGGCTCTGGTATCAGCCTGTCCGATTTCATCAAAGGCCATAACAACCGCTGCAGCACCTAGTTTTCTTATCTTTACAGCCTTTTCCCGAAAGAGTTTCTCTCCCTCCTTCATTGATATGGAATTTACAATGCACTTACCCTGAACACACTTGAGTCCGGCTTCTATAACATCCCACTTGGATGAGTCGATCATAAGCGGTACACAGCAGATGGACGGTTCAGAAGCAATCAGATTCAAAAATCTAATCATGCTCTCCTTGCCTTCAATCATGCCATCATCCATATTTATATCGATAATTCTGGCACCGTTTTCCACCTGCTGTCTTGCGACCTGGAGCGCCTCATCAAAATTTTTTTCCTTGATAAGCCGCTTAAATTTTGCCGAACCTGTCACATTCGTACGCTCACCGACATTTATGAAAGGAGTATCCTTGTCTATGACGAGAGGTTCAAGGCCGGAAAGACGGCATACTACCGGTTTTTCAACACGCCTGCGGGGCTTCTTTCCTTTTACAGCCTCACTGATTGCCCGAATATGCTCTGGAGTTGTGCCGCAGCATCCGCCGATAATGTTAATCCATCCGTGATCAGCCCACTTTACCGCGAATTCAGCCATAGTTTCCGGATTCATATCATATCCGCCAAAGGCATTAGGCAGTCCGGCATTAGGATGAACCGACACAAACTCACTGCAGAGATTACTAAGTTCCTCCACATGAGATTCAAGTTCCACCGGACCAAGAGCGCAGTTAAGTCCGAAAGACAGTGCTCCAGCATGACGAAGAGAATAGTAAAAAGCCTCCAGCGTCTGTCCTGTAAGTGTGCGCCCCGAAGCATCGGTTATGGTTCCTGATACCATAACCGGAAGTTTCGTTCCTCTCTCCTCGAACTCTGTAAGAATTGCATACACGGCGGCTTTGGCATTCAGAGTGTCAAAGATAGTCTCTACCATTAGAGCATCGGCACCACCGTCCATTAATCCGCGAACAGCGACAGAATATGAATTTACAAGCTCATCAAAGGTTATATTGCGGGACGCCGGATCATTCACATCCGGTGAAATGGAACAGGTACGGCTTGTAGGTCCGATGATACCAAGCACATATCTAGGCTTTAAAGGATCTGTTCTGGTAAACTCATCAGCAGCAAGACGGGCCAGTTTTGCCGCATTGAGATTAATCTCATAACACAGATCCTCAAGTCCGTAATCAGCCATGGCCACCGAAGTTGCATTGAAACTGTTTGTTTCAATCAGATCCGCTCCCGCTTCAAGATAACGCCGGTGAATATCCATAACAACATCCGGTCTGGTCAAGCACAGGAGATCATTGCAGCCCTTAAGATCCTTAAGCCATGAGGAAAAACGATTTCCTCTGAAATCCTTTTCCTTGAGACCGTAAGACTGAATAAGCGTACCGGTAGCGCCATCCAGAACCAGGATGCGCCGTTCAAGTTCATCAGCGAGAGCAGGTCTATTTGTCACGATTATTTCTGTCCTTTAAGCTCGTAAGGAGTTTCTTGATATACATAGTAATTCAGCCAGTTGCTGAACAGCAGAAAACCGTGACTTCTCCATGTTGCCTGCGGCGGCAGTGAAGGATCATCATTACGATAGTAGTTAACGGGCATTTTAGGATTAATACCCGCCTTTATATCTCTCATATACTCGTTATGAAGAGTATCCGCATCATATTCCGCATGTCCTGTTACATAAACCTGACGCTTGTCTGGACTTACTGCAAGATATACTCCAACCTCGTCAGAACCGGCAAGAATAGACAGATCCGTATAGGTTTTAAATGTCTCCTTTTCGAAACTCGCATACCTGGAATGAGGTGCCCAGAAAACATCGTCAAAACCTCTAATTAAAGGCTCCGGCATATTTGATGTTTCATGAAGATAGACACCTGAAAGCTTGGTATCCCTCGTAAGTTTAGGTACATCATAAAATACACTAAGAGCGGCCTGAACAGCCCAGCATAAAAACATGGTGGATGTTACATGAAATCTGGACCACTGAATTATTTCGACAAGTCTGTCCCAGTACGAAACCTTCTCAAAAGGAACAAGACCCAGCGGCGCACCGGTAACAATCATTCCGTCATAGTAACGATCCTGCACCTGAATAAAATCCTGGTAAAAAGTATCAATATGAGCCTTGGGGGTATTCTTTGATACATGATCATCAATTCTGAGCAAATCGATCTGAACCTGAAGCGGAGAATTGGAAAGTTTCCTCATAATCTGAGTCTCCGTTTCTATTTTCTTAGGCATCAGATTAAGCAGAAGCAGTTTAAGAGGTCGTATGTCCTGATGAGCGGCTCGACTCTCTGTCATTACAAAAATATTTTCCTGACGCAGTATTTCGGCAGCAGGAAGAGTATCAGGAATTTTAATTGGCATATCTCTTTTCCTTCTATTTTTTGATCATTATAACAAAATTACAAAAATTCTTAATCTCAAAGAAAAGCATCTTAACCTTGTTCGGCATACCAAATAATCATATGCCAGTCACGAAATATGTTCAGAAGAATCACATTTGAGACGATTAAAAACGGGTTTATTGCTTATAGTATAAAAAAAATTTTATAATCAGTGCGTTATGGAGCAATGGAGAAAGGGATGAAGATAGAAACAATATCAACAGGTGACGAAGTACTGACAGGATTTGTCACAGACACAAACATGTCATGGCTCTGCCAGCGGCTGCTGGAAATTGGGCTTCAGGCATCAAGAAGACACACTGTAGGAGACTCCCTGGATGATATTGCAGAAGTAATCGAGGAAAGATCAAAATGTGCCGATATTCTTCTGATAAACGGAGGTCTGGGTCCTACTTCCGACGACAAAACAACAGAAGCCGCTGCCAAAGTTAAAAATGTTTCTCTTGTTAGGAACAATGAGTGGGTGATACGCCTTGAAGAAATTGCAAAAAACAGGGGAATAGAACTGGATCCGTCCAATTACAAGCAAGCAATGCTTCCGGAAACTGCGGAACTTATCAATAACCCGATAGGAACAGCCTGCGGCTACAAACTAAAAATAAATAAAGCCATGTGCTATTTTACTCCGGGAGTACCGGGAGAATTTAAGCACATGGTTAATACTATAATTCTTCCGGAACTGCAGAAAACTGTAAAAGCACCTAAAACTGTGGTTAGGGTGTACTTTACCATGGGAATGCGGGAATCGAATCTTGCCGGTAAGCTTGATTCACTGACATGGCCTAAAAGCATAACCCTAGGCTACCGTGCAAATTTTCCGATTATAGAAATAAAGCTTATAGCAAAAGATCCTTCCGATGAAGATTTAAACAAGGCAGAGGAACAGCTGCTGTCCGTAATATCACCGTTACTGCTATCTAAAGGTGAATTCAACATCGCAGCCCAAATTTCAAAACTGTCAGGTGTAATTCCCCTTCAGGTGCTGGAGGACGGAACAGACGGAAGAGTTATCAGTATGCTTGCACAAGAAATGCACGGTTTAATCGGCCACTTTATCCATGTTCCTAGCAATTCTGACAATCTCATAGAAAAAATCAAAAAAGAAAAGATCAGAACGCTGGCTATAAGCTGTGAATCGAAGGATGGTTTTACGATCTTATATTTCAACGGTATAAACGGTTATCTGCAGCGTCTTAAATCAAAAGCTACTAAAGAAAGGGACCGCAAAAATATCATCGCGCTTGCTGCACTTGATATGGTAAGAAGACTACTCAGCGGTCAGACACCTTTTGCCCCATATGAAAATCTGATAAGAACTGAACAAGTCAAATTCAAAATTTGACATCCTCCCATTACTAATGATTTGGGATCAATGCTCGCAGTGCTTAAGCAGTAAGGCGACTCCGGACGGGATCCGCTACTGTCAGCTGATGCTGTTTACTTACAGGCACTGCGGTTATATACAGGTCTGATTTTTATTATCCGGAATGACTCGCCGCGGGCAGAAACATTCTCTGTGAAACGGCATTTTCACTGCAGTCGAATTCCACTCATTCAAAACATGCCTGCATTTCACGGTTTTCTTTTGCCGGTTGCCCTAAGCAGAGACATGTTCATCTGAATTTTTGCTGTGCAGTCAGGCTTTTCTTTCCTTTAATCTCAGTCTTTTCCTGCCGAATTTCAGTTATGTTTCAGCTTTAATTGCAGGTTTGCTGATTTTACTCTGGAAGGCTTTACATAATGCATTCTGGGTTTCAAAAAATTTTCCGCTGAAAGGCATCGCAAAACCGGTAATTGCCGAATCAATGCCGATTTATCCGCACTATTTTTAAGATTCGCCAGGGATCTGAACTTATTTTTATCATGTAGCATTAAGAAGCACCGGTATCTGTTGTCAGTCAGTTCATCTAACAGCAGATACATGTAAGTTGAGTTTGAATCGTCAGCTCAGTTAGTTTCTTAAATCCACACACTTAAAAATGTAAAATGACAGCAGGATCAGAAAAGAAAAAGGGAGAAGATAGAAAACTATCTTCTCCCGGAAGGGGTGCCTGACAATTACCTACTCTGACATGGCGAGAAGCCACACGACCATCGGCGCAACGACATTTCACTTCTGTGTTCGGAATGGGAACAGGTGGTACTGACGCGCTATTGCTGTC
>JAEEGG010002948.1_pt1 | contig 43156 bp, 38 predicted proteins | sample 9134161 | NCBI WGS metagenome assembly JAEEGG01 (sample SAMN16246543, study PRJNA631951) | gut metagenome | biome: gut microbiome; feature: rumen; material: CR-attached | host: Bos | place: Iran: Karaj | collected 2018-10 | reverse complement strand
TGAAGGAGGGGAAGGTGTCGTTGAGCTCGCGCCGCGACTTGGCCGCGATGGTGTCCAGCACCAGCGACGACTTGCCCGACCCCGACACGCCCGTCACCACGGTGATTTTCCCCTTGGGAATCCTGACGTTGACGTGCTTGAGGTTGTTCTCGGTGGCATCGTGGACGATGATGTAAGTGAAATCGTTAGTGGGTTCTATGTGATTCATACTATCCTGATGAGATTTGAAACAACGTTATCTTTAAAAATGTTCATGATTATTTTCTCCACTTTCAGTTCCATGACGCAGATGGCGATACGGCGGACCGGAAAGGAAATCTTTCGAGGGTTTGAGGTTTTAATTATCCGTATTTTGTAAAATATTTCAATATGAAGTGTTTCACCGTGATTCCTTTTATCTTTTATTATTCAGCAAAAATAAAAAAAATCACATACATTGTTACATGTAACAAATCTATATTTTCACCCCGTTATTGGCCTTTTATCCAATGACAACTCGTTGTTCTCTCTTTTTTCGTACTTTTGCGCCCTTTTGTTAATCCACCCTTTTCAGGATGAAACCGTATAAGATTTTCATATTCATCATATTAATAATCAGCGCACTGGCTGCTTTATGCTTCTTTTTTCCGAAAGACGGTGTAAAGATCGGCAAGGCGGAGTTGCGGTTCCCATCCTTCGATGACGTGCTGGTGGGCGATACCTTGAAGAACGTTGAAATCAAGGAGGTGGACTCTGTGGAACTGAAACACCTCAACGACCTGAAGGACACGCTGCAGCAGTACCGTCAGGCGGTGACTGAGCAGAGCGGACGTTTTTACCTCCCCAATGATGATGTCTCCTTCTTCGACCGTTTCTTTGCCCGTGCGGAGCAGGCGCGTGCCAACCACGAGGTGGTGCGCATCCTTCACTACGGTGACTCGCAGATTGAGATGGACCGCATCTCCAACAATATCCGAAGCTGGTTCCAGCGCACTTTCGGTGGTGGAGGCCCGGGCATGGTGCCCGTCATCCAGACTATTCCGTCGTTCGCGGTGAGCCAGTATGCCTCCGGCGACCTCACTCTCTATTCGTCATACGGCGACGGAGCGCGCACCAACGGCAACTACGGCCTCATGGCTAAGTGTTACCGGCTAGGTGGCGGCGCCACCTTCGGGGCCAACGCCTCTCGCCATAGCGACACCGACCCGCGCGTGAAGCGATTTTCCAACATCACCCTGTTATACAACGACCGCACAGGAAACTTTTCCGCCACCCTCAAGGACCGCAAAAGCCGCTACGACAGCACCCAACAGGTGGGACTGTCCGGCATACACACATGCCACTGGCTGATGGACTCCGCCACCACCTCGTTGCAAATCGCCATGCGCGGCTCCGCCGACATCTACGGCATCATGTTAGACGACGGCTATGGTGTGGCCGTGGATAACATCCCGCTGCGCGGCTCCTCCGGCAACCAGTTCACCCTCATCAACGACACCCTGCTGCGCAGCTGCTATCGACAGGCCAATGTGGGGATGATCATCCTTCAATTCGGCGGCAACTCCGTGCCAGTCATATACAACGAAAAGTCGCTCAACAACTATTGCGAAAGCATCGATCGGCAGTTCAAGCGCATACGCCGCAGCTGTCCCGGCGCCACCATCCTCTTCATCGGGCCTTCCGACATGAGCACGCGCCGCGGCGGCAAGCTCGACACCTACCCCATGCTGCCACGACTCATCGACAGCCTGCGTACCATCTCCCTGCGCAACCATGCCGCCTATTGGGACATCTACCAGGTGATGGGCGGCCAGAGTTCCATGGTGACGTGGGTGCGCAACGGCCTCGCCGGCCCCGACTACGTGCATTTCACCCCCGCCGGCGCCCGCAAAGTGGGCCAGACTTTGGCCAACAACTTCGCCACCATGTACGAGTTATACCGTACGCGCAAAAATATGCCCAAACAACAATTCGACACCCTATGGAACGCATCGGCAAAATAGCACTCGCTCTCTCCTTCCTGATTCTGCTGGGTGGCGCACCTCTCTGGGCTCAGGTGGACCTCACCGCCTCGGACTCCATTCCGGAGATTCCGACGTTCACCGACACCTTGGTGGTGGACACTATCGTCATGCCCCAGGAGGAACCCGACGAGGCGGATGCCGTTTCCGAAGAGACTCAGATCCAATTCGATATAGACACACTTTACTGGGGTCGCGACAGCATGACGTTGGTGCGGTTTATCACCAAATTGGACCAACTGATAGCCACCAAACAGGGCAACGTGCATATCGTGCAGATGGGAGGCTCGCACGTGCAGGCGGGCACCATGACACATCGCATACGAACACACCTGCTGGACGAGTTCGGCGGGCCGCCCGCCTCAAGGGGACTCGTCTTCCCTTACTCCGCCGCTACCAACTGCAACAACCCCTACGACTACCGCACAAGCAAGGCTCAGACGTTCAACCTTATACGCAACGTTTACCAAAACTATCCATTCCCACTCGGGGCCGCTGGCATCGCAGTATGGAACGCAGATGCCATGAACTCCATCACCATCAAGATGAACGCGCCAGAGTACGACTTCGTGGCCGACACCATCATACTCTTGGGCAAAGCCTACGGATGGCCCATCGACCCTATCCTCAAAGAGGACACCATCTACCATTTCCCCGACAGTATCGACTTTTACAATGACCGATACTATTTCTACTTTGACCGGCCTGTGAAGGACTTCACCCTCTATTTCCCGTGCAGCAAAGGCGATACCTTTGTTGTGAACGGCATTTTGCTCAAAAACAGCAGACCGGGCTTAACACTCTCATCCATAGGGGTGAATGGCGCGCAAACCTCATCGTATTTGCGTTGCGAAAACCTCACACGCGACATGCGCCTCATCCATCCCGATCTGGTGATTTTCAACATCGGGGTGAACGATGCTTTCGGCAGCAGCTTTGATTCTGTGGTCTTCAAGAACAATTACTTGAAGTTAGTGGCGCGCATCCGCGAAGCCAACCCCGACTGTGCCTTCATTTTTGTGTCCAACAACGACACTTGGAAGAAGGGGAAGAAAAACCGCTATTACGTGAACAAGACCGGCCCCATGGTGCAGGATGTGATGTACCGGCTGGCCAACCTTACCGGCGGGGCCGTGTGGGACCAGTTCGCCGTGATGGGCGGCCTGAAATCCATGGAGACATGGCGCAAGAAGGGCCTGGCTCAGAAAGACCGTGTACACTTCACCGCCGCCGGCTACAACCTCCTCGGCGACCTGTTTTGGGATGCCTTTATCCGTGAACTGAAAAACGAGAAGAAATGAACCTGGACAGCTTGAAAATATTCTTGACAAACCTCTTCTCGTTCAACGAGCAGTACCCGCTGTTGTTCACGCAATTCAACTTCTGGGCTTTCTTCGCCCTGGTGTTCGCCTTCTTCTCCCTGTTCCACAGCAAACGACTGCTGCGCAACGGGTTCCTGTTCTTCGCCAGCATCTTCTTCTACTACAAAACCTCCGGCCTCTTCGTGCTCATCCTCCTTTTCGACATGATTCTCGACTACCTCCTGGGCATCTTCATGGACCGTTCCAAGCGGCAGGGGACACGGAAATTCCACATGATTGTCGGCGTGGTCATCAACTTATTGGTACTCTGCTACTTCAAATACGCCTATTTTTTCACAGATGCCTACAACACCATCGTCGGCAGTAAATATGAGGTCATCAACTGGTTGGCGCAGTGGACTAACGATCTGAGCGGCAAAGAGTATTTCGATGCCTCCAAGATCTTGCTGCCGGTGGGCATATCATTTTATACTTTCCAGAATATCAGCTACTTGGTAGATGTTTACAAGGGCAAAATCCAGCATGTCTCCAACATATTGGATTTCGGCTTCTATGTCACTTTCTTCCCGCAGCTGGTAGCCGGTCCCATCGTGCGTGCCGACCAGTTTGTACCGCAGCTCTACAAGAAATTCTTCCTGAGCCGCCGACAATTCGGCATTGCCGTGTTCTGGATTCTCAACGGCTTGGCAAAGAAGCTGATTATGAGCGACTATCTTGCCGTCAACTTCGTGGACCGCGTCTTCAACAATCCTTCGTTGTTCACGGCCTTTGAGAACTTCTCCGCACTATTCATATACTCATTGCAGGTATATGCCGACTTCTCGGGCTACACTGACATTGCCATCGGCGTGGCCATGCTGATGGGCTTCTACCTGCCAAAAAACTTCAACTCGCCCTACAAGGCCGACTCGCCAAGCAACTTCTGGAAACGGTGGCACATCTCACTCTCCAAATGGTTGCAAGACTATCTATACATCCCGTTAGGAGGCAACCGTAACGCCACCATCGGCACATACCTGTGCATCCTGATGATTGGATCGGTTATTATATTGTTGACCAAGAACGCCGTCATCACGAGCATCATCATCGGGTTGGCGGTCATCCTCACCATTGTCTCACTAATCAGCAAGAAGGCAAGGCTAAAGATCAGCACCAACATCAACATGATGAACACCATGCTGTTGGGCGGATTGTGGCACGGCGCATCGTGGAACTTCATGATCTGGGGAGGGTTGAACGGCTTCGGCATCTTGGGATTCAAGATATGGCGACACTTCAAGCAATGGTTGCGGAGCGTGGTCTCCTTCGTTGTTTTCGCCGCTTTCTTCGCGTGCAACTGGTTCTGGCCCAGTCCGGTGCTGATGATTTTCACTGTCTGGTCGGGGGTATTTTTCGGCGGCACGCTCATCCGTTGCATCTACTCGTCCATCTGGCCCGACAGGGACATCAACTGGTTGAATTTCAGTTGGAATGTCTTTATGACATTCGTGTTCATCTCTTTCACGCGTTTGTTCTTCCGATCGGGTTCCAATTTGGATCCGGCGGTGGCCAACGAGACGGCCTGGAACACTGCCAAGGCGATGGTGAACAGCATAGGCGGACATTGGAACATGGCGGCCATCCCCGAAATTTTGGCCAACTACTGGATTGTATTCACCTTGTTTGTGTTGGGCATGGTCATCCATTGGCTGCCGGAGCGTTGGAAACGCTGGTACAGGGTCAACTTCGCCCTGTTGCCCATCTGGCTCATCGGCCTCATCGTGGTGGCGGCGGTCTTTGTGCTTTATCAGTTCATCACTGCTGATTTGCAGCCGTTTATCTATTTCCAGTTTTAAGAGACAATGAAACGAATCAGACGAAATGTGAAGCCATTGGCATACAGAGCAAAGTCTGTTTCTGTTTCGATTTTCGTAGTTGTTCTTTTGTTCTTGATCCCATCCCTTTATGGTCAACGGCAGGCATCTTTGCTAAAAAAGGCCTATAAGAACCAGTCAAAAGCGCAGTTGCTTGAGTTTTTCGACAACTGGTCCAACGAGATAGCATCCAACGAGAACGATGCCCCCAATCCATGGGTGGCGGAAGCCCACAGGGTGTTCGCTGCATTTTACCAGCCGCTGCAATGGTATCGGGAAAATTGTGTGGACAAAGATCTGTTCCCCAAATTATATCAAGATGCACCATATTTCATTGTGCAGAGTTCGCTATGGGAGATTCATTTGGTGGACAGCATCCAAATATATTCTCCTTCTGCATTTTACGATTACGGGATTACAAATGACACCTTGATACTTTCGGACATACCTTTTCGTCCTCGGGTGCATTTCCCCGACAGGAAAATTGTCTATTTGACAAACAAGTACAAACGGCTATTGGACAGATTCTTGAAAGACAAGCATATTAATATGGGGCAAGACAACATAATGCATCCGGCTAATTCCAAAAATCAAAGTCATGAAAAGATGGAGTTCATCCAAAACGCAGCCGGGATCATATACGGTCACTGGGGTGGGTATTGGCAATATGAGACCTATCCGAAGGCCAACGTGATTATTTTGGATCGCGAAATGAATCGTGCCATTGTCAAATTCCGGTTCGTCTATGAAGGGGGGCATACCATCTTGGAAAAACAGAATGGTGTTTGGGTCGTTGTCTCCTCGAAATTCACATGGATAGAATAAGGGGGGATAGTGAAAACTTCTTCCATTCCACAATTAAAACCGCACCCCACCCCATTGAAATTTCCCCGCTTTTTTGTACTTTTGCACCTCCGTTGGATGTCGCGGACAGACCTCAGGAAACCCCTGAATCCCAACAACACATCCACCTGTAAACCAACTGATTATAATTATAAAATCATAAAATACCATAAACATGAAAGACTTGAAAGAGCAATTAAAAGAGCTGGGTGTCCTGGACCCCGTTGAGATCTACCACAACCTGTCGTACGACGAACTGTACGAGCATGAAACCAATCCCGCGCTGACGGGCTACGAGAAGGCCTACAAAACCAAATCCGGCGCCCTCTCCGTGGACACTGGCATCTTCACAGGCCGTTCCCCAAAAGACAAATACATCGTCATGGACGAGAACACCAAGGACAACGTGTGGTGGGCCGACCCCAACAAAAAAGGCTCCGACAACAAACCCATTGACCACAAGACCTGGGAACATCTGAAGACTATCACCCAAAAACAACTCACCGGCAAGAAGGTGTATGTCATGGACGGCTATTGCGGCGCCAACGAGAACTCTCGCATGAAAGTGCGCTTCGTCTCCGAGGTGGCTTGGCAGGCTCATTTCGTGAAGAACATGTTCATCCGTCCTACCGACGAAGAACTCAAGACTTTCGAGCCGGACTTCGTGGTGCTGAACGCCGGCAAGACCACCAATCCCGATTGGAAAGAGATGGGCTTGCACAGCGAAGTGTATGTGGCTTTCAACCTCACCGAGCGCATGGCCCTCATCGGCGGCACCTGGTATGGCGGTGAAATGAAGAAGGGCATCTTCTCCGTGATGAACTATTTCCTGCCGCTGCGGGGCATGGCCGCCATGCACTGCTCTGCCAACCAGGGCAAGAACGGCGACACGGCCATCTTCTTCGGTCTCTCCGGCACAGGCAAGACAACCCTTTCCACCGACCCGAACCGCGCCCTCATCGGCGACGACGAGCACGGCTGGGACGACAACGGCGTGTTCAATTTCGAGGGCGGATGCTACGCCAAGTGCATCAACCTCAGCGAGGCCAAGGAGCCCGACATCTTCCACGCCATCAAGCGCGACGCCCTCCTGGAGAACCTCGTGGTGGATGCTGACGGCAACATCGACTTCGACTCCGCCGCCAAGACTGAGAACACGCGTGTCTCCTACCCCATCTACCACATCCAGAACATCGTGAAGCCCATCTCGCGCGGCACACACCCCAGCAAGATCATCTTCCTTTCCGCCGACGCATTCGGCGTGCTGCCCCCGGTGGCCGTTTTGAACCGCGAGCAGACGATGTACTACTACCTGAGCGGCTACACCGCCAAACTGGCCGGCACCGAACGCGGCATCGTGACCCCGCAGCCCACCTTCTCATCGTGCTTCGGCGCGGCGTTCCTGCTGCTGCACCCCACGAAATACGCCGAGGAATTAGCCAAAAAACTGGACCAGCACAACGCCACGGCCTATCTGGTGAACACAGGCTGGACCGGCGGCGGCTACGGTGTGGGCGAACGCATCAGCCTCAAAGCCACACGCGCTATCATCACTGCCATCCTCAACGGCGAGTTGCTGAACTGCGACACCGAACTGGTGAAACCCTTCAACCTATACATTCCCAAGCATGTAACCGGTGTGGATGACAGCATCCTCAACCCCGAGAACAGCTGGACCGACAAGGCCGCTTACACCGAAAACGCGAAGACCTTGGCCGCCTCGTTCATCAAGAACTTCGAAAATTTCAGCGACACCGAACAGGGCCGCGCCCTGGTGCCGTTTGGACCGACATTGTAAAATTTCAAATTTTATCCCATAATCCCGGTAGAGACGTGACATTGTCGCGTCTCTACCATTATATAATATTACATACTTGTCCATAGAGACGCGACGATGTCACGTCTCTACCATAAAAAAAACATCATGAAATTTTCCGCCGCCATACATTCCATGCGCCTGCGCACCCTGCCTTTATCGTTGGCCGGGGTGGTGATGGGCATTTTCCTGGCTTGCGCCGGTCACAGCGTTTCGCCGTGGGTCATCGTCCTGATTCTGCTCACCACCGTGTGCCTGCAGATCCTAACCAACCTCTCAAACGAGCTGGGCGACTACCTCAGCGGCACCGATGGCGGACAGCGCGAGGGACCTCTTTACAGTCTGGCGGAAGGCAACATCAGCGTGGATGACTTCAAACGCCTCATCGTCTTGTTTGTCTTCCTGTGCTGCTTCTTCGGGAGCGCCATGACCTTGACGGCCTTCGGCACGCTGCTATCACTGAAGTCCATCCTGATAGTCATTCTTGGCGCGTGCGCAATATGGGCGGCCACACACTACACGTTAGGCAAGCGTCCCTACGGCTATCGCGGACTAGGAGACATCTCCGTATTTATCTTCTTCGGATTGGTATCCGTGATGGGCGGCTATTATGTGGCTGCCGGTTCCTTCGACAACTGGACCGTCCTTTTGCCGGCCACCACCATCGGCTTTTTCAGCGTGGGCGTGCTCAACACCAACAACATCCGCGACATGGAGTCGGATGCGGCCACACGCATCACCATCCCATTGAAAATCGGGGAGCAAAAAGCCAAGATTTATGAGACCGTGCTCATTATAGGCGGGTGGATTTGTATGATTGTCTTCACGATGCTCACCTACACCTCAGCATGGAATCTCCTGTATCTGTTGACATTACCCTTGTATGTAATACATCTTATCGGTGTATGGAAGCATCACGGCAGCGCGTTGGACAAATACCTGCCCATTTTGGTGATGTCAACCTTCCTTCTCTCCCTGCTGGCCGGCATCGGATATATGCTGTAGGATTCCCTTTTCTCCTATTTTATTATTTTTATTGTTGTATTAATACTATGTGAATGTCATCACGTTCATTCGCATACAAGTATTATACCCTTCTGTTCAGCCATTCAAATTTAACTATTAATTGTAAATATTCGCTTATTGTAAAATATTTTTCAAAATATGCGGATGCATATTAAAATATTTGTTATTTTTGCGGCATATTAACAAACCATAAAATATACCACAATGAATAACACTACAGCTATCAATTATGACAACCTTGATTTGAACGGAATCATTGCATCCCTACGTGAGGCCAACAAATTGGCTCAAGAAACCACCAAGCAGATGAAAGAAACAGACCGACTAATAAAGGAAACGGACCGGCAAATGAAGGAAAACGCAGAACAAATGAGGGCAAACGCAGAACAAATGAAAGAGACCGACCGTCGTCTAGACATAACCTCACAAAGGGTTGACAAGCTGCATCAGTCGGTGAGCCAGCTCAACAGCATGTACACTTCCAACTGGGGCAAACTCATTGAGGCGCTTGCAAAACCGGCCTGCCTGGAGCTTTTCAAGAACCTCGGCATCGGCATCACGCAAGTTTATCAAGAAGCGCGTAAGGGAGAATTTCCGGACGGCTCCATGGAGGTGGACGTGATTCTGTGCAACACCACCGTTGCCGTCGTGGTGGAAGTGAAAACCACCTGCAAGGTGGAGGATATTAACTACTTCCTGAATCAGATGGATCATTTCAAAACGGCGTTCCATCCTTTCGCCAACTACACCGTATATCCAGCGGTGGCAGCCATCAAATACGACGAGGACTCCGACAAGTACGCTTTCCGCAAGGGCTTATTTGTACTTCAAAGTACAGGTAAAGACATATTCACACTCAAGGTCCCTCAAAACAAAAAAATATACTAAAAAAAATCCCGGGGCAAGCGCTCCGGGATTTTTCACATTTGGCAATTACCTGAAATTAGCGAGCAACCGTGAATTTCTGGTTGGACACGCCGTTTTCAGTGTGGATTTTCACCGTATAAACACCGTTGGCGAAATTGCTGGTATTGATTTGGGTATTCACATCGTTGGCATCGAAAGAGGCAACCACCTGACCCATCACATTGAACACTTCCACCATGCTGATATTGGAGTTAGCGTTAATATTCAATACATTGTTAGCCGGGTTCGGATAGATGGTGGCAATATTTTCATGATTGTCAACACCAACAATAGTACCTGTAATAGTCAAGTTATTAAGCCACAAATAATACTTATAGTTGGAGAGATATTTGAAAGCCACATAACGGGCACCGGCAGGAATATCAATCACTTCAGTCTCAAAATCTCCAGATGTCGTCAGATAATCTCTTTGACCCAACCAAGTAAAGGAAGATACATTATTATCGGTGGTGGAATAACCAATATCCATAGTCTCTGCGCTGCTTTGACTGTAGCTCAACCAGTCGAAGCTGACGGTCAAACCGGTGTTGTCGGGCAGTTCGGGCGTAATCAGATATTGGGTATAGTCAGAAGCCTGGCTGTAAGAATTGAAGCCGAAGACATAGTCACCCGAGTTTTCATCCCAAAGACCAATACGCATCGGGTTAACTGTGGGATCACCATTGGCATACACCATGGTAACACAAGGAGGAAGATTGCCATTATGGTCGAAAGTCTCGACATAAGGAAGGGTGATGCCGGAGCATTCGTATGCCTCACCTGCAAGATTCAGGGTAACATTGGTGGCACCTGCGGAAGCGAGGGTTACACTACCTGCATGTTGACCTGCGGCAGTAGGAGCATAACGGATATACAGGGTATTACCTGTCAGAGTGGCAGTTGTGCCGAAAGTGGTTCCATCAGCGGAAACGGCGAACGGAGCCGTTGTGGTGGCAGTTAAAGCACCCGTGAGGTTGTATGCGTTCACATTCGCTGTCACATCCTCATTCGTATTGACTTCCGCATAGAAAGAGAATTCATCCTCTGTTGCCACGATGGTGGGATCGTTATAAGCATACATATTGAGGTTGGAGAACAAGACCTGACAAAGGCTTCCCTCTGCAGCAAATTTGAGCACCACGTTAGACTGACCTGCCAAAGAGCTCAAATTCACAGTGGTCGGCGTAGCAGCCCAGGTATCGAATGCGGATTCCTGACTCAAAGACCAAAGCGGTGTGGTACCAAACGTGACACCACCATCCGTACTGGCATACAACTTCAAATCAATCGTTCCGTCAGAAACGTATGAATAGTTGCATCTGTATTCAAAATCCAACAAAATAGTGTGGGTGTAATTTGTAAAATCAAATTTATTCGTAATAAGCTGTTCAACACGCGGTTGCGTAGTACCAGAACAAGAAGCCCAGTTACCGGAAGTGCTTTCATAAACATCCCATGTGGTATCGGTGGCGGCAATCACATCCCAGCAAAGCGGCGGGAAAACAGTACCTGAGAAATCTTCCGTCCAAGGCAGTTGGCTTACAGCTTGGGAGCAGTCGATAGCCGTACCGGCCAGCGTGATGGTAGCGGTAGTAGAATCAGAGGTAAGCGTAATCGCACCGGTAGAGGCACCGACAACATCAGGTGCATAGCGCACGTAGAGCGTACCACCTAACGTGTCAAGAGTGGCCGTAGCGGCGTACGTGACATTATTGCTGGATACGGCGAAGGGACCCGTAACCGAAGCCGTAATATTATTCGTAAGATTATAAGCGGTAACCGTAGCAGAAGCATACTTGAGGTTGCCAAGAGCTGTGGCCGGGAACGTGATAGATGTCGGATTAGCAATCATGGTTGGACCGGTAGGCATGGCAAACACCTCAATGTCATCAATATTCAAACGGAACATGTCTGTTACATTATGGTGACGGAAAGCGATGTAAACCGTTTGGCCCGTGTAAGAACTCAAATTCACCGTCTGCTGAGTAAGCGTGCTCGTAGCCACCTGATTATTCAAAACCGGTGTAGTAGCCGTGAAAGCAGCCACGGTGGGGGCATTAGCTACATAAACGGAATAATGTTCTGCGGCATAGCTGGCATCCTGACCCACAACATAGAAAGAGAGGATTGCATTTCCCGTTAGATTAATGGCAGGGGTAATCAACCAGTTGTCCGGTGTAAGGGCTCCCACATTGTTGATGTAAGAAGCGGACGCGATACATTGTGAGCCATGACATTTATCTGTCAGTGTAATCTCCCAATTGTTGTTATCACCATCACTGTCGATAACCGTCCAACCGGCAGGAAGGGCTGTCCCTTCGAAATCTTCAAACAGAAGCTGCTGGGCATTCAACGCCACAAAGGCGAATAACATTAATGCCAAAGTAAAGATTTTTTTCATACTGTTGTTGTTTTGATTTGATTAATAATTAAGTTGTTATGTTATTGGATTAAAGCTTCCCAAGCATATTATTATTTACCAATAATAAATTGGGCAAAAATAATCATTTTTTTGCATATAAACGTCATTTTTAACATAAAAAAAGTGAAAAATGACATTTGAAAAAATCTCATTCTTCACATTTTTTTAGCATTTTTGTCGTATAAAACGACAAAAAAATTATTTTCAAAGATTTACATCCTGTCCAATGGCTCAACGCCCTTTGGTCGCTCCTTCACGCAGAAGATTATCAAAACAAAAAGCGTGATGGCGGCACCGATGGCGTAGCCCGCCGGACGCGGGATGACGGAACCGAGGCCCTCCTTTTCCGCCACAAAGAGAAAACAGCCGGTCACCATCGTCATGAAAAGCCCGGGCAGCAAAGTGACCAGATACCAGGCACCCTTCTTATTGCGCCGAAGATACACGGTAATTGCCCACAGCGTGAAAGTGGCCAGCAACTGATTGGCCCACGCGAAATAACGCCAAATCACGTCAAAGCCCTGTTTGTCGGCGAGGCTGTACACTAATGCGATGGCTGTGATCACAAAAATGGGCACCGCCACCATCAGACGATTGCGTATCGGTTTCTGGTCAATATGCAGGAAGTCGCTGACTATCAGTCGGGCGGAACGCAACGCCGTGTCGCCAGAGGTCACGGCCGCACTGATAACGCCCAAGATGGTAATCGTAGCGATGACGGGAATGAACCACGTTTCGGCGATAATGCCCACCATGGCGGGACCGCCCTTGCCGGCGGTGTCCACCGGACTTTCAGGGCCGAAGAAATAGGCGGCAGCAGCAGCCCAGATGAGCGCCACCACACCCTCGGTAATCATCGCACCGTAAAAAATCGGCCGTCCCTGCCGCTCGTTGGTCATGCATCGGGCCATCAGCGGCGACTGTGTGGCGTGGAAGCCGGAAATGGCCCCACAGGCGATGGAGATGAACATCATCGGGAAGATGGGATTATGCGCCGCATCAGGATGCGTGTTCTGCAAACCGTCCCACACCTCCGGGATAGCAGGCTTGTAAATAATGAAAGCCACCACAATGGCCACAGCCATACCCATCAGCAGAAATCCGAAGATGGGATAGATGCGCCCGATCAGCTTGTCGATAGGCAACAGCGTGGCTATGAGGTAATAACCCAAGATGATAATCACCCAAATGTAGATATTCCAATTGGGAGTGAAATGCTGGTTGAGCAGGATGGCCGGGGTGTTCACAAACACCACGCCCACCAGAATCATCAGCAGCACCATGAAGCCGCGCATGAACTGCTTGATGCCCGTGCCCAGGTACTTGCCGTGGATTTCCGGCAGACTGCATCCCTTGTCGCGCAGCGACATCATGCCGGCCAGATAGTCGTGGACTGCACCGGCGAAAATGCTGCCGAACACAATCCAAAGAAAAGAGGCCGTTCCGAACTGCGCCCCCATGATGGCACCGCAGATGGGCCCCACACCGGCAATGTTCAGGAACTGTATCAAGAAAATGCGCCACGGCTTCATCGGCACATAATCCACCCCGTCAGCCATATACTGGGCAGGGGTTTCACGCTTGGGATCCGCTCCGAAAAGTTTCTCCACAATTCGTCCGTAAACAAGATAGCCGACAACCAACAAGGCTATTGCAACAACAAATGTTATCATAACAAACAGATATTTTGGGTTTACTTTAAAATCACACGATCATCTTCGGTGGCCGTGACAGGCTTTGACATTTTTTTGATTTCCCGTATTAAAAAATTGCGGAACACAACAGGCGTATATAATACCCGCTCATACTCCACTCCACGGAGGATGTTATCGCCACCCTCGGAAATGAAATTCAGCGTCACTAATCTGTAGATGCGATCGTCACGCAGAGGTTCGCCCCCAATCAGGATGCGAACGGGCTTGTCGCCCTGAAACGTCATCTGTACACCGGCAAACGGGGCATTCTGCGTCAACGGTTTGAAGCGTTCCAGCGCCTTTCTCAACTCTGACCCCTTCAACTCAACAAATACCAAATAATTATCAAATGGGGAAAGAGCATAGATATCACCTATATGAATATCTCCGGCGGAGAGTTGGGAGCGGATGCCGCCGAAATTGAGCATCGCGATGTCGCAGCGTGGGAAATCCTCAGATTGTACATATTCCGGACTTTTCTCCAACAGAAGATCGGTCAAGAAATTGGAGAGGGGACTTTGTGGCGGCGCAGCGTTCAGCGTTGTCTGGCAATGCCCGATCACAACCCCCATTTGCTTGTCGAGTTTTGCTTTCTGGCGGGCCACGTAGCGTGCCAGCTTCGCATCCGTCTTGGCATCCCACGAGGAATCAAGGCGCACCATTGTATAGGAGTAGCGCACAGGCTTCCCGCCAACATTTTGGGCATAGCCGCCGATGGCTATGCCCAAAATGAAAGTCATACAGATCAATATTCGTATCGTGCGCATCGTCTTATTTCTCAGTAGGATATCCTATAGGTTGCGCCAACACGGGATCGCCATCAAAAGGAAGAATCTCTCGAAGGGCATCGCGGTCGATGGCACCCATCACCACCGTGCTGAGTTTGTTGGCAGCGCAGTACAGATACACATTCTGGCTCACATAGCCGGCATCCGTGCATCCGTAGAAGCGGACAGCATCCTCGTCGAAGCCGTCCATTTTCGCACGGTTCGCGGCAAACAGCAGGCAAACGGGGGCTTTTTCGGGCATATCGCTGCGCGAGCTCACCTTGCCGCGCATATCCTCTTCGGACAGCATCTGCAGACCGTGCTTTTCCGGAATGTACAAATACACACCTTTATCCCAAAAGACCAGGATCTCAATCTCGCGGGCGTTGCGTGCGGACGGAGCCGTGCGCTTGCCATCTTCACGATTCACCCCGTTGGCGCACCAAAGCAAATCCGAGATCTGCTGGATGCCGAGTGGCTTCTCGGCAAATTTACGGTTGGTCTGCCGCATATTCAGGGCCTCATACAGAGGCATGCCGCCCTTACGCTGCGGAGTTGGCAGTTCAATATACGGTTGGGGTTCAATGGACTCAAGTTTCTGACCGCCCTTCGAAATGGCTCTCTCTTGTGCAAAAACAGATGCAATTGACATGATAAGAATCAGCGTTATAGATAATTTTTTCATTGTTATTTGGTATTGGGTTTGGGTTGATTCGACTGGCCTACCTTGCTGATGCCTTCGCGCATCTGCGTATCGGCCTTGATATTTTCAAGTTTATAATAATCCATCACACCGAGGTTTCCGTTGCGGAACGCGTCGGCGAGGGCGAGCGGCACCTCTGCCTCGGCCAAGATAACTTTGGCACGAGCCTCCTGGGCCTTGGCCTTCATCTCCTGTTCCTGGGCCACAGCCATAGCACGACGCTCCTCAGCTTTGGCCTGCGCGATGTTCTTGTCGGCGTTGGCCTGGTCCATCTGGAGCATAGCACCGATGTTCTTACCCACATCCACATCGGCGATGTCGATGGAGAGAATCTCGAAAGCCGTACCGGAGTCCAAGCCCTTGGAAAGCACGAGTTTGGAAATGGAATCCGGATTTTCGAGCACCATCTTGTGGGTTTCGGCGGAGCCGATAGCGGACACAATACCCTCACCCACACGGGCGATGATGGTCTCCTCGCCGGCACCACCCACCAGCTGGCGGATGTTGGTACGCACGGTCACGCGGGCCTTGGCGATGAGCTGGATGCCGTCCTTGGCCACGGCGGCCACCGGCGGCGTGTTGATGACCTTGGGGTTCACGGATGTCTGGATGGCCTCCAGCACATTACGACCGGCCAGATCAATGGCCGTGGCCGCCTTGAAATCCAACGGAATATTGGCCTTTTCAGCGGAAATAAGGGAGCTGACCACCGGCTTCACATGACCGCCTGCGAGGAAATGAGCCTCCAGCTGGTCCCGGTTCAGCTTGATGCCGGCCTTGGTGGCCGTAATCATCGAATTGACAATCATATCTGGCGGAACACGACGCCAGCGCATCAGGATGAGTTGCACCAGTGATACATGAACGCCATTCAGGATGGCGATGAACCATAGGCGCAACGGAACCATCCAAAAGAAGAGAATCAGCAGCGCAAGTACGCCGATGATGATAAATACTGTCTGTGTCATTTCACTACAATTTTGGTTTTACATATATTTTACTTGCCTCAATTTTCGTAACTTCGATTTCTGTATCCACATCTATAAAATCCTGCTGAGATGTTACTTCCACTACTTCCCCGTCAAACTCGCCCGTCCCCATCGGGGCTATGCGCGAGATGGCCCGGCCAGACATGCCGACTTGCACCTTGGTGGGATCCACCTCATTCATCTTGCCGTCAATCTGTGTGTTGAGCTGCAATTTGCGCCACGTCTTGGTGCGCATCATCATCACAAAAGAGCCCACCACCGCCACCGCCGTGAAAATCAGGCACAAGAATCCGGCCACGGAGCCGTACTGCACGAAGGCCGCCACAACGCCACCCACCATGCACAGAACACCCACAATAGCTACCACGCCCCCTGGAATCACCAGAAAGTCAAGTATCATCAGCAGGATGCCGACGATGATGATGAATATGATACTACCCCAACCCATGGCAATGATCAATTAACAATTAAAATTAACAATTAAAAATGGAGGTGTTAAGAGATTTTGACGATGTAATAGTTCTTCTTTCCCTTTTGCACTAAAACATAGCGTTGGTTCAGCAGGTTATCCACTGTAACAGTTGCATCCTCTTTCACTTTGGCCTTGTTGATGGAAACGCCATTGTCTTTGAGCATCCGACGGGCTTCGCCCTTGGACACGAAGATCTTCGTATGTTCGGCCAAAAAATCTACCACGCCACAACCGTCAGCGACAATGTTTTGCGGTACCTCAAATTGCGGCACACCATCAAACACGCTGAGGAAGAGCTGTTCGGGCAGAGAGGCCAAATCCTCGGTGGTGCCTTTTCCGAAGAGGATTTCGGAGGCTTTCACAGCAGCATCGTAATCCTCCTGAGAGTGCACACGTACAGTCAAGTCCTTGGCCAGCGCCTTCTGCAGCACGCGCAAATGCGGAGCTGCCTCATGCTCCTGTTCCATCGCCTCGATTTCATCCTTGGTGAAATGGGTGAAAATACGAATATAACGCTTGCTGTCCTCGTCAGAGCAGTTGAGCCAGAACTGGTAGAAGGTGTAGGGCGAAGTGCGGTTGGGATCAAGCCAGATGTTTCCCTTCTCCGTCTTGCCGAACTTGCTGCCATCGGCCTTGGTGATGAGCGGGCAGGTCAGGGCGTAGGCCTCGCCATTAGCCTTGCGACGGATAAGCTCGGTGCCGGTGGTGATATTGCCCCATTGGTCGGACCCGCCCATCTGCAGTTTGCAGCCGTGATTCAGATACAGATACAGGAAGTCATATCCCTGCACTAACTGATACGAAAACTCCGTGAACGACATGCCGTCGCCTTCGCCGTTGAAGCGCTTCTTCACCGAATCCTTGGCCATCATGTAGTTGACCGTGATGTGCTTACCGATGTCACGGATGAATTCCAAAAATGAGAATTTGCTCATCCAATCGAAGTTGTTGACGAGAATGGCGCTATTAGGTTCGCCCGTGTCAAACTTCAGGAATTTGCCAAGCTGTTTACGGATGCACTCCTGATTGTGGCGCAAAGTCTCTTCATCAAGCAAGTTACGTTCTTGGGATTTGCCGGACGGATCACCAATCATGCCCGTGGCGCCACCCAGCAGGGCTATGGGCCGATGACCGCAGCGCTGCAGGTGCGAGAGCATCATGATGCCCACCAGATGGCCTATATGTAAGGAATCCGCCGTCGGGTCGATGCCCAGATAAGCGGAGCAGACTTCTTTCTGTAACAATTCTTCCGTTCCAGGCATGATGTCGTGCAACATGCCGCGCCATTTCAATTCTTCTACAAAGTTCATTGGATTTATGGATAAATGATTATATATTTTAAGTATTAAAGTAATTTAGGGTTATGGGTGGACGTATAAGATTCCTATTGGTTCTTCACATGTGCAATCAGGTCCACGACCCATTTGCCATCCTCTTTGCAGAGGCAGCAGTCCACATTGCGTTTGGCACCGTCCTTTGTGTAATGGCAGCTGCATTCGGCCAGCGAGTCGTTCTCCATCTTGCAGGTCACATTCTGAAATTCCACCTTCACATTCTTCATACGTTCCCGCTGTGCGTCATCTGTGGTCTTTTCCAGCTGCTGGATAATCTCCTTGTTGTTGGAACGGGTATATTTGTACATATTATTAAAGTCAGCCGTAATAAACGCTGTCACAAAAGCCTTGGTCACTTCTTCAGGAGTTTCCGCCTTTTCTATTGATTTACAGGAAATTAAAGAAATAGCAACCAAAAGTACAACGAATAGATATCGCATCTGTTTCATAAACTTCAATTTTGTGCGCAAAAATAACGTATTTTTCCGTTTTTTCAATCCTAAAACACTTTTTTGTCAAAACACAGGGAATGTGTCCACCAATTTCAGCTTGAACAAGTTGTTATGGTGCATCCGGTCGATTTTCGCTTTAATGTCCTGCTCGGGTTCCTCAATGCCGCGGATGTAGCGATCCAAAGTGGCGTAGGTGAAGCCGAATTTTTCCTCATCAGTGGCGGAGTGCGGCAGGTCGTCGGTGGGCACCTTGTGGACCCACTCGTAGGGGATGCCCATCAAATCACCGATTTGGAGCAGTTCCGTGACGGTGAGGTTGGCTAACGGCTCCACGTCGGAAGCCCCGTCACCGAACTTAGTCAGGTAGCCGATGTAGTTCTCGCTGAGGTTGCATGTACCCATTACGCGCCCGTTATTCGACTGGCTGATAGCGTAAAGCGTCACCATGCGCAGGCGCGGGGGCATATTCTGTTCAGCCTGCACCGACATGTCAAACCACCAGGGATCGGTGGTCTTGGTTTTGCCGTCGGAAAACATCCGGCGCAAGGCTTCTGTCATTCCTCCTATGTTGGCCTCAATGAAGCGGATGCCGAAGTGGCGCGCGATGGCATCGGCCCCATGCAGGTCCTGGCCCGCGTCGGGCATACCCACCCCGATGACACGATCCTTACCCAACGCCTCCACACAAAGGGCGCACGATATGGTGGAATCCTTGCCGCCCGACAATCCGATGATAGCATTGCAGCCCGGCCCGTTTTGTTCAAACCAATTGCGGATCCATTCCACCAGCCGGTTTTTCGTTTCTAAAGCATTAAATTCGTACATAGTATTTCATTAATTATCATTACATTATAAAACTATTAATCCCCATATCCATCGGGGTTGTTTTTCTGCCAGTTCCAGCTGTCGCGGCACATCTCAACGATACCGTACTGGGCTTTCCAGCCCAGCTCGCGTTCCGCCTTGGAGGGGTCGGAGTAGCACTGCGCGATGTCGCCTGCCCGCCGCGGCTTTATGACGTAAGGGATCTTCATCTGATTGGCCTCCTCGAAGGCATGCACCACCTCCAGCACGGAATAGCCATGCCCCGTCCCGAGGTTATAGACAGCCAGTCCGCAATGGCGATCAATGGCTTCCAGCGCCTTGACATGGCCTTCCGCCAGATCCACCACATGGATATAGTCGCGCACGCCGGTGCCGTCGGGCGTGTCATAATCGTCGCCAAACACGCCCAAACATTCGCGCTTACCGATGGCCACCTGGGTGATATAGGGCATCAGGTTGTTGGGGATGCCGTTGGGGTTCTCCCCTATCCGGCCTGACGGGTGTGCCCCGATCGGGTTGAAGTAGCGCAGCAGCACCACGTTCCATTCAGGGTCGGCGGTCTGCATGTCGGTCAGGATCTGCTCCAACATGCTCTTGGTCCAGCCATACGGATTGGTACACTGGCCTTTAGGGCACTTCTCCGTGATGGGGATCTGCACCGGGTCGCCATAGACCGTGGCAGAGCTGGAGAAGATGATGTTCTTGCAGCCGTGACGGCGCATCACATCTATCAGTGTAAGCGTGCCCGCGATATTGTTTTCGTAATATTCCCATGGTTTGGCCACGGATTCACCCACGGCCTTCAGCCCGGCAAAATGGATGCAAGCATCAAATTCATGTTGGGTAAACAAGGCTTCCAAGGCATTCCGGTCGCGAATGTCGGCGCAACAAAAGGGAATTTCATCCCCGCCCGTAAGTTCCGCCACCCGTTCAAGGGATTTGGGACTGCTGTTGCAGAGATTGTCCAGCACCACCGCCTCGTATCCGGCCTTGCGCAGTTCCACCACCGTATGAGTTCCGATGAATCCTGCGCCTCCCGTAACCAAAATTTTCTTTTTCATCTCTTTACAATAATTAATTATGGTAAAACGGCGTTCCGTCTTACAAGTTGCAAAGGTACAAAAAACAGCGGAAATACCGTCCTTGGCACAAAAAAAAGCGTGCCATATTAGCACGCCTCATTTATCAGATTCACATTTTCAGTGGCCAACCCCGCAAGTTTTAGTATTCGTCTTCGTTGAAGAAAAAATCCTCTTTCGTGGGATAATCGGGCCACAAATCGATGATGGAATCATACGACTCGCCTTCGTCATCAATCTCCTGCAAATTCTCAATCACCTCCATAGGTGCACCGGAACGAATCGCATAATCCAACAATTCTTCCTTTGTAGCCGGCCATGGAGCATCTTCCAATTTCATTGCTAATTCCAGTGTCCAATACATAACTTTTACGATTAAAATTTATACGAATTTTAAGGGGTGCAAAAGTATAATATTTATGATATGACACCGCAAATTAATGAAATTTTATTTAACTGACACATAATAAGTTTCGGAAATTTGATATTTCACATGGAAAAAACGGGCCAAAATAAAGAAATAATCCGACAGTCTATTCAGCACTTTTTGCACCTTGTTGTAGGCTTCTTCGGAGGCCATGAGGGCGACCACATTCCGTTCGGCGCGGCGGCATACGGTGCGACAAACATGTGCGGTGGCGATCACTTCGTTTCCTTGGGGCAGGATGAACCCCTTCCATGGTGGAAGCTGGGCCGACATAGCATCGATTTCATGTTCGATGTCCTCTACGAAAGCATCCAGATCCACCTGTTTCCAATACTTCTCCCACAACGGAAGCGGCGTGGCCAGCATTCCACCCACCACAAATAACTTTTGTTGGATTTCTTCCAAAAAAGGGACACGTTCTTTCGAAATCAGCACCCCGATGAACGCATTCAGCTCATCCACGGTACCGTATGCATCTAACAGTTCACAACTCTTATAAACCCTTGATCCATCGGACAATGAGGTCATTCCAGCATCTCCTGTTTTCGTATAAATCTTCATAAAAAAATTTTTTTTGCAAATGTATAAAAAAAATGTATCTTTGCCGCCGCAAAAGCAAAGAGAAAAAACAAGTCTCCTTAGCTCAGTTGGTAGAGCAATTGACTCTTAATCAATGGGTCCAGGGTTCGAGTCCCTGAGGGGACACTGAAAGCACTCCAAACCTAACCGTTCGGGGTGCTTTTTTTATCTTCACCAATCCCTAAAAACACCCCAAACAATGAAAAAATTCCTGCTCTTGATACTCGCCCTCGCCGCCGTGCATGCGTGGTCGCAATCGCAACATGTGAACCCCTTTGTGGGCACTGACGGTCACGGGCATACCTTTCCCGGTGCCATTGTCCCTTTCGGGGCCGTGCAGGTCAGCCCCGACACACGTCTTGACGGCTGGGACGGCTGCTCCGGCTACCACTACAGCGACAGCCGCATCTACGGTTTCTCGCACACGCACCTCAGCGGCACCGGCTGCAGCGACTACGGCGACATCCTCATCATGCCGTTTACAGGCACGCCTTCCATCCACAACAACGAGTATTCCTGCACTTTTGCCCATAAAAACGAACTTGCCACACCCGGCTACTACCGCGTGCTGCTGGACAACGGTGTGCAAGTGGAGCTCACCACCGGCAAATATGTGGCCGTGCACCGCTACACCTTCCCCAAGAAAGGACCGCGCGGCATTATCATCGACCTGACCCATCGAGACAAGGTGCTCGCCTCCGGCATCACCCATCAGGGCAACGAATTCTTCGGCTTCCGACGCTCCGAAGCCTGGAATCCTGACCAATACTGCGCCTTCTCCATCCTACCGTCGTCGCCCGTGCAACGGGTGGAATACTTCTACAACGACCAGCCTGCCGGCGACCACGACGTGCGTGGCGAGAACTGCAAGGCCATTCTCTACTTTGCCAACAACGTGCGCACTGTGACCCTCAACGTGGCCATTTCCGCCGTGGATATCCCAGGAGCCATGAACAACCAAAAGGAAACCCAGGGTCTGACCTTCGACCAAGTGCGGAACAACGCCGTTTCGGAGTGGAACCGCGAACTGGGCAAGATAAAAGTGGAATCCTCTAACGAAGAGTATCTTAAAACATTTTACACAGCCTTATATCACTGTTTCACATCCCCTTACCTCTACTCGGACCTGGATGGTCGCTACCGCGGCATGGACGGCGAAATCCACGATGGCGACGGCAAGCACCAAGTGTACACGGTATTCTCGTTGTGGGACACCTACCGCGCCCTGCACCCGCTGCTAAACATCATTGACCGGAAGCGCTCGGAAGACTTTCTCTATACTTTCATGCAACAATACCGTCAGGGAGGGATGCTGCCCGTGTGGGAACTCTCGGCCCATGAGACCTGGTGCATGATCGGCTACCACTCCGTGCCCGTCATCCTGGACGCCTATGTCAAGGGCATCCACCCTTACGATGAGAAGGAAATGCTGCAGGCCATGGTCCACAGTGCCACCCTCAACAAGCTCGGACGGCCCGAATACGCGCAACACGGTTACATTCCCGGCGATGCCGACAACGAATCCGTGTCAAAAACGTTGGAATATGCTTACGACGACTGGTGCATCGCCCGGTTCGCCACAAAGATACACAATTTAGAAGTGGCCAACGAGTTCGAGCGGCGAGCCTTGTCCTATCGCAATATTCTGGACCCGAACGGGTTCATGCACGCCAAGATCAACGGCGGATTTGTCACCCCGTTCGACCCCACGGAGGTTAACAACTTCTACACCGAGGCCAACAGTTGGCAGTACTCCACCTACGTGCCGCACGACCTGTCGGGCTACATCTATGAAATGGGCGGAAGAGAACGTACCGAGATGTTCCTGAACCGTCTTTTCCACTCCGACTCCAAGATGACCGGCCGCGACCAGTCGGACATCACGGGCGTCATCGGACAGTATGCGCACGGCAACGAGCCCAGCCATCACGCTGCCTACCTCTACAACGAAGTACTGCGTTACGACAAGACCTGCGACATGGTCCGCAAGATCATGACGGAGCTATACACCTCCAAACCCGATGGTCTCTGCGGCAACGAAGACTGCGGCCAGATGTCGGCGTGGTACGTGTTCAGCGCCCTCGGATTCTACCCCGTCTGTCCAGGCAGCAACCAATACTCGTTAGGCTATCCGCTTTTCGACCGGGCGTCCATCACACTCGAAAATGGCAAAAGCTTGGTTATACGGCGGGAAGGCAAAGGCGACAATGTCGCCAATATCACCATCAACGGCAAATCCATCGTCAATCCGTACATGCGCATCAGATTCGAAGACATCAAAAACGGTGGTGAAATCGTCTTCACCATGAGTTCATTGCCCACCAACCGTTTCATGGGTGCCCGCGACGGCTACGTGACCAAAATCCCGACCCCACCCGTGCCCTACTTCTCCACCGACAAACGGAGTTTCAGCGAACCCTCGCAGGTGGAAATCCTCAACTACCGTCCAAACAATCTACAGCTGAAAAGCTATGAGGCGGACACGTGGGCCGAGACCGACATTTATTATACGACCGACGGCAGCACGCCCGCGCCCACGCACGGCACACGGTACGACAAGCCCATTACCGTGGACAAAGAAATGACAATCAAAGCGATAGCTTATCATAAAGAGCTCGGGGCCAGCCCCATCGCCGAGGCTCATTACGTCTTCTTCACCAAAGACAAAACGCTCACCTACCTCACCCAACCCAACCCGCAGTACTTCGCCGGCGGAAACGACGGCCTCATCGACGGCATCCGCGGCAAGGCCAACTGGCGCGTGGGCAACTGGCAGGGCATCCAGGGCGATTTCGAGGCCGTCATAGACCTGCAGGAGAGCAAAGAGATCAACCGCGTGACCATCAGCTGTCTGGAAGATGTGCGAGCCTGGATATTCTTCCCGTCCAAAGTGGAAGTTTTCATTTCCGACGACGGCGAGCTCTACCAGCCCTTCGGCACAGCCAATGGCATCGGATCCGAAAAGTCAGAAGAAGCCAAGCTGCACGAGTTTGTCGTAACAGGAAAGGGTAAAGGACGTTATCTGAAAGTGAAAATCTCCAACTACGGCAAGCTGCCCGACTGGCATGTGAGTGCCGGCCACCAAGCGTGGTTGTTCATGGATGAGATTATGGTACGGTGATATCCCCCGTAGGCGACTACAGCACCACCTCGCCGGTCTCGGCATCCAACAGCAGCGTCTGCATCGGTTTCAACGACAGGCTGATCGTCCTGCCATTACGCAGACGTATAGTACGCGGGCCACCGTCTTTCGTGTGAATCATCACCAGTCCCGAACCGGCCACCACGGCATCCGAATCCTCATCGTAGATATGGCATCCGGCATCCCGGAACAGATGCTGCCACAGGCGGCAGTCCACCATCGGAAGGCCCACAAAACAATCCGTAACGCCATCGTGCTTCTTGCGGGCGGCGGCCATCGAGCCATCTGGATAACAGGCCAGCGGCACCGCCGCATCATCCGTGACACGGAAAAAAACTTGCCGCCAAGTCATTCCACCCCTCTTTTCACTCATGAAGATCGTCTTACCCACCTCGGCAATCCGTTCGCCCGGCTGGAACAGGGTATCCCAAGCGTTCACAAATTGCATATCAGGAATCGAATCCGCATAAAAAGCTTCCATCTCTATGCCTACACACTCCCGCACGTGCCGCACATCCAAGGTATGCCCGTCGTTGTATCCCGGGGCCGTCAGCCACACTAAGGTGCGACCATCACGGGCCACCTCGCGACGAATCCACTGCCGAAGTTCCGGCTCTATATGAAAACAATTCACGAAGACCACCACCTTGTATTTTTCCAACAGCATCCGTTTCAAATCCGACAAATAGCAGGTGGCCACGGAAGCGCCGGACTTGAACGCCTCTATTGCAACCACATTCACAGAAGTCTGGTCTGTGATCGGGTCATCCGTGTCACGACTGGCTGTATAGTAAAACACTTTCGTATCGAACACCATCAACACATCTGCCGGATTATCCTGATTATGATGGAAATAACGTTCTTCCACCTGTTTCATTCGAGCTATCTCCGCCATATAGTCAGGGTCATCCCACCAGCCTGAAGTCATGATAGGGCCGAAATCATAATACCACATTCCGCCACCACGCAGGAAGGGATGCAACACGAACTTACGCAGAATCTGGATGCTTTCGTCCTTGGGATAACGCTGCAGACCACCAAGCATGATGAAGCCGTAATGGCTGGGCTGGTCCATCTCATCGAGCCACAGTTTCCCATGCAGGTTCACGGATTCCACCAAGCCGCGTGACAGACCCGGTCCACCAGGCAGGCGGCTGTTTTTGTTATAGGCCTGCGGGGCAGACAGGAAATCGATATATGGTGAGTTTAGCACATCCTCCTCGCGGAGATGACCGCCCGCTGCCTGCCGCCCGAACATCGAGAGATAGTAGCCGTAGAAACAACCCACCACTACCGGACGCGGCCATGATTCCTTCACTATCTTGGCAAAATAGTTTATACTGTTTGTAACGGCCTGATGCTGACAATCATAATAATCGACAACAGACTGTTCGCGCTGCGGATCGCGGAAGATGCCCGCGGAGGTCTGATGCCGCTCCATGCCCGGCACCGAGGCGGTGGCCAAGGTCACACTCTTGTCATTCCAGGCTTGCTGTAATATTTTATCTGTACTATATTTATCCGAAAGATAGGAACGGAAATAGCGTTGCATCGGTTCCGACACGTCAGGGTCGTGCCTCACGAAGGCCCAATAATGGTTTTCTCCATTCACGCCCATCGTCAGTTGAAGGCCCATCACATGTTCGCCTTCCGGCGTGCCGGCAAAGTCACGGCAGAACTGCCGCACCATCGCTCCCATCTCCTTCAGCCAGCGTTGAGAGGCATAGCTGCATCGCGGCACAGTGTCCAAATCCTTCCACAGATAGTTCTGATAGGCTGGGCGGTAGGGCTCTTCCGCCAAGCCTGCATCGGCAAAGCGGGTACACTCTTCCGGATGTTCTTTCAGCCATCGGAAGGTTGGATTGCAATGCAGCCGGAACATCACAGCCGCCTTCGGACAATGCGCCAGCACGCCGCGCACCTGACGTTTCGCCTCACCAACATCCAACGAACCATCCTCCGCCACCATATCCTCAAACCAGATGTCCAACTGGAACAACGTGAAGCCCGCATCGGCAAACAAGGCGATATTATGCGACGGTCCCGCCTCGTAAGAACGATTGCCCGTCGGACGGTCGGTAAGCGCATAAAACTGGGGTACCACAGGTACATCATTGATATAGAGTGCCGGCCGTCCCTTGTAGGGTTTCACCTCTGCCCGCTTCACCCGATAGTCCACACCCGTCTGCGCAGACAATGAACACACCCGCCCGAGCATTCCTATGCACAGGCAAACCCACAACATTCGAATCTGTTTCATACGAATCGACTTGGAAATTTATTTTTTTACAACCTTCCCACTATGCAACACCATTTTAGCATCCGATATTTTAACCATATACACACCGGCAGGCATATCGGAAACATCCAATCGGAACGAAGATCCTTCCATCGGCACCGACTTCATCAGTCGTCCGCTGATGTCGTAAAGTTCCACACTCAAATCCATAGCAAAGCCTTCCGGTGCCGTCAGAACCACATAGTCAGTTGCAGGATTCGGGGAAATCGCGAACATAGACTTGTCATGCTCTTCCACCCCGTATGTTACCGGCACCAAGGCCACGTCCTGCCAAAGAGTCGCATGCGTGCCCACCGTGAGTGTCATTGTTTTGGAATAATAGCCGGGAGCCGAATATATGACATTATAAGTACCCGCCTTGATGGGACGATGGTAGTCACCCGCCGGCAGATGCGATGAAACCTGAGAGTTGTCCTTGTCGTGGTTGAGTATCGTAACCTGCGCCTCGATGGGAAGACCCGTCACCGAATCAGTCACAATGCCCCGAATACCGTAAAGGCTCTCCTCGATGTAATTGAGCAGAGAGGATTTAATCCAATTCCAATAGTTGGGCAACAGGTTGGAGGATACCACCTTGTCTTCACTCACCTCAATGGTCATCTCTCGACACGACTGGAAATAGTTGAAATAATCCTGGCGTGATCCTGTGATCACATACCAGTCGCCACCCTCGGTCACACCGTTGGACTCTTCTGTCATATAGGAACTTTGATACTTGTGGCAGGTGTCGGCGAAACGGCGGGAAACATCCAGCCACCATAAGACATCGGCATGGGAACGTTGGTTAGATGTCCAAGTGTCCCACGGATAATTGCACACTTCAGCACCACCATGAAAGTTGGCCGACATTGTGAAATGATGCTGCGTGCCGAATGCCATCATCCCTTCTATTTCCGGTTCGTAACTGCCGGATGTGGAATGTCCGAATTGAGGATAGGACCGGTTCAAATCCACTTCATTATAATTGTACCGGGTAGAATAATATGAACTCAACTGATTATTGGAATAATAATAGGTGCCGTCCGGGTTCTCTAATGGGCAGATCCAAATGTCCACACTATCCACCAATCGATGGACACGGGCATCCGTTTCATAATTATTCAACATATAATGAATAAGATGCAGCATCAGATAATAGCCTACCGGCTCATCGCCATGCATGGTGGCGGAGTAGAAGAACGACGGCTTGTCGCCCTTATCCTGAAGATTGTTGCTAATATGCACAGCAAACAGCGATCGACCGCCGGGCGTGGCTGCCAGAATCGTGTCAATCTTGCAAAGACCCGGAAACTGCCTTTGGAACGTGTCCAGCATGGCCTTATACGTTGAATATGTGGGATAACGGTTCCAGGAGGAGACCATCTGGCTGTAGCTGGTAGCCATCGCCAACGTGGCCCGATTGGGGGGCACCACACTGTAAGGCAAACCCAAATCCAAGAATCGGGCATACTCCTTCCGGCCCAAGCAAACTCGTACAAGAAAATGATCTGCATCCAACCGACGGACCTTATCCACCGAGAAATCGCGGGAAAACGAGTATAACCGATCAGATGTCATCTGAACTTCCACATATTGTTGTACCAAACTCGTGTCCAGACCGGTTGCCTGGGCGAATGACGAAAGGGCAACCATCAATACCAGCCCCATCAAAAGAAAACGTTTCATAGAAAATTATAGATTAAGAAGATCGTGGATTTTCTGCTGTAATTCTTCGGACACGCTGACAAGCGGCAGTCGCAACACATTGTCGATTTTCCCTTGCTCGTACAACACGGCCTTGATGCCGCAGGGATTGCCCTCCTTGAAGCAGGCCTGTGCGAGGTCGAAGAGCTTGTCGTGATAGAGGCGCGCCTTGATGAACTGATCCGCGGCAGCCAGATGGACCATATTGGAAACCTCTGCCGGGAAAGCGTTGGCCATCACGGAGATCAGTCCGTCCATGCCGGCAGCCATCAGCGGCAGAGTCAGCATGTCATCACCGGATATCACCAAAAAGTTGTCGGGTTTATGGTTGAGAAGATAAAGAATCTGTTTCATGCTGCCGGAGGCCTCCTTGATACCCACCACATTGGGGCAGGCCTCGACCACCCGCAGCACCGTATCCGCCTGAATGTTCGTGGCCGTGCGTCCGGGCACGTTATAGAGAAACATCGGCAGCGGACAATGCTCGGCCAAAGCTTTGTAATGGGCCAGCAGGCCCGCCTGGCTGGGCTTGTTGTAGTAAGGGGTCACCGAGAGCACCGCATCCACGGCAAGACGCTCCACGCGGGAGAGTTGGTGGATCATCATCTGAGTGTTGGGCCCGCCGAGGCCGTACATCACCGGCAGGCGTCCCCCGTTGGTCTCCGTGATGCAGCGCAGCACGTCGTCGCGCTCCTGCGGGTTCAACGTCGGGTATTCGCTGGTGGTGCCCAAAGCAAGCAAATAGTCCACACGGTTGCAGACCATACGGTCCACCAATGCTTCCAGACGGGGGTAATCCACCTCGCCCGAAGGGCGGAACGGAGTGATGAGCGCCACCCCAAGACCTTTGAAACGGGATATGCTATCTGTCATTGCCACTGAGTTTTTGAGTGTATTTGTGAATCGCTTCCAAATATTTCAGATTGTCACAATCCAAACAGTCGAGATATAAGTCATAGAGTTTGCCACAATCCGGCATCCGGCCTACGATAAACTGCGCGTGCGTCAGCGACAAGATGGCCTTGACAGGCGCATTATAACGATAATTGAAATCAATCACCATATCATAGTCCACCTTCAGAAAATCCTGAATTTGCACCATATTGGGAAGCCCGTACCAGTTGAGATGCTTGTTGCAGAAGTAATCGGCGGTAAGCTGGGGAAGACAGTAGAAAGGGACCTCTTTCTCATTCACATATCCGATAAGTTTCACATTCCGGCCCGACTCCTGAAGGCGTGTGAAGATGTGGAAGATGCTCTTGTAGGAATCTTCGTTGGTGATTTCGCACAGGATTCCAATGGAGCGAGCCTGCGTCAAAGCCACCAGCCTCGGTCTTCTATCCGGCTTATTATCAGTAAGATATTTATTTAGAAAATAATCCTTGATTTTCTGAAACATATAATGCGTTTTACAATAACGGCGGCAAAGATACAAAAAAACAGCGGAAGCAACCACGCCTCCGCTGCATCAAACCATTAACCTATGTAAGATAATTGAACACTAATTATTTTCCAATAATAATGTCAATAATCAACACGTTCCCTATACGTTGAGTTTAAAGATTTGTTACACAAAAATCCGAATTCTCTAAAATTTTTTTCGCGAAGGTCGTGTTGGCCAGATGTCCCGGACGTTCAGCGATGATTTCCGCTTTGAGGGGAACCCCCAGCAAATAGAGGTCGCCCATAAGGTCAAGCAACTTGTGGCGGGCCGGCTCGTTCTCATGCCGCAAAGTCACATTGTTGAGCACATGGTTGGGCATCACCGTGATGTCCTCCTTGTGGAAAAACTGGCCAAGCTGCTTGAGCACCTGCGGCTCAGGCACCTGATCCACGAAGACGATGGCGTTGTCGAGGTCGCCGCCGCGCACCAGATTGTTTTGGATCAAAAACTGCAACTCATTCAGGAACACGAATGTACGACAGTTATAAACCTCTGGATAGAAATCCTCAATGTTGTCCAGCACGGCCTCTTGTTCAGCCAGCACTTTGGTGCCATAGTCCACCTTCACCGTCATTTTGAAATGGTCGGCAGGGCGGATGGTCAGCTTCACCTTCTGTTCAGGTATGGAGAGCGTTATCTCATTTTTCAGAGTCCCGCAACGGCGCGGCGCATCCAGTTCGCGGAGGCCCGTCTCCTTGAGCATTTCCACATACACGCGTGAGCTTCCGTCGAGGATAGGTGTCTCGGGCCCGTGCGTGCGCACACATACGTTGTCGATACCGAGGCCAGCCAACGCAGCCATAAGATGCTCAATAGTATGCACTTGGGCATCTCCTTCCTTGATGGAGGTACCGCGGGAGGTGTCAAACACATTCTGCGGGATGGCCCGCACCACGGGTTCGCCTGGCAGATCGGCCCGCAGGAAGCGGATGCCATAGTCAGCGGGGGCCGGCTCGAAGGTGACGGTCACCTGCTGGCCGGTGTGCAATCCCCTGCCCGACACGGAGATCGGAGCAGATACTGTTGTTTGTTTGTTCATTAACACTAAAATTTATTTAGGATTATTCTCGAAGGCTTATTGGTCTTTTTCTTGTGCCTTCACATTCTGAATCTTTTTGAAAAGTTCCGGCAGTTTGCGCCGATAGACAATCAAGCGGCGCTCCTCGCCGAGCGGGATGGCCGGATTGCCCAGATACATGCCCTTCTTCAGCGAGTGCGACACGCCCGCCTGCGCACCCACGACGGTGCCGTCATCCACGGTGATGTGGCCCGCCACGCCGGCTTGTCCCGCCAGAATGCAGTGCTTGCCGATCTTGGCCGAGCCGGCAATGCCCACCTGGGCCGCCATGCCCGTACCCTCGCCCACCGTGACGTTGTGCGCAATCTGCACCAAGTTGTCAATCTTGACATTGTCTTCAATCTTGGTGGAACCCATCGTCGCCCGGTCGATGCAAGTATTGGCCCCGATTTCCACATTATTGCCGATGATCACATTACCGATTTGCGGGATCTTGAGGTACTGGCCGTCCTGGGCCGCAAAGCCGAAGCCATCGGCCCCGATCACCGCACCTGCATGAACAATGCAGTCGCTGCCAATCACACAATCGGCATACACCTTCACTCCAGAGTTGAGGGTCGTTCTGTCCCCCACCCTGACGTTATCGCCCAAGCAGACGTGCGGGTAGAGGCGCACACCGTTGCCAACGACTACGTTCTCACCCACACTCACAAACTCGCCGATATAGACATTCTCGCCGATTTTCGCCGACGGAGCCACACAAGCCTTGTCGGAAACGCCGACCTTGGCATTCTGCATCACCATCTCCTGATAGAAATTCAGCAGCTTGGCAAAAGCCAGATACGAGTTGTCCACACGAATCAGCGTGCAGGGAACCTCACGTTCCGGAACGAAGTCGCGGTTGACGATGGCCGCAGTGGCCTTGGTGTCATATATGTAATGAGTGTATTTCGGATTGGAAAGAAATGTCAGTCCACCCTGCACACCCTCCTCTATTTTACATATCGTGGTAATCACCCCATCGGGGTTTCCAACCACCTCAGCAGAAAGCAGTTCGGCTATCTGGGAAACGGTAAATTTCATGTGCTTAAAATTTGGCTGCAAAGATACAAAATTCAAAGCAAAAAGTCCAACAGCAGAATGTTCTGCCATTGGACTTTTTTCCACTTGTTTTTTATAATGAAAAAACTTATTTGGTCGCGTCGATAGCTTGTTTGATCAACTGGAAAGTTCTTTCCGGATCGTTGTCCAAGCCCATGGAGAAACGGATGAGGCCTTCACTCATGCCCATTTCTTTCTGAATGTCCTCGGGAACCTCGGAAGAGGTGGATTTGCCGGAGTTGCTGAACAACGTCTTGAAATAGCCGAGGCTGACAGCGAGGTAACCCACGCCCAGCTCCTGCATCTTCTCCATGATCGCACTGGCTCTTTCAGCCGTGCCCATGTCGATGGAAATCATGCCGCCGAAGCCGTAACCATCGTTCATCATAGATTTGAAGAGCTCATGGTCAGGATGCTCGGGAAGACCGGGATAGTTGTATTTGATGCCCGTCTCTTTGAAACGCTTGGCCAGATACATGGCATTCTCACTATGTTTCTTCATACGGATGTGCAGTGTATGGAGGTTCTTCTGGATGCTCGTGGAGCGGAAGGTATCCAACACGGGACCCAGCAACATGGCGGTGCCAGTATTCACATCGATCAAGGAGTTGATATATTCGGCGGAACCGCAGATGGCGCCAGCCACGCAGTCGTTCATGCCGTTCACATATTTGGTCATACTATAAATCACCACGTCAGCACCAAGACGGTAGGGAGAGAAAATCATCGGGGTGAAGGTATTGTCAACCAGCAATTTTGCGCCAGCGGCGTGAGCAATCTTGGAAAGCTCGGGCAGGTTGGCGATGCGGAGCAGCGGATTGTTCATCGTCTCCGTGTAAAGGACCTTGGTATTCGGGCGGATAGCTTTTTTCACAGCTTCCAAGTCCTGCATGTTCACAAACGTGACATCCACGTTGAATTTCTTGAGGTAGTTGTTCAAGAAGGCGAACGTGCCGCCGTATGTCGTCATGCTGGAAACGATATGGTCGCCGGATTTCACCTCATGCAGCAAAGCCACGGTGATGGCGGCCATGCCGGAACCAGTGGCCCATGCCAGTTCGGTACCCTCGATGGCGGCTAACGACTGCGCCAAGGAGAGCGTGCTGGGATTCCAATGACGGGAATAGAGGAAATAGCCTTCCGTTTCGCCGTGGAAGGTGTCGGTCATCGTTTTGGCCTGTTCAAACATAAAGGTGGCACTGTCGCAAATGGCCGGATTGACACCACGGTAGGCATCTTTTTTGTCCAATCTTTCAAGGTTGGTTGCGGGATCGAATTTTTCCATAATTATTAATACAATTTTATTGTTGTAAAAAATGAAATTTCCAGTGTAAAAACGGGAGTGCAAAAGTAGCAAAAAAAGTGATTCGCCCCAACCCGTCATTGGCGGTTTTCCCGCAGAATCTTCCTATCCTGCGGCACATCTTTACTATCAATTGTGACACTTCCTTTGTGGTCTTTACCAGTAGGGGCCATTCCCTTCATCGGATAGCCCTTCACCTTCACCATAAAATAGCCTTTCTGTTTCTTCACCGTAACGTACGGTTCCACAATGACGGACGTATGAAACTTACGGGCAAAGTCACACATCGCCCTTTCCTTCGCCTGGCTGCGGTACGCCATATCGGTTTCATTCTGGAGGTATTTGCCCTCGAATACTTGTTCTCTGTCAAGCGCACCGGCATTCGTAATCATGACCGCCTTGCGTGTCAAACCAACCTCTTCAGAAGGATTATTTTTATCCTGAGCCGAACAAAAGGAGAAAATCCCCATGAAAAGAAGGCATAACAAAAGATTATTTTTCATCATAATAGAAAATACTAATCACTATTCTATATATTTAAATAATGTTGGATGATATCCAGATCCTCCGAATAGGTCACCTTGAAGTTGCGGGCCTCGCCTTTAACAATTTTAATGGGCACTTCGGGATGAAAACGGGCCACAAGACCACTCTCGTCGGTGGGCAACGCCCCACCCTGCTGGATCAGCTGCACGAAGCAGTCGTAGAGCAATCCCGCGCGGAACGCCTGCGGTGTCTGGGCGTAATAGAGTCCCTCGCGCACAAGCGTCTCCTGAAGATGCTGTTCTCCATCCACCCGGATAACCGTATCCGTGGCCGGAAGGGCCGTCACCGCAGCCTCGCCATGCTGCAAAGCGTCGAGCAGGTCGTCCACAATGCGGACTGTCATGCCCGGGCGGGCGGCATCGTGCAGCAGCAGATGATCGTCCAGGCGGTCCACAAACCATTGCACCGCACTCCACGACGACTGGAAACGCTCGTCGCCGCCGGCCAGCACCTGGTTCAGCTTGTCGTACTTACCGAACAGATATTCAAGCAATTCCTGCATTTTCAAATACTCCTCCGGCAGCACGATTACCATCTCGTCAATGCACGGATGATGCTGAAACGTCTCCAAGGCATACTCCATCAGCATCTTGTCGTTGACACGGCAAAACTGCTTCGGGACATCCCCGCCCAGACGCTTGCCCCGTCCGGCAGCCATCAGGATTGCAACATTTTTAGAATCATCCATATTCCGAGTTTCCTATTGAGGGTGCAAAAATACAATTTATTGTACAATCCGCTCGCCATTATTTTCTATTTTTGCCGCCCGAAAAACAACGCCCCACAATGTACGGCACATCTACATGGAATACGGCATGGCTTCTGGTGTTCATCCTCCTGTCAGCGGCATCCTGCCGGCGGCAACCGCCGATGCAACCGCCGACGCCCGTGACTGACACAGTTGCCGCCGTGGCCACACCCGCCCCTTCCGCCAGGGATACGGCAGGAGTTTCCGACTTCTGCCTCCTCACCGATACCATCCCGGACATTCTGCTGGACATGCGCTACTACAGTGACTACAACTTCGTGGGCACCCGCATCGACGGCTACGAGGAGCCTGTGGCCATCCTCACGAAGAAGGCCGCTTCCGCCCTGCGGAAAGTCAGCGACGACCTCCGCCCCCAAGGTTTCCGACTGAAGATTTACGATGCCTATCGTCCGCAACGCGCTGTGGCTCATTTCCGCCGATGGGGACAGGATCCAAACGACACGCTCATGCGCGCCGACTTCTATCCCGGCCTTGCCAAGCAGCAGATATTCTCCCGCGGGTTCGTGGCCCGCAAATCCGGACACTCGCGCGGCTCCACTGTGGACCTGACCCTCGTGTACGCCGCCACAGGCGAGGAGGTGGACATGGGCGGCCCGTTCGACTTCTTCGGCGAGCGGTCGCACACCTTCTCCGAGCAAATCACCGAACAACAGCGGCAGAACCGCCTGCTCCTGCGCAACGCCATGCTCCGCCGCGGCTTCAAGCCCGTGCAAGGCGAATGGTGGCACTTCACCCTCCACAACGAGCCCTTCCCCGACACCTATTTTGATTTTCCTGTTTCAAAACGGCATTTTTGAAGCGACCAACAGGGATTAAAAATCAAGGAACAGTGGTCGGATTTGAGGACCACACGCGTGCCTCAACACAAACACCAGTGTCGGAGACACCACAGTCCTACAACCCCGGATGAGCGCATCGTGATCCGGGAAGACGGCACGGGCTTCCGACATCATCCGTCCAAACGCTGTTTCAACCGTGCAATTTCCTCCTTCAGCTGTCTTACCTCGGCATCATTCTCCCGCTTTACGGAATGACGGAACTTGAACATCGCCAAGTTCAGCTCAAAGGAGGTCTCACGGCTCTGCCCAGGCAGGAGATCCGTAAGAAGGTCGTCGATAAGCTGGCCGCCTCGGTGCAGCAGCCGGTTTTGTTCCTGCTTGCCCGCCTCGCTCTCCTCCGCCCGTGGTATCGCCACCATCACCCGCGACAATTCCTTCAACTTCGCATAGGCCTCCACAATCGCGATGGTCGTCTCCACCGCCTTCGGGCTCTTCAGGATTGTGGCCAGCATGTAGAGGCCTTTCTCAGTAAAGGCCTTGGGTGGATATTTTGAATGTTGTCCTCTGCCTAATTTCTTTAAGGTCGAAAATTTCGACCTTAAAGCCGAAAGTTCTTCTTCCTGTAACTCCCACACATATCCATCTGGGAATTTCTCAGGATTGTTACTGACAGCCTCATTAACACGTTTGGTCTCTACGCCATACAGTTCCGCTACATCGGCATCCAATATCACCTGATGCTTCCGCATGGTGATAATCTTGCTTTCAACATCTATAACATTAGCCATTGTTTTAAGTGTTAAATTAATATTAATTCACCACAACAAAGATATATTCAAAAATCACATTTGTCAAGGTTCCTGTGAAAATTTTTCAACTCTGATTACCAAACAAATACAATATAATTTAATAATTTAATAATTTAACATTTAATAGTTAATTTTAAAAGCGTCATTTCGGAGAAACCAGTGTTGTATTCACGATTTTCTGATTACTTGGATGCAGCACAATAACCGTGGATTCCAACTCCCGAGAAAGGATGGCACGTGCCACGAAGAACAACATACGCCCGCCGCGAAACGACGGCACGGGCTTCCGACATCATCCGTCCAAACGATGTTTCAACCGTGCAATTTCCTCCTTCAGCTGTCTTACCTCGGCATCATTCTCCCGCTTCACGGAATGACGGAACTTGAACATCGCCAAGTTCAGCTCAAAGGAGGTCTCACGGCTCTGCCCAGGCAGGAGATCCGTAAGAAGGTCGTCGATAAGCTGGCCGCCTCGGTGCAGCAGCCGGTTTTGTTCCTGCTTGCCCGCCTCGCTCTCCTCCGCCCGCGGTATCGCCACCATCACCCGCGACAATTCCTTCAACTTCGCATAGGCCTCCACAATCGCGATGGTCGTCTCCACCGCCTTCGGACTCTTCAGGATTGTGGCCAGCATGTAGAGGCCTTTCTCGGTGAAAGCCTTAGGTAATTGTCTTGTCATTTGAAATTTTGCGGTCGAAAATTTCGACCGCAAAAAGGCAAATTCCTGATTGTCAATAGTCCATACATACCCTTCCGGAAACTTTTCAGGATTGTTACTGACAGCCTCATTAACACGTTTGGTCTCTACACCATACAGCTCCGCTACATCGGCATCCAATATCACCTGCTGGTCCCGCAGAGTAATAATCTTGCTTTCAACATCAATAATATTAGCCATTTTTAAAGTGTTAAATTTATATTAATTTACCACCACAAAGATATATTCGAAAGTCGCATTTGTCAAGGTGCCTGTGAAAATTTTTCAACTCTGATTACCAAATAAATACAATACAATTTAATATTTTAACATTTAATAGTTAATTTTTAAAGCGTCATTTCGGAGAAACCAGTGTTGTATTCACGATTTTCTGATTACTTGGATGCAGCACAATAACCGTGGATGCCAACTCCCGGGAAAGGATGGCACGTGCCACGAAGAACAACATACGCCCGCCGCGAAACGACGGCGTGCGATAAGAGGGAAATCACTCAGATATCGAACACCAAACAAAAGGCGCGGCCCCACGGCCACGCCCTGCTGTTCATTGTTCAAAATCAAAGTTCAAGGTTCTACACCATCAGCAAAGAACCAATGACCAATCCCCAATTACGCCATTTGCGCCGCGTAATGCTGGTAGAATTGGATGATGGTTTCGATGCCCTTGTAGAAATGATCCAGTCTGTAGTTCTCGTTGGGCGAGTGGATGGCATCCTCGCCAAGGCCGAAGCCCATCAGGATGGACTTGATGCCCAACACTTTCTCGAAGGTGGAGATGATGGGGATGCTGCCACCGCTGCGCATCGGGATAGGCAGCTTGCCATAGGTGTCCATGTAGGCGGCCTCGGCAGCCTTGTAGGCCGGATGGTCGGTGGGACAGCCGTACGCCTGGCCGCCATGCAATGACGTGACTTTCACATCCACATAGTCGGGGGCGTTCTCTTCGAAGTAGTTCTTCACCAAGTCGGCAATCTTCTCATGATCCTGATTGGGGACCAGACGGCACGAGAGCTTGGCATACGCCTTCGAGGGCAGCACGGTCTTGGAGCCTTCGGCGGTATAGCCACCCCACATTCCGCACAGGTCGAACGTGGGACGGATGCCCACATGCTCGATTTTCGTATAGCCTTTCTCACCACGCAACGCCTTCACACCTAATGATTTCTTATACTCTTCCTCATTATAGGGAGCCATATTGAGCAGCTCGCGCTCGCGGGCGGAGCACTCCACCACATCATCGTAGAAATGCGGTATGGTGATGTGGTTGTTCTCGTCCATACATTTGGCGATCATCTCGCAAAGCGTGTTCAGCGGGTTGGCCACCGAGCCGCCGAAGATGCCGGAATGGAGGTCCGCATTCGGGCCGGTGACTTCGATTTCCCAATAAGAGAGGCCACGGAGACCCGTCGTGATGGAGGGCACATCCGATGCTATCATGCTGGTGTCGGAAACGAGAATGACATCGGCCTTCACCAGGTCCTTGTATTCCACAATCCATTTTGCCAGACTGGGTGAGCCGATCTCCTCCTCACCCTCCAGCATGAACTTCACGTTGCAGGGCAGCGTGCCGGTCTTCATCATGGTCTCAAATGCCTTGGCGTGCATGAACGACTGGCCCTTGTCGTCGTCCGCACCACGGCCCCAGATTTTCCCGTCTTTGATAACGGGCTCGAAGGGTTCTGTGTTCCACAGTTCCACGGGGTCCACGGGCATCACGTCGTAATGGCCATACACGAGGACGGTTTTGGCCTTCGGGTCGATGATTTTCTCGCCATAGACGATAGGGTTGCCCTCGGCGGGCATCACCTCGCACTTGTCGGCACCAGCAGCCAGGATGAGCTCACGCCAGCGTTCGGCGCAGCGGATCATATCCTCCTTGTGCTCGCTCTGGGAGCTGATGGAGGGGATGCGCAACAGGGTGAAAAGTTCGTCCAAAAAACGTTTCTGATTCTCTTCAATGTAATTTTTAGGTTCCATATCATTGGGGTTTTAAAATTCGAGGGAGCAAAGATACAAAAAACGACTATAGGGATAGCTACATTTTTTAGAAAAGATCGGAAGTGGGAATTTCGATTTACGGTTTACGATTTTCGATTTGCAGCACACTAAATGTTTGGGGATTCCGCTCAACGCTATTCCGCCAGTGACGACAGAAGCGGCGAAATCTCCCCACGTCCCGGTTAGTTTTTCCCTAAACTTTTGGGGTGCAGTTCACAAAACATCCCCGTCAGGGGATCCATATCTGTAGCCGAGGGAACGCGCCCGTCCCACCATAACGCCGTAGGCGTTGCATGTCTGTAAGAATGGGGCCCCACGCAGACACAAATGCCCCGATTAGGGGCAAAAGCTCGGTAGGAATGACACCACCGCATGCCCCCACGTCCCGGCAGGGACGTAAGCTCGGTAGAATTGCGCGTGCGTGCGCACACAATATCGCGGCGCGGCAGGCGCGTGCCACGGAGAACGGGATGTGCTCGCCGCGAAACGACGACACGCTGAAAAGAGGTGTCTTATCCGATGACCATACGCTTCTGCTCGTTGACGAACTTGTTCATCTCGGAACGTATCTGCTTGACGGAGGCCTCCACCTCCTTGCCGTTGATGTAGATGGTTACCCTGCGGGTGCTGCTCCCAAAACCTATTCCCATATATCTGGCCTATAGTTGTTGTTGTCATCATTAAAGTTTTCATCAAAGACATCGTGTCCAATTTCAAATTCTACATCGTTCTTTATGTGCCAATTACCTCGGTGTACCCGTGTCACCTCATTTATGATTCTGTCTGCGAAGAGAGCAGAAAAATTTTCGATTTTTTTTATGGCAGCAACAATTGCAGGCAAAGGATTTCGCATTTCTATCAAAAACATCCACCCATAATGAAAAAGGATCACTTGTTCTATATCTGTATTTGTGTGAGATAAGATTCTAATTACATCACTTGAATCCACAAATATATCAGCAAAATGAGAATCTATACTTTCGTAGAGAATCCATGGCGTAATATTATCGTTTATCCCAAAAGATAAATCAGTAATTGATTTAACTGGGAAGTCTGGATAAAGGTTGTGTGATTTACGCCAGAAATCCAAAACAATAGAATCCAATTCTGATTGAGAAAAATTGTGGATACAAAATGGACGCACTACTTGTCCTGGACTATGGCATATAAATAAACTAAATAAAGTGATTAAACTTAGAATTTTAGATACGTTTCCCATAAAATCTTTGTTTTAATAATATTTGGCATGAGTTCTCTAGCTTCGTAGTTACTAAACGTTTGATTCTTTTTATAAGCAGCAGTCAATATTCTATTTTCCTGTGAGACAACGTGTTCAATCTCGTGACCTGCAACTGCACCCATATAATTATCTAAACCTGTTTCTTTGTCTTGAGATGCCCAAAATGTACCAATATTTAAAGCAGCATCTTTCCCAAACATACCTGATGACAAATAATCTTTGATGGATTGTTCGTAGATGTATATTGTGGCTGATTTTGGTTCTTTGATCCCATCGTAGGAAGGAGCTGTCACATACTGTGCATTTCCCATTAATGATGGTTTCTCACCTCTATCCACTATGTTAAAAGATATTTTCGTATTAGATGCTATTGCTTTATCCAATTGTTCTTTTCCTGTTTCAGATCGGAGCATCGCATTGCCAATTCGTTTTGTGTCGTCAGACGCATTATTGCTCCATACCACATTGCCTTTATCATCGTAGCTGTATGAAACAGCTTTTCCATCCGTTCCTACTATCTCTTCCCCCTCCGGATCCACCAACTTCACCGGGTTATTCGCACAATATGTGTAAGGTGATAACGACGGATATTTTGAGGCTTGCGGATCCACACTGAGCCAGATGCTCAAATCGGAGCTGTAATAGCGTGCGCCAAAGTAAGATAGGCCAGTTTCGGAGTCCTTTTCTTTTGCGGAGAAGGTGTGCATGGTAGATACGTTGTTAATATTCTGATTTTCATTATTTTCCATCAGATCAAGAGGTAAACCCATACATCTGCAAGATGGGATTCCATAGCAGGCCGTTGCTGGATAATATGCCACAAATCTACCATCATTCATGCGGCAAAACTACAAAAAATATCGAATGGTCATTGGTGAAAAGGAAGAACCATTTTAGGATTGCTTGTATGACGATTCTTTCTTATGACAAACAATTAATTGTCTGATGGCTGCTCTTCAATAAAATCAATCTGATATAATAGTGGGTTATCTACACATGTGGTATCTTTAGCATAAATTAACCAATCATACATATTTACCTTATAATGTTTGATATCTGTCACTTGAATCTTGTTGTTAGATAATAGGAATAGCCATTCAATGCTTTCACAGCCACCAAAAGAAATAACATTATCGTTATTAGTTTTGAATCCTTGATTGTTTTTGCAGTCACCCCTCGGTAATAAGGGAAACTCTTTTCCATCCAGTTCTACTACATCTATTGTGTTTTTGGGGAACAACAGGATATGGTTGTCAATAGTATCCGTAAACAGGACAGCTTGACCAAATTTAGATGCAATTTCCGGAATGCTTGTTGATTTTAGAATGAAACATTCTGTTTCATTATCCTTTTGACCTTTTATTAGATAATACAAATCATATTTGCAATTAATGTTGCTGTCTGCGAATGAGAACATGTAGTAAATTGCATTTCTGAAACATTGATTTTTTATTGTCACTATTCTGGTTTCAACCATATAGTTCGTTTTGCATGAACTCATAATGACAATCACCCAAAAGATTATTATATAAATAATGCCGTGATTTCTAATTACTATTTGCATTTGACAATTTCCCATAGTGTCACTGTCTTTTTATGAAGTCCTGGATAGACTTCTCTATCTTTTCGTCTAAAAACTTTATGAAATTATTGTATTGAATGTGTTTCCCTTTCGAATATATGTATGTTGGAATGTAACCCATAGGAGAAAAGGGATTACCACATTTATTTCGCAATGCTTCCGACGCTTTATAATCGTTTGATGATACTTTAAGGTCGTCAGGTTGTGAATGCCAATGAGCACGGATGTTTGAATATGAATTAATTATTAAACTAGCTGAAGATTCATGCTCTCGTTCTTGAGAATTGGACATGACATTTTTGCCGTTTTCCCCTGATTGTGAACCGATTTGACACAAGCTCCACTCACAGTTCGAATTGTCTGCCACAAATTTAAAACATTCTATGGCATTATCATCACCTTGGATATTTAAGGCTTGTATTTTTACACTTTCCCCCGACTCCTGCTTTGCAAAACCTTTTATTCCCAATTTAATGGTCCCGTTTTTATATTCCTTACTCATAACAACGGATCCATCTGATTTCTTGATAGCTATTTGATCGGCACTGCCTGTTTCCCCACGGACGCATAAAAATTTCCCCGATTCATCATATTCATAAATCTCTTCCCCCTCCGGATCCACCAACTTAATCGGGTTGTCTGCGCAGTAAACATATGGGCTTAACGAGGGATATTTTGAGGCCTGTGGATCAACGCTGAGCCAGATGCTCAGGTCGGAGGAGTAATAGCGTGAGCCAAAGTAAGAAAAACCCGTTTCCGAGTCGCGTTCTTTTGCGGAGAAGGTGTGCATGGCATGCCAGTTGGTTGTCCTCTGGTCAACAAAATCTTCACCCCAAGGGAGGTAGTGCAGGTGCTGCACGACGGAGCCGTCAGAGTAGGTTATCCAGGAAGAGGAGCCGAGGTGGTCAGGGTGGTACCAATAGGCTTCGCAAGTGTCTTTCTGACGATTGGTAAGGGCATTGAGGTAGGAAAGTTGCGCAGTGGTATCCGTGATGGCAGGGTTGAGCGCCAGCACGAGGCTGTCGGCGTGGCGCACTTTGCGGTTGGCCGAGACGATGTCCGTCACGGGCGTTGCCAGCGTGGAGAAATTGTCGCGACCAATCTGCGAGGTGATGCGCTCTTGGAATATCTCTAATTCTGCATGTTTGGAAGAATAATTCATTGGGTTATCTCTTCATTTCAGGGTCTTCGTGATTAAGAGTACGACACGCACACA
>JAEEGG010002946.1_pt1 | contig 43174 bp, 31 predicted proteins | sample 9134161 | NCBI WGS metagenome assembly JAEEGG01 (sample SAMN16246543, study PRJNA631951) | gut metagenome | biome: gut microbiome; feature: rumen; material: CR-attached | host: Bos | place: Iran: Karaj | collected 2018-10 | reverse complement strand
GAGAAAATGTATCGTCCCGTATTCATATCAATGCAGTATTACCCTGCAAAGATACTCATTCATTTCAAATCGTCAAAAGTTAAAATCGCTATAAATAACAAATATATAATAAATTACAAAATAAAATCAAAAAATAACGCATCACTAGTATTTTGTTTACATAAAATGGAAAAGTACACAATTATCTTTATCGCCTTGTTTCTATACTGTTGTTCAGCCAAGGCACAGTTGAACCCCAGTGAATTAGCCAAATTGAATCCTCAACAGAAATCCATTTACGAACGACGGACAGCAGAACTCAAGGCGGCTATTAAGGCAGCAGAATATGAATTACTCAAAGCCGAAGATATTATCAAAATGGGCAATGAAATGTGTAATGATAATGCCAAGGCTGCAGGTGCTGCACATATAGCCCGAGGAGTTGCATTAAAAGAAAAGGCCAATAAAGCAATAACTGAGGCAAAAAAAGAACAGGTACTACTTGACCAGGCAGCCAGAGAGGGTATAAAGAACAATGAGAAAGAATAGTCAAATTACTGAATCTGACACTCAATATTAGACTATCAAATTCATTAAAAGAAATAGTATTATAATTATTTAGTTAATTCGTTGATATTTAGTATTTTTTGTGATTGAAATAAAAAAATCCACATCATGCAAATAAGCAAGCAGACAAACCCACTTAAAACATAAAAGATATGCAAACTAAAAAATATTATCTTGGCATCAGTCCTATTGGTAGTGTGCTTGGTTTATGATTTCAGTTGTACGTGTATTTTTGCACGATGATTTAGATGTGTCATTTACTGTATTGACCATAAACCATGAGAAAACACTGAAGTAGTCAATGTTGGTGTTTTATCTGTGAAACTTAAAAAAGTTGAAAATGAAAAAACCATTTTTGTTAATGATAACCATATTATTTATGGCTACAACATCACACGCCCAATATCCAGGCCAACCGACATTTCACGACAGTTTCTCTGACATATATGTCATGGCGGGCTATCAGCAACTAACACATCCTACTGAGGTATATAATACAGCAACGATACAGGCAGAGATTCTGTTTAGTTTCTTTAGTTCACGTATTAGTCTAACCGCAGGACCTGAATACTTTTCGTTTAGCCCTTGTGGTATATTTCTATTTGCACCAAAGATTTTCATTAAGACAATTAATGGAGAAGGAGGGAATCCAGTACTTCTTCCTTTCATGCTTGTTGCAGTATCTGCTGCCCAATGGCGTTTTCCAATAACAGACCACCTTGAAGTGAACTTTGGCTGGGACGCATTGAAGTTCACAAGAATAAAGAATTACAGTGACACTTATTATGTCACAGGTAGCCTTAATGCCGGACTGACATGTTTTATTGGTGATCATTTCTTTATCAGTGGGTATTACGAATACAATCACACGCATAACCCTGCAATTCGTTTTATAAATTGGATGAGTGAATATTCGTTTGGTGAAAGATTATGCAGTTCACAACCCGACATACTCAAGGGTCACTCATTCGGTGTTAGGATTGGGGTTATGATGTTGTAGTGAGACGTAGTATAAGTGAAGAATTATTCGACTATCAGTTGATGTAATAAACTATGTCATGAAGAAGGTAATATTAGCAATAGTAGCCTTGTTGGTGCTGCAACTAGTCTCGGCACAGGAGAAAGTTATCGACATGGCATCTTTCAAAGATTATCTATCCGAGTACAATCAAGCACAAAAAGAGAAAGACAAGGCAAAGATAAAAGAATTGGAGGCAGGGAAGGGAAAAGTGTATGACAGAAAAGCCTTAGCGAAACGGGCAAGAGAGAGTAGGTTTCATGATTATTATAATGACAGAGAGGCATGTGCATTCTTAGCTGCTTACTATGAGAACGATTACTATCAAAAGCAACGGAAGATGGATTTGTCTCAGGCTGTGAGATATTATGAAAGAGCCACAAAGAGAGCCTTCACAAAGAAAGAGGATAAAGAATTATCGCAGGTGTTTCTTTGTTATGCGCGATGCCTTATTGTTATGTATAATCACCACAAGCTAGATGATGTGGTAAAGGCTGGCGGATTAGAAGCATATTACTATTCAAGGCAGAGTGGCCATAATATTCTATATACACAGGAAGAGTTGAATAAAAATCTGCTCAGAAAAATAGGAGAGTTAATAATAAAGTCAGCAGGCAATGGGTGTAATGAAGGGGCATATTGGGCGGCTAGGATGTATAGGAATGTGGATATGCCTTACGGAGTCAGGTACATAAACTCGCCTAAGGCATATGAGTTGTTGGAATGTGTGCATGCTAGTTATGTGAACCAATTTAAACAGGGTTATGCGGTAGATTGTTGGAATGAGATTGTTGTGGGATACTATACAATTGCAGCTGCTGACGGAAAACCTCAATATCAAATGGAGTTTGCAGAATACTTACTCCATACAATATATGAGGGCTGGCAAAACACATTGACAACAACAAAGTGTCCATTTGTTTACAGGAAAAACCCAAGCCAAGTATTTAATGGACTTAAGTTTGTGATAGACTATCTTCCGACTGGTGAAATCGAAGAACAATTGACGTATTGGTATCTTCAGGCAGCGAAACAAGACAATGCCCCAGCAATGGTGAATCTCGCATTCTGTATGTTTTATCAGTTGCACCCATACGACGATTCGTTGCATTATTCTGATATAATCTATTGGCTTGAAAAAGCATCTACTCTTGGGGATACAACAGCAATGTATAATTTGAGTGTTGTTAAGTTAGTAAGTATAGGACGGACAAATACACATCAAGATACATTAGACGCATTTTATTGGGCAAAGCGTGGTGCAGATTCTGGCGATAGCAAGTGCATGCATTTATTAGGACGCTACTACTATTATGGGATTGGGGCTCGCATTGACAAGAAAGAGGCGTTAAGATGGTTTAAGGCGGCAGCAGACAAGGGGGCTGATGGCGCAGCCTATATGGCAGGGAATTTGTATGCGGACAAATCTGTAGGAAATGACATGTCAGCGGCAGTCAAGTATTACGAATCTGCCAAAGAAGTTGCTGAGGCTTACACGAAATTGTCTACAATATATGCCAATGGGGATGGTGTCACAATGGACAAGCAGAAAGCACGAAAATACGAAAAGATGGTAGGATGGTATAAGTATTACGAGGATTTTCGTCCTGGGCCATGCTTCTACTCTTGTGATCATTACAGCGGTGAAGACACTAAACCTTTCCTTAAGAAACAGGCTCAGTTATAAAATGAGGATGCATAATGAGAAAATTATTTATAGCCATATTACTTTGTTATAGTTATGTCTGCTCCGTCTCTGCACAGGAGTGTTCAATATGTGGAAATTGGGGTGGGATATATACTGATGATAATGGTAGGAATGTCAAAACGATAATCAACATAAAGGCGAATGGTGATGATTATATTGTAAGGTTAAAACAAGTGTATTGTAACGGTGGAGTAAAGTATGATGATTTTACCGGCTATAGGTTTCATATCGCATATTCGAATAGAGATTCAACATTTATTCATTGGAACAAATATGAGAGAGAAATAAATCAGAAAGGTCAAAACACAAGCCCCCGACGATTGTAAGCTGTTTCTGAAACTGTTGCTCTTCGGTATTTGACCATTGAACAACCGAAGGACAGATGTTGAACAGTCGAAAAAAGTCGCGTGAATATCTGTACACCCTCCAAGATAAATGAGAGCGTCAGGAGCCGATAAGAATATTAAATCCGATGAGACTATTGCTGCTCGAAGGCTTTGACTTTATCGCAGAAGCGCTGATTGGCGCGGGAAAGGGCAGTGTCGGCATTGATGCCGTGGTCGTGAGCCCAGTGGACGAGGTTGAAGAGGAGTGTGCCAAAGGACTCTTCTGTGGGTTCGGTCTCCAAGGTGTGAGGCGGCAGCAATTCTTGCTCTGACTCGGTGCCACTGGGGGGTGGCAGCGTAGGGTTGACCCCAATGCCTGCGGCCTTCTCCTGCAGGCGGACGGATTTGACTAACGGCGGCAGACTGGCAGGGACTCCGTCAAGGACGGACTTACGGCCTTCGTGCATCTTGATTTGTTCCCAGCTTTCGCCATCGTAGCTGTCGGGCTGGAAGATAAAGGGATGACGGTCGATGAGTTTGTCACTGATGGCATTGAAGATGTCGGCAGGGGTGAAACGTCCTTCTTCATCTGCTATCTTGGCATAGAAGAGCAGGTGCATAAAGAGGTCGCCGAGTTCTTTCATTAATTGAGAATTGAGGATTGAAGATTGAGAACATTTTGCCGTGTCTGACTTATTTTCAATTTTCAATTTTGAATTCCCGATTTCCAGAATGGCTTCGCTGAGTTCATAGGTCTCCTCGATGGTGAGATAACGGAGGCTTTCCATGGTCTGGACACGATCCCAGGGGCATTGTTGGCGCAGGAGGTCAAGAATGTCGCTTAGACGTTGCAGTGCTTTGATGTCAACTGGCTTCATATGCGGCGCACCTCCTCAATGCCTTCAATTTTTTCAAGATTCTCAAGCAGATGATTGAGGTTGTCGAGGTTGAGGACGTAGAGCATGATGATGCCACGGACAATGCCTTCGACAGCCTCAAGGGTGATGGCACGCATGTTGAGGTCCATCTCGCCGGTGACGATGCCGGTGATTTCCTGTAGAAGACCTTTACGGTCGATGGCGGTGAAAGCAATGCCCGAAAGGAGGGCAACGTGTTCGCCTGGACGCCAGCGGGCGCGGACAATGCGGTTTTCGTGGTTGGCCATCTCGTCCATGGCTACTTTGCAGTTGGTGCGGTGCACCATGATTTTACCGTCGGTGACGATGCCCACGACATTATCACCTTGGACAGGTTTGCAGCATGGAGCTGGTTCAGTGGCGTAGCGTTCATATTCTTCGTCAAGGAGGAATGAGCGTTGGTTGCTTCCACCAGAGGATGTGTTGAGGTTGATGGCAGTGCTGTCTTTGTCGAAAAGTGAGGTGTATTCGCCCATGAAGTAGGTGTTGTGGTTGGGGTTGAAGCCTTTGCCGAAGCACTGGGCGATGTCGTTATGGGAGGTGATGCCCATGGCAAGTTGGAAGAAAAGGTCAATGTCGCTTTTCAGTCCAAGGAAACGTTTGATTTGGCCGATGGTGGCGGAAGAGTATGGCAAGTTGAGTTTGGCGAGGATTTCCTGTAGGCGGATTTTGCCTTCTTCGCGATATCCTTTACGCTGGTTGCGGAGATAGTCTTTGATGGCTTCGCGTGCACGGGAGGTTTTGACCATGCCGAGCCACTCTTCGGTAGGATGGGTTTTGCGGCTGGTAAGCACTTGCACCTGCTCGCCGGCGCGGAGTACGTGACCTATGGGTTCGACTTTGCCGTTGACTTTGGCACCCATGCATTGTAGGCCGAGTTTGGTGTGGATGTAGAAGGCGAAATCAAGCACGGTGGAGTGGGCAGGCAACTTTATCATGTCTCCCTTGGGAGTGAAGAGATAGATTTCCTTAATGTAGAGGGTTTCTTTGAATTCCTCAACAAGATCAAGAGCACTCTTTTCGGTATTTTCGAGAGTGCTGCGTATCTGCTGCAGCCACACTTCGACGGGACTGAGTTCAATGTTCTCCTCGGGATGCGCTTCTTTGTAGAGGAAATGGGCAGCCATACCCTTTTCGGCTATGACATCCATGCGCTGTGTACGGATTTGAACCTCGACCCACTGGCCGATGGGGGTCATGACAGTGGTTTGAAGCGACTCATAGCCATTGGTCTTGGGCGTGGTAATCCAATCGCGGAAACGAGTGGGGTCGGGCGGGAAAGCAGATGAGATGAGTGAATAGACCTTGAAGCATTCGGATTTCTCGGCATCAAGGGGCACATCGAGGATGATGCGCATGGCATAGAGGTCGTAGATTTCATCGAATTTGACACCTTTGCGCTCCATCTTTTTCCAGCAGCTATAGACTGACTTGATACGGGTCTTGATAGTGTATTTGTATCCGTTGGCGTCGAGCATGCGGGTTACCGGCTGAGTGAAGCATGCTTTTAGTCGGTCTTCTGTACCGGCAGTTTTGTTGATAAGGGCGGCAATCTCGTTGTATTTGTCGGGGTTGGTATATTTCATCACAAGCTCTTCGAGCTCGGTTTTAATGGAGTAGAGACCCAAACGATGAGCCAACGGGATATAGAGATATTGAGTTTCGGACGAGATAGCCAGCTTCTTGGTGTCCTTCATTGAGCCAAGGGTACGCATATTGTGCAGGCGATCGCATAGTTTGAGGAAGATTACGTATGCATCGTTACACATGGAAAGCAGTATCTTACGGTAGTTCTCGGCCTGTTTAGACTCGGTGGTGGGCATGAAGAGAACGTCTTCGATTTTGGTGACCCCGTCGATAATAACAGCAACGCGGTCGCCGAAAATGGTGCGGATTTGGTCGAGGGTGATTTCGGTATCCTCCACCACATCGTGGAGCAACGCACAGACGACGGCTATAGGGCCGAGACCCACTTCCTGAACGGCAATAAGAGCCACAGCAAGAGGATGGAAGATATAGGGTTCACCTGATTTGCGGCGGGTGCCCGAATGGGCTCTTTTGGCCAAAGAGAAAGCCCGGAAGATTTCATCTTCCTGTTTCTGGGTGAGCGGGGAGTTTTTGCGGCATGCCGCTAATAATTCTTCGTATTTGGCCTGGATTTCTTTCTCCTCACGGGCCTCGTCAATCACATACATAGCATTCGGAACTGTTTAAAGTGTTTATGGAAATAACAACAGAAAGGAGAAAAAGGTGCTGAGTGTGACACTAAGTCCGACTGTAAGATAAATGCCAGAAAAGTCGGTTAGGACACCCAGCGAACCACTGGAATAGCAGAACTGTCCCATGCCGGTAGGTGCTGCCATACGCACCCCGGCTTCGAGGGCAGGACGCACATGATAGAAACTGCCGTCAATGCAACTAACACCGGCATGGCCATAGAGATGCCAGTCATATCGACTCCACGGCTTGGACAGACGGTATTGCACTCCACCGGAGAGCCACAGGTTGGCATAGCCGAGATAGCCCGACAAACCGAAGCCCCATAGTTCGGGAAGATAAGCATAGTCCAATCCTACGCCAAAGTCCTCCACCCCCACCAGCAGTTTGATGTCGGCAAAATGGCTGCAAAAGGGACTGCCGAAATAGCGAATAGGATTAATCTTGGGAGCAGAGTACTGAACTGTGTCGTATGTGGCAGCCGAAGTGTCAACCACATTGCGACGCTGAGCCATGGCACAAACCCCTAATACAAGGAAAGCAATAAATACCAACGCTCTCTTCATCACTCCAGATTGGATTTCTCCTTGAGTTTGGCACGGATTTTGGCTTCAAGCTCATCGCAGAGTTCGGGATTGTCGCGCAGCACTTGCTTGAGAGCCTCGCGCCCTTGGGCAAGCTTGGTATCGCCATAGCTGAACCAAGAACCGCTCTTCTTGATGATTTCATGCTCGACACCAAGGTCAATGATTTCACCCAGCTTGGAAATACCTTCGCCAAACATAAGGTCAAACTCGCACGTACGGAATGGAGGAGCGACTTTGTTCTTGACAATCTTCACTTTGACACGGTTGCCGACATTTTGGTCACCGTCCTTGATGGCTTGGATACGCCGGATATCAACACGCACAGAGGCATAGAATTTAAGTGCATTACCGCCAGTTGTGGTTTCGGGGTTGCCAAAGAGAACCCCGATTTTCTCACGCAACTGGTTAATAAAGATACAGCAGCAATTGGTCTTACTGATTGTGGAGGTAAGTTTGCGCATGGCCTGACTCATCAGTCTGGCTTGAAGACCCACTTTCGAATCACCCATCTCGCCATCAATTTCAGCCTTGGGTGTCAGTGCTGCGACCGAGTCGACGACAATGATATCAATTGCACCGGAACGGATAAGGTTGTCGGCAATTTCCAATGCCTGTTCGCCATTGTCGGGCTGGGAAACCAGCAGGTTGTCGATATCAACGCCCAGTTTTTTTGCATAGAAACTATCAAATGCATGTTCTGCATCAATAAAGGCAGCAATTCCTCCCTCTTTCTGACATTCAGCAATGGCATGGATGGCCAAGGTGGTTTTACCTGATGATTCCGGTCCGAATATCTCAATAATACGGCCTTTTGGGAAACCTCCCACACCAAGAGCTGCATCGAGATTGATACTTCCTGTTGAGATTACATCAACCTTCACCGAAGCCTGGTCGCCCAATTTCATCACTGAGCCTTTGCCATAGTTTTTTTCAATCTTGTCAAGTGTACTTTGTAGAATCTTTAATTTTTCGAGTCTCTGAGCCTCGCTGTCAGTCAAATCTTTTGCCATAATTTACAATTATTTACAATATTACTACATATAGGGTTACAATATGATTACCAAGATACAAATATACAATTTTTTTTTGAAATTTCACGAATAAAAAAAAAATGCGTATCTTTGCAAACCAAACATTTTAACATCATGGAAATCCTTAGTAATAGAATCTTGAACATGGCCGAGAGCGAAACCCTCGCCATGACAGCCAAAGCACGAGAGCTAAAAGCTCAAGGTAAAGACGTAATCAGCCTCTCTATCGGAGAACCCGATTTCAACACCCCCGAGACCATCAAAGATGCCGCCAAACAGGCCATTGACGACAATTTCACCCATTATCCTCCCGTTCCCGGCTATGCCGATTTGCGCGAGGCTGTGAGTAAGAAATTCAAACGCGACAACAACCTTGACTACAAACCCGAGCAGATTGTGGTCTCCACGGGTGGCAAGCAGTGTATCTACCAAGTTGTGCAATGCCTTGTCAACCCCGGCGACGAAGTCATTATCCCCACTCCTTTCTGGGTGTCGTATAAAGAGATTGTCCGCGTGGCCGAAGGCAAATGTGTTTATGTAAAGACCAACATCGAGAACGACTTCAAGGTGACACCCGAACAACTCGAAGCCGCCATCACCCCAAAGACCAAACTCATCATGTTCTCAAGCCCCAGCAATCCTACCGGAATGCTTTACAGCAAGGAAGAACTGAGAGGTATCGCCGAAGTGGTGGCCAGACATGAGAATGTCTTCGTCATGTCCGATGAAATTTACGAACACATCAACTTCGTGGGTAAACACGAAAGCATCGCACAGTTCCCCGAAATCTACGACCGCGTCATCACCGTCAACGGTGTTGCCAAGGGGTTTGCCATGACCGGCTGGCGTATCGGTTTCATCGGTGCTCCCCTGACTATCGCCAAAGCTTGCAACAAGCTGCAAGGCCAAGTCACCAGTGCCACCTGCTCCATCGCCCAAAAGGCTACTGTGCGTGCCATGCTGATGGATCCCGCCACCAGCGAGGATATCATCAACATGCGCAACATCTTCCTCCAACGTCGCGACATGGTGTATAAACTCTTATGCGAAATCCCCGGGCTGAAAGTTCGCATGCCTCAGGGTGCTTTCTACTTCTTCCCCGATGTCAGCTCCTACTATGGCAAGAGCTTCAACGGCAAAAAGATTGAAAACTCCACCGACATGGCTTTCTATCTGCTCAACGAAGCCAACGTAGCCACAGTGATGGGCTCCGCCTTTGGCGACGACGACTGCATCCGTCTCAGCTATGCCACCAGTGAAGATCTTCTTCGCGAAGCCCTTCGCCGCATCAAAGAGGCTTTAGCAAATCTGAAATAATCTCTTTACAGTCAAATCACAGAATCCCCGTTCTCCTCTCAGAGCAGTTCGGGGATTCTTCTGTCAAACCCTGCTGCACCCACACCATGAGAATTATCCACACAGCCGACCTGCACTTAGGTCAGGTGATGTACCAAGACTACACCCGCGAGGACGAACACGACCATTTCTTTCAACAACTGAACGGTTGGTGCCAAACCTACCTTCCCGATGCCTTGGTAGTGAGTGGCGACATCTTCGACATTCAACAACCCGGGGCTTCTGTCAAAAAACGTTTCAACGAGTACTTTGTCCACCTTCACAACGCCTTCCCACAGATGGCCATCATCATTACTGCCGGCAACCACGACTCAGCCTCGCGCATCCATGCAGACTACTCCGTGTGGAGCCTCGGAAACATCACCCTGATAGGCCTGCCTCCCGCCTCCGACAGCCTCTCGAAGCCTGAAGGATGGGAAAAGGACTACATAGTGAACCTTCCTCAAGGATTCATCGTGGCACTCCCTTTCATGACTGGCGCACGGCAAGACATTGTACAAGCCCTGTTAGACTATGTTGAACAACACAACAATGAGCAAAAACCTGTGATACTGATGGGACATATGGCCGTGACAGGAATGGACTGCACCGGGCATGCTTTCGAAATAGGCCATGTGCAGACCATTGATCCCAACCAAACAGGCCAAGGATACGACTACATGGCTCTCGGTCATATTCACCGTCCGCAAACCATCGGATACAACGATGAACACCAACCCGTGTCCACCTATCCCGCTGGCATACTCCGCTACTCAGGCAGCCCCCTGCACGTAAGCTGCGACGAGAAATACCCCCACAGCGTAAGTCTCGTGGAAATAGACCGCCACGGTGGCAACGTCACAGTGACGCGACTCCGAATCGACGAAAAGCGACATTTCTTCGAACTCCCTCTTTCAGGCCATGCAGCCGATGCCGAAGAAGCCTTGGCTGCCGTCAAACAGTTTGCCGAGGAACAACAATCTGGCTATTTCCGTCTGACCCTCGATGGCAGAAAACCATTCCCACCCGACTTCAACCAGCAAATCTATCAACTTATTGAGCCTTACAACGGTGAAATCCGTTTCAACCCCAAGTCCATCTGGACCAATCTGCCCGACCTTGCCGAAACAGAAAACAAAGCCATTTTCCAAGTGGCAGAGCTACAGCAGATGACCGATCCCATGGACTTTATTCGCCAAACAAAAAGCCACTATCCCGAACTCGACATAGACGAACTCTCCCAAGCCTTCAAAGAAGTCGAGGAAGAACTTCGACGCATGTCCGATGAAACCAATGCCCTTACCCATGAAAATTAAAGAACTCCACCTTCGAAACATTGCCTCCATTGAGCAAGCCGACATCAACTTCGAAACCGATTTGGTAGATGGCGCCACCGGGCATCTGGCCCCTATCTTTCTCATCTCAGGCGACACCGGTGTAGGCAAAACCGCCCTGCTGGATAGCATCTCGCTGGCACTCTACAAAACAACACCCCGCATCGAAAGCGTTGCCGACCCCATGAACAATGAATACAGAATGTTTAAAGATTCCGAAAAGACCGTGGGAATCAAAAACATCAGCCAATATTCAAGGTTGGGAATCTCATACAGAGACGAATGCTACAGCGAGGTGCTTTTCGAAGGCAACGACAATCTCGAATACCGTGTTCGGCTTACACTCGGGGTCACCAAAAAAGGAGCCTACAGCACACCCCAATGGAACGTGAAAATAGGCAACAGCGACTGGGAACGTGTAAACCATCACGACAGCCAAATAGAAAAAGCCATTGGGCTTAGCTTCACTCAATTCAACCGAATGGCCATGCTGGCACAAGGCCAGTTTGCAGCCTTTCTCTGTGGCGAGAAAAAAGAACGCGAAGAAATACTCGAACAACTCACCAATACCGCCATCTTCTCATCCTATGGCATGGCCATCAAAAACCTCTTCGACCGTGCCAAGAAGAACAAAGAACTGGCAGAAATAGCCCATAAAACAGAGCAGGCCCACCTGCTCCTTCCCGAACAGATAGCCCAACTACAGGAGCAATACACCACCGAGGCCAACCGCAAATCCGAACTCACCAAACAACTCCAACTACTCGAAAGCCAAATCCTCCGAGCCTCACGCATTGCCGATTGCCGCATCAATGAAGCCTCTGCACAAAACAAAATCGTGACCGCCCGCAATCTCATGGAAAGTCCCGACTTCAAAGCCTTGAAACAACTGGTTGAAAACTGGGACAAAACCGAGACCGAACGAGACCTCTTCAACGCCAAACAAAAAGCTTTGGAATCCATCGTCAACAACAAACAAAAAGAGGAGCGGTGTCGCCAGCGGTTCCTCACCCTCTCATCCGACCTCCTATGGCAAACCCAGCAACACCAAATTAAATCCCAACAGCTCGAAAACGAAAAAACATGGCTCGACCAACAATCCCATTTAGAACCCGTCTACTCCCGCATCACTGAAATAGAACTTCTGCTCGACAACTACACTTCCCAATTGGCCGAGACATCCAAACTTCAAAAAGCCAAACAGGACGAACTATCCAAGACCCCGCAACTGGAAAACGCCCTTTCTCAGACCCAAAATGCCTGCCAGGCAACAGAAAAAGCAATGGAGGCAAAACAACAAGACATCGACCGCATAAACATACAGCGCAACAATCTCAACCCTGAAGCCACCAACCGCATCCTCGACAACCTGAACAACCAACTTTCACTCTACAACAGATGGCATGAACGCCTCTCCTCACTGAACCAACAACAAACAGCCATTGCCAATTCCCTCCAGCTCTTGGAACAACAAAAAAAACAGCTCTCGCTCGCCGAGACCGAGACCAATGCCAAAAAGACACAATACACGCTGGCTCACGACAACCACGAAAAACTATCGACACAATACAACACCCTGAAGTTCGGCTTGGACGAGGACTTGAAAGAACTGCGGCACCGACTTTTGAAAGAACATGCCGAAACCTGCCCGCTTTGCGGTCAGCACATCGAACACATCCACCTCGACGAAGATTTTGTCCATCTGCTCTCCCCTATCGAACAATCCCTGCAAGAGGCAAAAAACATCATGGACAAAGCAGCTGAAGAACGCGACAAAACCCAATCGCATTTCGACCGCCTCAAAGGCCAATACGAGGCCCACCGGAATGAACTCACCCTCCAACAGCAAAATACCCTCCAAACCGAGGAAAAACTGCTCCAGGAGCTATCTCAACACGGTTGGACATACAACCACGACCTGTCTGGCCATCTCCAAGAAGAGCTGACTCGTTTGTCCCGTCAGAAAGAGTCGCTCCTTAAACAACAACAAGAAGCCGAATCACTTCAAAAACAAATCCAGACTCTCCTCAAAGAGAAGGAAGAACTAAACAAAAAACTTTCCGAAACCGTCAACCTCAAACATTCCATCCAGAACAATCTGGACCGAAACAAACAATTTATCAGCCAAATCAATTCCAACATCCACGACAACAAACAAGCCACCGAAACCACTGCATACAAAATCGACCAACTCATAGGCCGACCCTACCCCCTTTGGAAAGAACAAATACAAAACACCAAGACCACCCTTCGTCAAAAAGCAAACGAATATTCGCATCGGAACACCGACTACCAAACTGCCAAAGGCCTCTTGGACAAAAGCACCGAACTCTGCCAACAGATGGACGACCTGAAACAACAAACAATAGCCTACCATCCCGTTTGGCAACAAGACTCTTCACCCCAGCCCACTCCCCTACCCTCCACACTAAAGGACTGGAGCGAACTGCTCTCCTTCACAGCTCAGTTGTCAAACAGAATAAAAGAATCCGAAGAAGAAGTAAACCATTGCAACACCCAACTCGAAGCCTGGTACACCCGCACCCACCTAACGGAAGATTTTCTGCTACAACTCATCGCCCAACGGAGCCAACTGGAATCGGCAAGACAACGCATCGCCGACACCGAAACCCTGCTCAAGTCTGCCACCGACGCCCTCAACGAATCAATCCGCACCATCAATGAAAACCGTCAAGCACTGAATCTACAAGACAATGACCCAGACCCGGATAAAACCCACCTGGACACCGAACGAATCAAACTGACCGAGCAACTCAACACTGCCACCTCACGCATGGCACTGGCCACCAACACACTCAACACCGATGCGGAGAACCGTCGACAAACCGAGCAAGCTCTTAAAAGATTCGAAGAATCTGTACGAACCTACAACAAATGGTATGCCATCAACCAACGGTTTGGCGGCAACCGATTCCGCACCCTTGTTCAAACGCACATACTGCGGCCCCTCTTACACAATGCCAACATCTACTTGGAACAAATCACCGACCGCTACCGCCTGACATGCAGCGAAGAAAACGAAAAACTGACAATACTGGTACACGACCGCTACAACAAAGATGCCGTGCGGAGTGCCACAGTGCTCTCCGGTGGCGAGCGATTCATGATATCTCTGGCTCTCTCTCTGGCTCTCTCATCGCTCAACCGACCCGACCTCAACGTGAACATCCTCTTCATCGACGAAGGGTTCGGCACCCTCGACGAAAAAAGCCTGGACTGCGTAATGTCCACTCTGGAAAAACTGCAGGACATAGCCGGGCAATCCAACCGCCGCGTTGGCATAATCTCCCACCGTGAGGAACTGTACGAACGCATCCGCACTCAAATACGCATCACACGCCATGGCGAGGGACGCAGCAGGGTGCAAATTGTGACCGAATAGCAACATTGCCACACCCCGACACCTCTCCTGCCCAATAGTCATGGCATAAAGAGAAGGAGTAAACGGCACTATCCATCCTCCGGACGAAAAACCTTCCGTCCAGAAGAAACAATACTCACACAATGAGTGCCCCCAAAACAACAAAGAGGTGACAGACTATCGGTTGGATATATTCTGTCACCCCTTTGGTGTTCAGTGACGTTTCCGTCATTCATAACAGGAGGATATTCCCCTCATGTGTCTATTTCCCAATACGGGATTTCTCGGCCATTTTCAACTTGCGATACTCATATGGAGTCATACCCGTTCTTCTTTTGAAGAATCTTACCACCTGTGGAGGCGAACTATAGCCCACAATTTCAGCTATCTCGCCAAGAGTATGGTTTTTCGGCTCAGTGAGCAGCAATTTTATCATCGTTTCTGTTTTCTGTTCAATCCACTTCTTAACAGTCTGATGTGTTTCATTCTTTATTATGATACTGAGATAATTTTCAGACACATTCAAAGCCTTCGCATATTCAGCAATTGAGAGTTGGGGAACATCTTGAGTCACAACCATATTCACAAACTCCGACTTTATCTGCTTGGCTCGGGATACCTTCTCCCAAGTATTGCGCTTTTCACGGGTTTCATTCATCTGATGAATGAAATAGAGAAACGACATGATAAGATGCATCTGCTCATCGTTTGAACGCTGCGCAGCAAGGTTTATCTGGTGCATTAACGTATAGTAATAGTTCACAATTTTCTTCTCCGACCCATCCAAATGCAAACAGACCGTTTCAATGCCCACCATCTCTTTCTCCTCAGAATTTCTATAATTGAAATCAAGGAGCCATGGCTCTACGTCGGTCGAATAATCCTCAATGAGCATAATATAATTTGCTGGAATAAGAAGAATATCATCTTCCTTCAACTCATACGGAATAAAATTGATTTTGACACGCGCCGTACCTTTATGAATATAAATGATACGATTCTCGGAAGAACGGTTCGGGAGACCAAGAACAACCTTCTCGAGATAAGGTCTGGCATTTAATAAGAGCTTGTGAGTATCATCAGAAAAATTACCAAACGAATCTTCATTCAATACAGTTCCGCTTTTCATCACCCTTTTATCCCACTTGTTACTTAATTTTAATCTATCGGCCATCTTGTACATACTTTTGCGTGCAAAAATAAAAAAAAAATCGGAGAAACAATTTTTTTTTCTACATGTTTCTAAAAAGTAAAGAAAAAAAATACTACAAATACACTATAATTCTTATTTACAATCGCTTGGAATAATACAATCTGTAAGCACCATAAAATAATATAAAGAAATTATCAATAAGAAAAATAATAGCTTCCCACCTATTTGAACCTTTTTACAACATTTTATGGTAGTTTCTTTATATTAACCTGATATATCAGATATTCCATTCCTATATACAAATGATTGATTATGTGCATTTTTATCATTGACAAAAAGAAACAATATTTTCCATATTGGCATATAAATATCTGATAATATACCAATTACGTGCTCCATACAGTATTTCTACCAGATGTAACCAACAATCCAATCTTCATATCCCGACCAACTACAAATTGTTTTGAAAACCAAAACGAAAAAACAACTCAATACCCTTTCAATCATTCACATTTCCATCTTTTCATTCCTACCTCTTTATTTGTCCGTCCGTGCATGAAAGGCACATCGTCTCTTTTAACCCAAATCGGCCATTCGGCTACGCAGACTCCCGCCAAAGGCCGGTCAGGAACAAAGCGGAGATATACGAACTGTAAAGGCTGACAATGACCGTTTTATTCTGTTTTTCGTCTCAATGACCAATATGAACCCGACCGCTCCTCCGTCGCTCCTTAGTCCTCAGTTCTCCCATCGTTCTCCCATCGTTCTCCCATTTCAGAAGGAGAACTGAGGTAGAGCGGAGGTCAAAGGGCGCGCGAAAAAGCGAACCAAGAACAGTACAAACGGGACTTGGGCGCAGGTTGGGGAGGGGTTCGCGGAAAAGGATGTGCGTTGATTGTGCGAACGTGATGGGTGACGGAAAAGGCTGAACCAATAAAAAAAGCCACGGCTTTCCGGCCGTGGCTATATTAAATGAATGTTGTTAATAATCAAGCTTTGCCCAAGATATCATACGGAACGGTGTCGGCGTTGACTGCGGCTTGCGGGTCGACAATGGTGCCAAAGGTGCGCTCGTATTTCTGGATGTTATCATTGAGAGCAGCCAGCAAGCGTTTGGCATGAATGGGGTTCATGATAACGCGCGAGCGAACCGTAGCGTTGGGTGTGCCGGGCAGCATCTGTGCAAAGTCGAGGATTATCTCGCTCGGACTATGAGAGATGATGGCCAGATTGCTATAGGTACCATTGGCCACGTCGGACGACATGTCCAGTTTTAAATCCTGGGGACCTTGGTTGTTGCGATTGTTAGCCATAATGTTTGTTTAATTAGACGTTTGCTTTTTCTAATTCCTCTTTGTTGCCCACAATGAGGTTTTCGTATTCGCGAAGACCGGTACCGGCAGGGATGAGGTGACCGACAATGACATTCTCCTTCATGCCCTCGAGATAGTCCTGACGGGCATTGATAGCGGCCTCGGTAAGCACTTTGGTCGTCTCTTGGAAAGAGGCTGCAGAGATGAAGCTCTTGGTCTGCAACGAGGCGCGAGTGATACCTTGCAGAATTTGCTTGGCGGTGGCAGGATGGGCGTCGCGAACGGTGATGAGTTTCTTGTCCTGACGGCGCAAAAGGGAATTCTCGTCGCGCAGACGGCGTGCAGAAATTATCTGTCCTTTCTGGATGTTATCGCTGTCACCATTGTCTTCGACCACTTTCATGCCGAAGATCTCATCGTTGGTCTCGTGGAAGTCGATTTTGTTGACCAGCTCGCCTTCGAGGTAGCGGGTGTCGCCCGGGTCTTCGATTTCGACTTTGCGCATCATCTGGCGAACGATGACTTCGAAGTGTTTATCGTTGATTTTCACACCTTGCAGACGGTAAACTTCCTGAACTTCGTTGACGATGTATTCCTGGACTTTCATGGGGCCTTTAATTGCCAAGATGTCGGCCGGGGTGATGGCACCGTCGGAGAGAGGAGTACCTGCTTTGACATAGTCGCTGTCCTGAGCGAGGATTTGCTTGGACGTGGGGATGAGATAGGTGCGCTGTTCGCCGGTCTTGCTGGTGATGGTGATTTGACGGTTATTGCGCTTGAGTTTCTTGTCGATGCTGACAATACCGTCGATTTCAGCGACGATGGCAGGATCGGACGGGTTACGGGCTTCGAAGAGCTCGGTGACACGGGGCAGACCGCCCGTGATATCGCCAGCTTTACCGAAGCTACGCGGTATTTTGACCATGATGTCACCCGCTTTGAGTTGCTGACCTTGGTCAACACCAATGTGTGCACCGACAGGAAGGTCGTAGACTTTGAGCACGTTGCCTTCGCCATCAACGATATTGAGGGTCGGGTTCTTGGTACGCTGGCGGCTTTCGATGATGACTTTGTCCTGAAGTCCGGTCTGTGCATCGCTCTCGACACGGTAGGTTACGTTCTCGATAACGTTCTCGAAGGAGACGCGACCTGCCACATCGGAGATAATGACCGCATTGTAAGGATCCCATTCGGCAATGTTGTCGTTCTTTGCCAAGTGATCTCCCACATGCTTGTATAGTTTTGCACCATAGGGAAGCAGGGCGGAGAAGAGCGTGACGTTGGTGTTTTCGTCGACAATACGCAGTTCAGCCGAACGTCCAATGACAATCTGATACTCGTTGCCATCTTTGTCGGAATAAGGTATGGCACGAAGTTCGTCGATTTCGAGACGGCCTTCGTATTTGGCCGAAAGGCTGGAGTTGGTACCGATGTTACCACCAGCAACGCCACCGACGTGGAATGTACGCAGAGTAAGCTGGGTACCGGGTTCACCGATAGCCTGTGCAGCAATGACGCCGACGGCTTCACCCTTCTGCACCATTTTGCCGGTTGCAAGGTTACGGCCATAGCATTTGGCGCATACACCATGTTTTGCCTCGCAGGTGAGTACGGAACGGATTTCTACTTCCTCAATGGGAGATTCGTCGATGATTTTGCATATCTCTTCGGTGAGTTCCTGTCCGGCGGCAACGATGAGTTCGCCAGTATGGGGATGGTAGATATCGTGAACTGAGGTACGGCCAAGCAATTTTTCACCCAAGGAGACGACAATATCTTCACCTTTCTTGAGGGCGGTAGTGGGCAGTCCGCGCAGGGTGCCGCAGTCCTCCATGGTGATGATGACATCGTGTGCCACGTCGACAAGACGACGGGTGAGGTAACCAGCGTCAGCAGTCTTAAGAGCGGTATCGGCCAAACCTTTACGGGCACCGTGAGTGGAGATGAAGTACTCAAGCACGGAGAGGCCTTCCTTGAAGTTGGAGATAATGGGGTTCTCAATAATCTCGTTGCCAGCAGCACCTGCTTTCTGAGGTTTAGCCATCAGACCACGCATGCCGGAGAGCTGACGAATCTGTTCCTTACTACCACGGGCACCAGAGTCGTACATCATGTAGATGGGGTTGAAACCCTGATTGTCGGACTTGAGCTGTTTCATGAGGGTTTCAGTGAGTTTGTTGTTGGTATTGGTCCAGATGTCGATAACGTGGTTGTAGCGTTCGTTGTTGGTGATAAGACCCATGGAGTATTGTCCCAACACTTCTTCCACTTCGTCGTTGGCTTTGGCGATGAGTTCTTCTTTCTCGTTGGGGATGATTACGTCGCCCAAGTTGAAGGAGAGACCACCACGGAATGCCTGACGATAACCCATGTTCTTGATATCGTCAAGGAAATTGGCTGTGACAGCATTGCCGCAGGCTGTGAATAGGTCGCCAATGATGTCGCGGAGCGATTTCTTACCGAGAACCATGTTGACATAGCCGTATTCTTTGGGCACAACTTCATTGAAAATCACACGTCCGACAGTGGTACGGATGCGGTCGGTTTTAATGAAATGACCTTTGGCGTCGACAATGGGGTAGCCGTCTTTGTCACGTTTGATTTCGTATTCGGTACGGCTGCGCTCGGCAATTTCGGCAGGTGTATTGCAGTCGATGTCGGTAAGGAGGTTGCCGTCACGGTCTTTGATGACTTCCATGAATGTTTTATCTGTTTTGACAAACTGGAATTCATCGCGGCCTTCGGCATTGACACGAACGCTTATGCAGGCGTTGAGGGAGACCCGTTTTTCGTTATAAGCAATGATAACTTCTTCGGGGGAATAGAAACGGTAACCCTCACCTTTGACCAATTCGGTGTCGGTTGTGCGACGGGGTTTGGTCATGTAATAGAGACCCAGAACCATGTCCTGCGAAGGAACGGTGATAGGAGCGCCATTGGCAGGGTTGAGGATATTGTGGGTGGAGAGCATAAGGATTTGTGCCTCGAGGACTGCTGCATTGCCCAGGGGGACGTGAACAGCCATCTGGTCACCATCGAAGTCGGCATTGAATCCGGTACACACCAAGGGGTGCAGACGAATGGCTTTGCCTTCGACCAATTTAGGCTGGAAGGCCTGAATACCCAGACGGTGCAACGTAGGAGCACGGTTGAGCATGATGGGATGGCCTTTCAGTATGTTCTCGAGGATTTCCCATACGACGGGGTCTTTGCGATCTACAACACGTTTGGCAGACTTTACGGTCTTGACCAATCCACGCTCAAGAAGTTTACGGATAATGAATGGTTTGAAAAGCTCAGAGGCCATGTCCTTGGGAAGGCCGCACTCGTGCATCTTGAGTTCGGGACCGACAACGATAACGGAACGTCCAGAATAGTCAACACGTTTACCAAGGAGGTTCTGACGGAAACGGCCTTGCTTACCCTTGAGGGAGTCGGAGAGTGACTTGAGCGAACGATTGCTGTCGGACTTGACACTCGAAACCTTACGACTGTTGTCGAACAGGGAATCTACCGACTCCTGAAGCATACGCTTTTCATTGCGCATGATGACTTCAGGGGCTTTGATCTCAAAGAGTCTCTTCAGACGGTTGTTACGAATGATAACACGGCGGTAGAGTTCGTTGATATCAGAGGTGGCAAAACGGCCACCATCAAGAGGAACGAGAGGACGCAGATCGGGAGGGATGACAGGTATGATGGTCATAATCATCCATTCGGGACGGTTATCCATTCCACGTTCTTGCATGCGGCGACGACTTTCGCGGAATGCCTCGACGATGTTGAGGCGCTTGAGAGCTTCCTGTTTGCGCTGGTTGGAGGACTCTTTGGAAGCGCGATCGCGAAGTTCGAAACTAATCTGGTCGAGGTCAAGGTCGCAGAGTAATTTATAGAGAGCTTCTGAACCCATACCGACAATGAACTTATTGGGGTCGGTATCGTCCAACTGGTCATTACCTTCGGGGAGGTTTTCCATGATAGCATAGTATTCCTCCTCGGCTAAGAGGTCAAGTTTCTTTACAGGTACATCGTTGAGCATGGCTTTGCCTGGCTGGAGGACGATGTACTTTTCATAGTAGATTACTTGCTCGAGTTTCTTGCTGGGTACGTCGAGCAGGGTTCCAATTTTGTTGGGTAGGGAACGGAAAAACCATATATGAGCTACCGGGACAGTCAGTTCGATATGTCCCATGCGCTCGCGACGGACTTTCTTTTCGGTAACTTCAACACCGCAACGATCGCAAACAATGCCTTTATAACGGATACGTTTGTATTTGCCGCAATGGCATTCCCAATCGCGGGTAGGGCCGAAAATCTTTTCGCAGAAAAGGCCATCGCGTTCAGGCTTGTATGTGCGATAGTTGATTGTCTCAGGTTTGGTCACTTCGCCGTAGGAGCGTTTTTTTATCGACTCGGGCGATGCCAAACTGACGGTTATCGAATTGAAATCATTTCTTAACTGTGATTCTTGTTTAAAAGCCATCTTTTTATTGTATGAATTAAGAACTAAGACTAATATTCCTATGGAGCGTAATCTTAATTCAGAATTAATCGAATGTTACCTCTAAACCTAAGCCACGGAGTTCGTGGACCAGGACGTTGAACGACTCGGGGATGCCAGGAACAGGCATATTGTCGCCTTTGACAATTGACTCGTATGCTTTGGCACGGCCCATGACATCGTCCGATTTGACGGTAAGAACTTCTTGCAGAACATGTGAAGCACCAAAGGCCTCAAGAGCCCAGACTTCCATCTCTCCGAAACGTTGTCCACCGAAATTAGCCTTACCACCAAGAGGTTGCTGAGTGATGAGGGAGTATGGTCCAATGCTACGGGCATGCATCTTATCATCAATCATGTGGTGAAGTTTAAGCATATAGATGTAACCCACAGTGGCTGGCTGATCGAAACGATCACCAGTCTCACCATCATACAGATAGGTACGTCCATTTTCGGGCAGACCCGCTTCACGCATATAGCCGTTGATTTGCTCAAGGGTGGCACCGTCGAAAATGGGAGTCTTGAAACGTTTGTTGAGTTTCTTACCTGCCCAACCTAAAACGGTTTCGTAAATCTGTCCCAGATTCATTCGAGAAGGCACACCCAGAGGGTTAAGGACAATGTCGACAGGAGTACCGTCGGCAAGGAACGGCATGTCTTCCGCACGGACAATCTTTGAAACAATACCTTTGTTACCGTGACGACCGGCCATCTTGTCACCAATGCGAAGCTTACGTTTCATGGCAATATAGACCTTGGCCATTTGAACGATTCCGCTCGGGAGGTCATCTCCAACGGTGAGGGCAAATTTCTTACGTGTAAAACGACCGCTGATTTCGCGATTCTTGATGTTATAGTTGTTCAAGAGGTCTTTGATAAGGTCGTTGGTCTCCTTATCTGAAGTCCACTTATTGGGACTGACTTCGGTATAGTCAATAGCATGGAGAGCCTTGGAGGTGAACTTGACTTTCTTCGGGATGAGCTCTTCTTTGTGATTGGTGTACACCCCATTGGAAGTCTTGCCTGCCAGAATGATAAGCAATCTGTCGACAAGTTTCTCTTTGAGTTCTCTTAACTCTTGGTTATATTCCTCTTCGGGCTTGGCCAGAAGTTCCTTCTCTTTGGCACGTTGCTTACGGTCGCGGATAATACGGGCAAAGAGTTTCTTGTCGATAACCACACCACGAACTGACGGCGGGACTTTAAGGGATGCATCTTTTACATCACCAGCCTTGTCGCCAAAGATGGCGCGGAGCAGTTTCTCTTCAGGTGAGGGGTCGGATTCTCCTTTCGGGGTAATCTTACCAATGAGAATATCGCCTTCCTTCACCTCGGCACCGATACGGATAATACCGTTTTCGTCAAGGTCTTTGGTAGCATCGTTGCTGACATTGGGAATGTCGCGAGTCAATTCCTCAAGACCACGTTTGGTTTCGCGAACTTCAAGGGTGTACTCCTCAACGTGGACTGAAGTGAAGATATCTTCACGAACCACACGCTCTGAAATAACAACAGCATCCTCGAAGTTGTAACCCTTCCAAGGCATGAATGCCACCATCATATTGCGACCAAGAGCCAGTTCGCCGCCTTGGGTTGCATAGCCTTCGCAAAGGACCTGACCTTTCTTGACCTTATCGCCTTTCTTGACAATCGGACGAAGGTTAATCGAGGTGGAGTGATTGGTTCGCTGATATCTGGTGAGCCTATATTCATGAACATCATCGTCGAAAGAAACCAGACGTTCATTTTCGGTACGGTTATGGCGAATGACAATCTTCGTGGAGTCAACATACTCTACTACACCGTCACCCAAAGCGTTGAGAAGAACACGACTATCCTCTGCCACGGATTTCTCAATACCCGTCCCCACAATAGGAATTTCAGGATTGAGCAGCGGCACAGCCTGACGCATCATGTTAGAACCCATCAATGCACGGTTAGCATCGTCATGCTCAAGGAAAGGAATCAACGAAGCGGCAATAGATGCAATCTGGTTCGAACCCATATCGATGAGATCGATTTCTTCGGGCGAAACGATGGGGAAGTCCGCCTGACGACGTGCTTTAATACGCTGAGCAATAATATTGCCGTTTTCGTCTTGCGGCGTGGTTGCCTGAGCCACTGTCTTGTTTTCCTCAAGTTCAGCGGTATAGTAGGTGGGATCCTCGTCAAGCATTACACGACCATTGACAACACGGCGATAAGGAGTCTCTATAAAGCCAAGATTGTTAATCTTAGCGTAAACACACAAGGACGAAATCAAACCAATGTTAGGACCTTCAGGGGTCTCAATCGTACACAAGCGGCCATAGTGAGTGTAGTGAACGTCACGAACCTCGAAACCAGCACGCTCACGCGACAAACCTCCTGGACCCAAAGCAGAGATACGACGTTTGTGTGTCACCTCGGCCAGAGGATTGGTTTGATCCATAAATTGCGACAGCTGATTGGTACCAAAGAATGAATTAATGACCGAAGAAAGAGTCTTGGCATTAATCAGCTCTGTGGGAGTAAAGACCTCGTTGTCACGAACATTCATGCGCTCACGAATAGTACGTGACATCCTGGCTAAACCTACTCCAAATTGATTGTACAACTGCTCTCCGGCAGTACGGACACGACGGTTCGACAAGTGGTCGATATCGTCAACATCGGCTTTCTGGTTAATCAGTTGCACAAGATATTTGATAATGGAGGTAATATCCGTCTGTGTCAAAACACGGACAGTGTCGGGGATATCCAGATTCAACTTCGTGTTGATACGGTAACGACCCACCTCGCCGAGGTCGTAACGCTTGTCCGAGAAGAACAGTTTCTCAATAATACCGCGTGCTGTCTCCTCATCTGGTGGTTCAGCATTGCGGAGCTGACGATAAATATATTCGACAGCCTCTTTCGAGTTATTAGAAGTGTCTTTCTTCAAGGTATTATAAATAACTGAATAATCGATGCCGTCATGGTCTTCAACCTTCACAAGAATAGTCTTGACATCGAGTTCCAGAATCTTTTCAATATCATCTTCGGTAAGCTCCTTGTCGCGCTCAATGACCACCTCGGTACGTTCCATCGAAACGACTTCACCAGTGTCCTCGTCAACAAAGTCCTCCGTCCATGAATCAACAACACGGGCGGCTAATTGCTTACCGATAACCTTTTTTAAGTTGGATTTGGAAACCTTAACCTCTTCGGCAAGAGAGAAGATATCCAAAATGTCTTTGTCGGTTTCAAACCCGACAGCTCTCAAAAGGGTCGTGATGGGGAGTTTCTTTTTACGGTCAATATATGCATACATGACATTATTGATGTCCGTGGTGAACTCCATCCATGAACCCTTAAACGGTATGATACGGGCAGAATAGAGCTGCGTACCATTGGAATGGAATTGGGTGCCGAAGAATACACCGGGCGAACGGTGAAGCTGAGAAACCACAACACGTTCAGCACCATTAATGACAAAAGTACCCTTGGGCGTCATGTAGGGTATCATACCCAGATAAACAGGCTGTTCTATAGCCTGAAAGTCTTCGTTTTCTGGATCATTGCACGAGAGTTTCAACTTGGCCTTCAACGGAACACTATACGTCAAACCGCGCTCAATACACTCTTCAATCGTATAACGCGGGGGGTCAATATAATAGTCAAGAAACTCTAACGTGAAATTATTCCGGGCATCTGAAATGGGGAAATTCTCTTTGAAAACTTTAAACAAGCCTTCATCAAGTCGATTGTCGGGATTAGTCTCTATCTGGAAGAAATCCTGGAAAGACTTCAGCTGAATGTCGAGAAAGTCCGGGTATTCGTATTTACGAACAGATGCAAAATTTACTACCTCAATAGGTTGTTCTATGGGTTGTTCGATAGGTTGATTGTTATCCAAGGGACTTAATAATTAAGATTTGACAACTTACACAAATATTGTTTCTGCTTGTTACTGCTCCATTGGAGAGAGTGAAAGGGTAAAAAATCATCAGCCATGCATGGAAAATTCAAATTGCATAGCAAAGAGGAATAGGCACTCCGGACAAACCGGAGGCCCTATTCCTCGTAGAAATCCTATAGTATTTACTATTTGATCTCAACTTCGGCACCAGCCTCTTCGAGAGCTTTCTTCAGAGATTCGGCCTCGTCCTTGCTCACGCCCTCTTTAACAGGCTTAGGAGCGTTGTCAACGAGTTCCTTGGACTCTTTCAAACCCAAGCTGGCCATATCCTTAACAGCCTTCACAACACCGAGTTTCTTGGTGGCATCGGGAACACCCTTCAGGATAACGTCGAATGAGGTCTTCTCCTCAGCAGCGGCGGCACCGCCAGCAGCGGGAGCAGCGGCAACTGCAACAGCAGCAGCTGCGGGCTCAATACCATATTCTTCTTTCAGAACGTCAGCGAGTTCTTTTACTTCTTTTACGGTTAAGTTTACTAATTCTTCAGCAATAGCTTTGATGTCTGCCATGACTTTATTGATTTTAATTGTTTTTACTAAATTGATTGTTTTTTTGTGGACTTTTAACGGGATCCAGCCCGCTTGGCTTATTCAGCCTTTTTTTCCTCTAATGTTTTCAGAACACCAGTAATCGTATTTGCACCAGACTGGAGCTGAGAAATAACGTTCTTGACGGGCGACTGAAGCAGGGCAACGATATCGGCAATGAGTTCATTCTTGGACTTGATGTTGACAAGTTCCTCAAGATGCTGCTCACCAATATAGAAGCACTCTTCAACGTAAGCACCCTTCAGGACGGGTTTCTGAGCACCTTTCTCCTTTGCGCGAAACTCTTTGATAAGCTTGGCGGGAGCATTGTTGGTGTTCGAAAGCATTATGGCAGTCTCGCCCTTGATCACGGGGAAGAGCTCCGAATAGTCCATACCGGTTCTCTCCATGGCCTTGATAAGAAGAGCGTTTTTAACGACTTCCAACTTGACCTCTTTGCGGAAAGCAGCACGACGCAGTTTGCTGGTCAGCACTGAATTCAAGCCTCCGATATCAGCAATATAGATAAGGGGATAAGCTTTGATTTCCTCGCACAGCTGGTCAATCAGTTGGTCTTTTTGTTCTTTTCTCATAATGACCTTTCAATAATTAAATGTTACAGTGTGGCGGCTTTAGTGTCAACCTTTACTCCTGCGCTCATGGTACTGCTGATGCAGATACTCTTCACGTAGGTACCCTTTGCAGCTGCGGGTTTCAGTTTGATGATAGCCTGCAGAACCTCACGGGCGTTGTCGACAATCTTGTTGCTGTCAAAAGAGACTTTGGCGACAGCGGTATGGATAATACCGAATTTGTCAACCTTGAAATCAATCTTACCGGCTTTAGCCTCTTGAACGGCTTTGCCAACCTCCATGGTAACAGTGCCAGTTTTGGGGTTCGGCATCAGGCCACGGGGACCCAATATACGGCCGAGAGCACCCACCTTAGGCATTACGCTGGGCATGGTAATGATAACGTCTACATCCGTCCAACCGCCTTTAATCTTGGTGATATAATCATCAAGACCGTAATAATCAGCTCCGGCTGCCTTAGCCTCTTCCTCCTTGTCAGGGGTGCAGAGAACCAAAACGCGGACAGTCTTACCGGTGCCGTGAGGCAGCGTCACACTACCGCGAACCATCTGGTTGGCCTTACGGGGATCAACACCCAGACGGACGTCAATATCTACCGATGCATCGAATTTGGTGTAGGTGATGTTCTTCACAATTTCTACAGCCTCTTCGAGCGAGTACACCTGATTTTTGTCGAACTTGGCTAAAGCTTCTTTTTGTTTCTTCGTTAATTTTGCCATGATTCATGCTTTTTGTGGTCACCGCACCGCTCCAAGGCGATGCTACCACTTGTTAATAATTCATTGTTTTACTTTGCAAGGGGATTCTCGCCTTTCACAGAGATACCCATGCTGCGTGCAGTGCCGGCAACCATACTCATAGCTGATTCAATCGTGAAACAGTTGAGGTCGGGCATTTTGGCTTCTGCAATCTGACGCACCTGCTCCCAGGTGACGGAGGCGACCTTTACGCGGTTAGGCTCGGAAGAACCTTTGGCGGCTTTCGACATCTCCTTCAGCTGAACGGCAACAGGGGGGGTCTTAACTACAAAATCAAAGGATTTGTCCGTATAAACAGTAATAATGACAGGCACAATCTTGCCAGCCTGATCCTGTGTACGGGCGTTGAACTGCTTGCAGAACTCCATAATGTTCACACCCTTGGCACCCAATGCGGGTCCAACAGGAGGAGCGGGGTTTGCAGCGCCACCTTTAATCTGTAATTTAATCAATCCTGCAACTTCTTTTGCCATTGATTTAAATTTTAATTAAGGTTGATTAGTAAGTTTTACTATTCTTTTTCAACTTGATTGTAACCTAACTCAAGCGGAGTTTTGCGACCGAAAATCTTGACCGTAACTTTCAATTTTTTCTTCTCGTCGTTCACCTCCTCGACAATGCCGGCGAAACTGCTGAACGGGCCGTCAATAACCTTGACCGACTCGCCCACAAGATACGTGTCGCCACTGCCCTCGATGGCATCAATCTGATCGTCCATCTTGCCCAAAATGCGGTTCACCTCATACTGACGCATGGGGATAGGCTTACCGCCGTCGCACTCGCGCAAGAAATCCAACACATTGGGAACATTCTGTATAACTGGGATAATCTCATCGCGCAAGTCAGCCTCTATCAACACATAACCCGGGAAATAAGTGCGATCCTTGACCACCTTTTTCCCGTTACGTATCGCATAGACCTTCTCGGTAGGGATAAGCACCTGTGGCACATCCTCGCTCCAGCCACGTTTGGCCATCTCGCTTTCGATGTACTCCTTAGCCTTTTTCTCCTTGCCGCTCACCGCTCTGACGACATACCATTTTTTAGACTGTTGTTCCATGCTGTTAGTTAAAAAGAATAGTGGGTTTATACTCGCTCCTTGTACAGCAACTGCCGACAGGAAACGTCCTTTAATCAGACAAATACTACAGACAGCCTAATCTCAAAAGAATTTGGGAAGCAAGACCGGCCATCTGAAACATTTATCCGATTAAAGCATAAAAGTATCCAAGCAATCCCTTCCATCCCATGCTCTGGACACCGAAAACGACATCCATCAAGAAGACGATAAGGGCTAAAATCAATGCAGCAACAGCAACCACAACGGCACTGCTCTGCAATTCTTTGAACGTAGGCCACGACACTTTATTGACCAACTCGTCGTAGCTTTCCTTTACATAGTTTCCGAACTTAGACATTTGATATCAATATTTAGCAGGGGCAGAGAGAATCGAACTCCCAACTACGGTTTTGGAGACCGTCATTATACCATTTAACTATGCCCCTAATGAGAGACGCGACGGTCATCGCGTCTCTATTATTATGTTTCAGATTATTCGATAATCTTGGTCACCTGACCGGAACCAACGGTACGGCCACCTTCGCGGATAGCGAAACGCAGGTTCTCATTCAGAGCGATATCGGAAATCAGATCCACAGTGATGGTCAAGTTATCACCAGGCATCACCATCTCGCGGCCTTCGGGGAGAGTAATCTCACCGGTGACATCGGTGGTACGGAAATAGAACTGGGGACGATACTTGTTGTGGAAAGGAGTATGACGACCACCTTCTTCCTTCTTCAGGATGTAGACAGTAGCCTCGAATTTGTGGTGAGGATGGATAGTCTTGGGAGCAGCGATAACCATACCGCGGCGGATCTCATTCTTGTCGATACCACGGAGCAGCAGACCCACATTGTCACCAGCTTCACCTTCGTCAAGAATCTTACGGAACATCTCAACACCAGTGACGACGCTCGTAAGTTTCTCGGCACCCATACCGATAATGTCGACGGGGTCGGAAGTGTGGATAACACCAGTCTCGATACGACCGGTAGCAACAGTACCACGGCCAGTGATTGAGAAGACGTCCTCGATAGGCATCAAGAAAGGCTTATCAACGGCACGGGTGGGCAGAGGAATCCAGTTATCAACGGCTTCCATCAAATCCTCAACGTTCTTGACACCGCTGGGCTCACCGTTCAAGGCTGCCAAAGCAGAACCACGGATGATAGGAATATTGTCACCATCGAAATCGTAAGCGCTGAGAAGCTCACGGATTTCCATCTCAACGAGGTCGAGCAGCTCGGGGTCGTCAACAAGGTCGCACTTGTTCATGAAAACAACCAGCTGAGGAACACCAACCTGACGGGCGAGCAGGATGTGCTCACGAGTCTGAGGCATGGGACCATCGGTAGCAGCGACAACCAAAATAGCACCGTCCATCTGGGCAGCACCGGTAACCATGTTCTTCACATAGTCAGCGTGGCCAGGGCAGTCAACGTGGGCATAGTGACGGGTTTCGGTCTGGTACTCAACGTGAGCAGTGTTAATAGTAATACCACGCTCTTTCTCTTCAGGAGCGGAGTCAATAGCGTCGAAGGATTTTACTTCGGAGAGACCTTTTTCAGCCAACACCTTGGTGATAGCAGCGGTCAGAGTGGTCTTACCATGGTCAACGTGGCCGATAGTACCGATGTTGACGTGCGGTTTAGAACGATCGAATTTTTCTTTTGCCATGTTTAATACGTATTAATGTTAACAAATTATTTTCTTCACATTTTACGAGGGCGAAACGAATCTCGTCCTCGTGTTTTTTTGCATAAAAAAAGAGCTACAGACCGGATTTGAACCGGTGACCTCATCCTTACCAAGGATGCGCTCTACCAGCTGAGCTACTGCAGCTTTTTACTTTTGAAGCGTCGGCGTTTCTCTTGCCCGGCTCCGCTATTTCTTTGAGCGGAAGACGGGGCTCGAACCCGCCACCTATAGCTTGGAAGGCTATCGCTCTGCCAAATGAGCTACTTCCGCTTCTCAGTAGGTTTGTGGGGAAGAGTGGACTCGAACCACTGAACTCCGAAGAGGACAGATTTACAGTCTGTTGCAATTGCCACTATGCGACTTCCCCATTTGCTTTCCCGATGGTACCCGTCGATATTCGAGGGAGCTCATCGAGCCGATGAAGGGACTCGAACCCCCGACAGGCTGATTACAAATCAGCTACTCTACCAACTGAGTTACATCGGCTTTTTCAGCTTTGTCAAACAACTCTCTGTTTTCTTGATTTGAGGTTGCAAAGATACTACTTTTTTCTCATCCCGCAAATTTTTTTTCTTTTTTTCTTCAAATTATTTTCTATTGCACTGATTATCATACCTATTTTTCCGCCCTCCCCCTCATCCCTTCACACTGTCCGGCACTGTTTTTTGCCCGTTTATGCCATCGTTTACACCCATTTTAGGCTTTGCCATAAGGCATCCTGCATGAATAATCGTCTTATTCTTTGTTAATCAATAACATACACTACTTTTATCCAACAGCTTATTAATCATGAACAAACAAAATAATCCTGAACCACAGATATTTAACACCAAATCATCCATCCGGTCAGCGGCAACGATTCTCCCTCGCTGCGGAGTGGGGCCGTTCAATCCTGCATCGTAATAGTATCGCTATAGCATCGTTACTCGACATGATAACGGATAACAAGCCGGGAAGCAGGCAGCATCGAGCCGGGATTGAACGACTCAAGTGGGTCGTGGCATGCCGTCCGCTGAGACTTCCCGGCACTGCGGTGTGACAGGGAAGGCGCAGTGAGGGAGCAAAGGCTGGGCAGGGAAGGTGTGGGGAGGTCGCTGCTGCGAGGTCGGACCATGGGGAGGAAGGCCGTCGGGACATGGATAAACCGAAATCATCCTATGAAACAATAGGGATGTCAGTTGCGGGCAGGAGCCGGGGCTTGCCCTGCGGCGAAGAGCAGCATACGGCAGTTGGAGCAGTCGAACTCGAGCCGGAACCAGCGGCCGTTGTTTTGCAGGTACAAGGGACCAGCCACCGCATCTGGGTTGCGGCGCAGACACTGTCCCAACTCGTAGCGCAGGCAGTATTTGGTGGTCATGAGGGCTTTGCCGTCGTAGTTGCCGGTCTGTTCGAGTCCGCGTTCTATCTGCTGCACGCCGTGACGGCGGTAAAATTGTTCTGAGAGCCGGTTTATGACGTTGGCACGGTAGTCGAGGGCTGTCTCGAAATAGGGGGTAGTGTCGGCCTGACGCTGGGCGAGGGTTGGACAATGGCCGCGCTCGAGCAAATGGGTTTCGATGCGGGTTTCGACAAGCTTTTCCACTGCCTGACGGCGCAACTGGTTGAGCACCGAGGCCTGCACGAACCACGGTTGGGCACAGCTATTGGTGAAAGCGGCGACACGGAAAGGGGTATCGCCCAGTTTGGTGAGTTGGCGTTGCAGCTGGTCGGCGGCACGGAGAGGGTCGCGAGGGGTCTCCTTGGAGCACACCACTGTGGACGAGGCCTGGCAGCCATCGCAGTCGACAAGGGTGAGCCGCAGTCCGTCGGGGGTATCCGTCAGCGTGAGATTAATGGGGATGGTGCGTTCGGCGGTGCGGCCTTGCAACTGCTTGGTGAAGGCTTGGTCGTTGTTGCGCCACAAGAGTGTGCCGACGGCAAGGCTGTCGGGCATGCGGTTAGGGCGTATAGCCGAGCCCTGCACATGGTTCACCAGGAATCCTTCGAGCTGCCCTTGGGCATTGAAGAAGCAGAGGCCGTCGCCAGGGGTGAATGTTTCGGAAGTGGCCAGGGTGATGGTGTCGCGACCCAGGGAGGCCACCTTGTCGATGCGCTTGCCGAGCGATTTCTGTGTGGCAAAGTTTGCCATGGGTTGCCGCTGGCGGAGGAAGTAGTCGGTAAATCCGCGGTTGAAAGTCTTTTCAAGGTCGGGGGTGAAGAAGAAGCGGCACGAGCCCGACGAGGCGGGTCGGCAGGCGGGATTCCCCTCCATGATGTTGTCGAGCAGCTGGCGGTAGTAGGCGGTGGTGTTCTTTACATAGTCCATGTCCTTGAGGCGCCCTTCTATCTTGAAGGAGGTGATGCCTGCATCGACCATGGCCTGCAGCTGCCGGGCGGCGGAGAAGTCTTTGAGCGACAGGAGGTGCTTGTCTTTCTGCAACAGGCGGCCTTGGGCATCGTAGAGGTCATAAGCCGAGCGGCAGGGCTGGGAGCAACACCCACGGTTGCCACTGCGGCCGGTGAGGTATTGGCTGAGATAGCACTGGCCGCTATAGCATACGCAGAGGGCTCCCTGCACAAAGGCCTCGAGCTCGACGGTGGTGTTGCTGCGGATGTGCTGCATCTGCTGGAGGGAGGTCTCGCGGGCAAGGATGACGCGACTGAAACCCACGCTTTGAAGAAACTGGATGCGGGGCAGGTCGGCGTTGTGGGTCTGGGTACTGGCGTGCAGCTCGATGGGAGGCAGGTCGCACTCCAGCAAGCCGAGGTCCTGAATAATGGCGGCATCGACACCGGCTTCATAGAGCTGATGGAGCATGCGCACAGCATCGTCCACCTCGTTGTCGAAGAGGAGGGTGTTGACGGTGGCGAAGACCCGGGCGTGATAGATATGGGCATAGCGGGTCAGTTGCTCGATGTCGGCAAGGGTGTTGACGGCGGCCGCCCGTGCCCCGAAGGCAGGGGCTCCGATGTAGACGGCGTCGGCGCCGTGGTTGACGGCTTCGATGCCTTGCTGGCAGTTTTTGGCAGGCGCGAGGAGTTCTAACATAATTTCAACAAGGTGTTACGTATTTCGTTCTCGTCGACTTGAAGGTCGATGACCGGGGCACCGATGTCCTGCAGCAGCACACAGAGGATGTGGCCGGAGGCGTTTTTCTTGTCACGACGCATATAGGTGAGCAGTTCTTCTGTGTCGCGGAGGGTGTAGCGAGGGATGGCGGTGAGTTTGGCGGCTACAGCACGGTAGCGGTCGAGCACATGCTGCGGGAGACCGAGCTTGGCCACCGAGAGCTGCAGGGCGCAGACCATACCTATTCCTACTGCGGCACCGTGGGCCACTGGCTGACGGCCGGGCTGGTGGCTGAAGGACTCGATGGCATGGCCAAAGGTGTGGCCAAGGTTGAGAATGCGGCGGACGGAACGGTCGTAGGGGTCGCGGCGGACGACAGCGGTCTTGATTTCGGCACAGGCGGCAATCATGTCGGGCAACACCTCGAACGTGCCGTCGAGAATCATCCCGCACAGGCTTTCATACCGGCCGGGGTCGCCGACCATGAAGGTCTTGAGCATCTCAAACACGCCGTCAAGCAGCATGGCGTCGGGAAGGGTGTCGAGGAATGCCGGCTCGACGCAGACAATGGCGGGCTGGTGGAAGAAGCCTATCTGGTTTTTGCTGTTGTCGAGGTTAAGGGCAGTCTTGCCGCCAATGGCAGCGTCGACCATGCCGACAAGGGTGGTGGGGATGTTGATGTGGCGGATGCCGCGCTTGTAGCCTGCTGCCACGAAGCCGCCGAGGTCGGTGATGCAGCCACCTCCAAGGTTGACAAGGACACTGTTGCGGTCGGCGTTGCTCTCAAGGAGGGTCTGCCACAGTTGGGTGGCGATGGCTATGTCCTTGCACTCTTCGCCCACGGGCACCTCCATGAACTCGGCTTGCTGCAGGCGGTCGACTTTCGATATCAAGCGAGGCAGACAGTGGTTGTAGGTGTTCTCATCCACGAGGATAAAGAAGCGGGCATTGTCGAATGCCTTGCCCGACAGCATGCGGTTGAGGCGGCTGAGGGAAGAGGTGTGTGCTGGAAGGATGGTTTTCATTATTACGGGGTGTTTATCGGATAAGCGTGACTGTGCCGGTGTGGTGTAGCAGTTCGTTGGGCGAATTGTTTGTAGAGTAGTCGATAGTGTAGGTGTAGGTACCTGTGGGGCAGGGCAATCCATTGCTGGTACCGTCCCAGGGCTGGTTGATGTCGTCCGAATGGAACACTTTCATGCCCAATCGGTTGAAAATGGTGATGTGGTAGTAAGAGAGCTCGTTTGCGTTGACTGAAAAGGTGTTGTTGGACTCGCGTCCAGGAGTGAATACATTGGGTATCCACAGGTTATTGTTTTCGAGGAGGACGGCAATGTAATGGGTCTGCCCGTAACAGCCCGGCAAGGAGTCGTATTCGGCAGTGAGACTGTAGAGGGTGTTTTCTGTCGGTGATACCATGATGCGAGACGAATGCTCTTGACCCTGCAAGGAGGCATCAGTGGGTGACGAGTTCCATGTGAAATGGCAGGAGCCAAAGTTGTTGTGGACCGAGCCTTGCAGCTGGATGGGGAATTGGTCGGGGGGAGTGAGCCGGTTAATGGTGACGTCGGGATAAGACCAGACAGAGAGGTTGAGCAGCAGGATACTGTCGCAGCCATTGATTTGAAGGAGTGTGTCGCGGTAGGAACCTGGAGCGGTGCAGATATATGATCCCCATGGCACTTGATCATCCTGACATATCGTATCGGAGAAATAGGTTGTTACGGACGATGTATCAACAGAGAGGATGAGACGGTGGACTGGTAGGCAGTTGCCGATGTTGTTGCTGTATCGCAAATGAGCGCCCGGCGAGGAGATAAGCGTGTCGTCCCACTGATAGGGGAAAATGCAGCAGCTGTCGTAATACGTAACGGTGTCGCGGGGTGATATGGTAATGCTGCCGATGAGGGTGTCGCGGCTGTGGTCGCTCAATGGAGTGTTGGCGTAGTCGATAATGGTCTGTACCGTATAGCACCCGGGAGCAGCATAGGTGTGCCGGACAATGGGGCCGGTGGCAGAATGGCCGTCGCCGAAATCCCAGTGGAAGTATGTCTGGTTGGTGTCGCAATTGGTGTTGAACAAGATTTCGTGTCCAAGGCAGAATGAAGTGAAAGCAAGGGAATGGTTGGGTATGCCGTCGGCATAGAAAATCTTGGTTTTGAAAATCATGTTATAGCAGACATTATAGGAGTAGGAGCCGCCGTGGTAGTAGGTGTAAACGGTATTGAACCATACGGGGTCAACGACATAGGTGGTGAATGTTCCGACTCGGTAGGCGGAGAAGCGTTTGTGGTTGGTGTGAACCCTGGCCCAAGGAATGCCATAGAGTTCCTGCCAGATGTTTTGGTGGACGAAAGGATGTCTTGCAAAAAAAATGGTGTCGTATGGCTGTGAATATTGCGAGTCTAAGTATGCTCTAAGTTTGTCAAAAAGATATTCATAAGAATAGGGCGGAGGGGGCGAATTCTTTTTTTCTTCGAACCTGTAGTCGGGGGATACAAATCCTTCAAAGCCTCCTGACTCGACAGGAGGTACATAATCGCAGAAAGGGCTGTCGCCATGGGTGTCATATCGGCATACGATGCTGGGTTGTGATGTTTTTATGTTATTGCCTAAAGGGCTTATTGGCACAGTCACGAAGCTGGATTCTGAGGCATTGAGTGTATCGAAGGGCTGGTTGTTGATAAATACAATGCAGCTGTCACGCGTGGCGGTGATAATAGTGCCATTGGGGTTACTGTTTGAAGCTTTGAAGACCTTGCCTGCATAGGCTATGGGGACGGCTTGGATCAAGGTGTAGTCGTAAGTTTGTGTTGAGCCTTGGCCTGAGATGTAAGTGTAAGTCATGTTTCGGTTGCTTTGGAACACGGCTATTTTCTTGTTGCGGAGTGCCGTGATTTGTGTGCCGGTAAAAGAGCTTTTATAGTTTGGGGCATCCCCTCGGGAGATAAGTTGATATGTGTTGCCGGCATTGAGAGTAATAGTATGGTGGATGTTGACGGGAAGATTGTTGGTAGAAGGGTTGTTGAGGACGATATCGACTTCGGTGTTGTCCTCTGTTGCAAGGATAACGAAGGCTCCTCCATAGGTGTCGGGCCAAGTCTGCACGATATATTCTGGCTGGAGGGCATGGGTGGGGATGACGGAGGTGGCTCCTCCGTTGGTGCCGAAGGCGTAGAGGTGGACGTAGGCACTGTCGGTAGTTTGGATGTGGATGCTTTTACTGAGGATGGTGTCTGTAAGCGTGGTATGAACGTGGTGAGCAGGTAGCATGAGGGATGCAATGGGGTAGTGGAGCGTGTCGGTACCGTAGTAGTTTTGGCCGTTTATGTAGTAATTGGAGTAGTAGGAGTTGATTTCAACGGAGTCGATGGGATGGCGTTCGAGGGGAAGGGAAAAGATGTTCTGGCCGATGGTGAATATGGCCGTGCATGTGGTGTGTGAGCAGACTTGAATAAGGATGCTGTCGATGCCTATGCCGTTGGGAACGGTGACCCAAAAGTCGGTTCCTTTGAGGGAGTATTCCTTTTGGCCCCACGAAAGCTGGGGAAGCAACAGGAACAGGATGAGGAACGGGCGTTTCATTGTATGACAAGTTGGGTTGTTGTGCGGGTGCGCTGCTGGAGGAGGATGGTGCTGGAGCCGACAATGCGGTCGATGATGTCCTGAGTGTAGTAGCGGATGGTGATGAGCTGCAGACCCTGGTTGTAACGTAGGTGAAACTGATTTTGCAGGTTGTCGCGGAGTTGGTCGAGGAGCATGGGGCTGTCGTCGATACAGAGGGAGAAACTGAGGGCAGTGTTCTGCATAAGGTTGACACGGATATTCAGCTTGGCGAGGACGGCAAAGATGGTTTGCAGGTTGTCCTCCGCAATGAAACTGAAGTCCTTGGGCAGGACGGAGAGGAGGGTCTGGTTTTTCTTGAAGATGTAGAGGGGCGTGAGGGGTCGGATGGTGGGGAACGGCCCGACGACGGAGCCAGGGGCATCGGGGTTGAGGAAGGATTTGATGTGAAGCTGTATGTTCTTGTTCTGGATAGGCTTGACAGTTTTTGGGTGGATGACGCTGGCACCATAGTAGGCTAACTCAATGGCTTCGTTGTAGGGGATTTGCTCTATCTTGACGGTGTCGGGAAAGTATTTGGGGTCGGCGTTGAGGAAGCCGGGGACGTCTTTCCAGATGGTCATGCTGTCGGCGTCGAGACAATAGGACAGGATGGAGGCACTATAGTCGCTGCCTTCACGCCCGAGGGTGGAGGTGTGGCCGTCGGCACTGCCGGCAATGAAACCTTGGGTGACGACAAGCCTGGGGCTGTCGGACAGCAGCACGGCACGGGCATTGCGGCAGGTGGCGGTGAAGTCGACAAGGCCTTCGCGGTGCTGGTTGTCGGTCCGGATGATTTGCCGGATGTCGACCCACCGGTTTTCAAGGCCGATACTATTCAGGTAGTGGCTGACAATGGTGGTGGAAATGAGTTCGCCAAAACAAACTGTCTGGCTGTAGTCGTAATTGTATGTGGTCGGGGGGAGCGACGACTGCCGCTGGAGTTGGGAGAAAAGACGTTCGAGGTCGGCATAGACGGGATGGGCAACATCAGTGAAGAGCTGCCGGACAATGCCCATGTGGTAGTCCTTTGTCTGCTGCAGGAGGGCAGGATGCTCGTCGAGGGTGTTGACTCCCGGCACCAGCTGCTCAAGCAGGTTGGTGGTCTTCCCCATGGCAGAGACCACAACGACGAGTGCATCGTCGCAGTAACGGCCCACGATGGCGGCCATGTTGCGCACGGCCGGGGCACTGTTGACGGAGGCTCCTCCAAATTTGAATACTCTCATAGGCATTGGCATTATGATGGGTTAGCGCAGCTGCCGCAGCATGTCGCGCTTGGTGTCTTTCTCTTTGATGCTCTCACGTTTGTCGTAGAATTTCTTGCCCCTTGCCAGCGAGATAAGGAGTTTGGCACGGCCCTGGGGATTGACGAAGAGCATGACCGGGATGATGGTGAAGCCGCGTTCCTTGATTTTGTTCTGCAGTTTGTGCAGTTCGCGCTTTTTGAGGAGGAGCTTGCGGTCGCGTTTGGCGGCGTGGTTAAGGTAGGAGCCGAAACGATATTCGGAGATGTGCATCTGGCGCACAAACAGTTCGTTGCCTATAAAGGTGCAGTAGGCGTCGGTTAGGTTGGCCTTGCCGTCGCGGATAGACTTTATCTCGGTGCCGGTCAGTACGATGCCCGCCGTATAATCGTCGAGCAGAAAGTATTCGTACTCAGCACGTTTGTTCTTTATTTCGATTACGTTCTTTTCTTCCATAATAGTGATAACGTGGAAACAGGTGTTTTATTGGATAGCAGAAGGAGAGTTTTTTCGACGGAGTTCCATCTCCTCGGCAAAAAGGCGGTTGCGGTATGCGTCGAGCGACGGCAGGGGGTCGTCGCCAAAGCACACGGGCAGCGCCTCTTCGGGCATTCGATAGTCGGGGTTGTTCTTGAGGTACTGCAATATGCGAAGGCCGTCGACACGTTCGGCGCAGGCGTGGATGAAATGCTGACGGGTGCGGTAGTTGCGTCGAAGGGGCTGCCACAAGTCGACGGTGCCGAGCTGCTGACGGAGGAAAGCGGACATGGGGGTCTCGCGGTCGGTGTCGTAGAGGGAGGGGAAGGCGTCGAAAGTAGCCTTCAAGGCATCGAATCCGGCAGGACTATAGAAGGGATAGCGGTCGGACATGATGTCCAGACCTCCGGCCACGGCTGGTCCGGTGCCGAAAGGCACGCGTGTCGAAGCCCTGCCCTGAGGACGCACAGCAAGATGGCGATACGTCTCGTCGGCAAAATGAAGCACCACAGAACCGGTCTTGGCGAACTTCTGCATCAGGTAGAAGTCCTCCCCTCCCTGCAGCGGGGTGATTCCACCCACACGGCGGTAGGCCCACAGCGGGAACACCATGGCGCTGCCCAAGGCGGTGAAGGCATAGGGATTGCGTATGCGCAACATGTTGATAAGATAGTGGCGCATATAGCACTCGTAGCGGAGCATCGGGCGGTCGAGGCTTTCGTCACCGCACAGCGGATGGTAATAGGGAACGGCAAAGGCACTGCTTGCCGGATAGGCATTCATGTTGCACAGAACGGCTTCGAGGTAATCGGGGTCGAAGTCGGTGTCGGCATCAAGGCTCACCACCAGCTCGTTGTCGTCGTGCTCCTCAATTATGCGCTCGAAGAGGAGCTTTCGGGCCCACCCTACCCCTTTGCGTTTGCCGCTCCAGCCCAACCCATGCGAACTGCGGTCGATAACAACAAGGGGCATATCGCCAACTTGCCTCAACATTTGCAGGCACTGCTGGTTATCGTCGTAGCCATAACCGCCCTCCTCATTGTTGACGCATACGTAAAGGGTGTATTGGCTAATTGTCTGCTGGCGCAGACGGGTGAGCAGCTGGGGAAGGTTCTCTTTTTCGGCCAGTACCGGCACAGCCACCGAGATATGGTTGTAGGAGGGCATGGCCGCCGCTTATAGCTTGATGATTTTCACTGGCATGTCGCCAATGCGGATGATATGGACTCCTGCCGGACGGTCACTGAGGTCGTAGCAGCGAGTGCCCTGGGGCGTAACGACGGTGACCTTCCCCCGTGTCGGGTTGGGGAAGGCCTTGTAGGCCGCTTCCTGATGGTGGGGGATACCGACGACAGTATCGTCCAGATGGTGGATTTCCTCGATATAGTTGATGAGCGACTGCGACTCCACTTTCCAGTAGTGGTCAAGCAGGTTGGTGGCGAGTTTCTTGACGGTGGACAACTCCATGGTTATTTCCCGCATGTTGTGATAATAGTTGAAGTAGTCCTGCCGGCCATTGCTGATAACATACCAGTCGCCACCGTTGACGTAGCCTGCTGGTCTGACATCGCGGAAACGGCGGTTGTCCACCCGCCGGCACGTGTCGACAAAGCGTTTGCTCACAGCCTTCCACCATTCGCTGTGCTCGTTCAGCCGCTCGTACGAGGTGAAACTGTCCCAGGGGTAGTTCATCACCTCCGAGCCGCCATGGAGGTTGGCACTGAGGAGGAAGTTATGCCGCTCGACATAGGCTATCATGGCCTTGTTTTCGGGTTGGAGGGAATCCAGCGGGGGAGTGCCGAAGGGGTCGGGATAATTGCGGTTGAGGTCCACGCTGTCGGCGTTGTATCGCCGTGCAAGCGCCACCGTGCTGTCGCCGCCGTAGTAAGTGCCGTCGGGATTGGAGAGGGGATTGATATAGATACGGGTGCGGTCGAGCAGACTCGTGATTTGTCGCGAGGTGCCATAGCTGCCCAGCAGCGTGTCGCACAGGCGCAGCATCAGATAAAATCCCGTCAACTCGTCTCCATGCATGGTGGAGGAATAGAAGAATTCGGGGCGGTAAAGATCGTTGTCCGACGAACCGGTGATGGCCAGACAGAGGATTAGACGGCCCTGGATGGAGACACCGATGGTGTCGACACGACAAAGGTCGGGATAACGCTCCACGAACCTTTGCATCATGGCTGTATAAACATCGTAGGTGGGATAGCGGTTCCAGCGGTCCATCTCCTCCAGCGTGGTGGCCATGGTCAAGGCCTTGGGCGACAAGGTGTCCTCCACGGGCGGAAAAGCATCGGGACGCAGCGACTGTGCCGAGGCGCTAATGGTGGCGAACATAAAGAATAGGCCGAATACCATGGCACGACGCCCTGCCGCCAAGGGCAATGCTATATTAATGACTTTCATCTTGAAAGGTTTTATTGTTGTTTCTTGCGGAATGTGAACAGCAGATTGCCGAAGAAGTTCCACAATGTAGTGATGCCCACAGCAACCACCCACAGCACATAGAACCTCCAATCCTCTGCCCACGAGGGCAATAAGCGACTCATCAGCCACAGACTCCCGTTGTTGATGCCCAAGCCTATGATGGATACAAGGATGAACTTGACATACTCAACCCCCACCTGCTTTTCCTTGCTGTGGAAGGTCCAGATACGGTTGAGGAAATAATTGCTCGAAGCGGCGGCAATAAAACCGATGGGATTGGCAATGAACGGGTTCATGCCCGCCACCTCTTTCAGTAGGAACAGCAGACCACCGTGAATCACCATGCCGCTGGCACCCACCACGCCGAACTTGATGAACTTCATCGCCAACGCGTGCAGGCTCCCGCCTATCGCCTCCTTCGCCATTCCGTTAAGCTGTTGATTAGAAGCGGGCCTCGTTAGGATTGTGCGGTATACCAGTCTTGCGGATTTTCCCTGCGGGCTGCGGCCGTTTGGGACGGCTGATACGGTGGGCAGGTTTCTTGGCACGGGGCAGGTACTTCACATCGCCGGCGCTGTTCACCTCGGGGGCAGAAACCTTCTGGGTGGTGAGATTCACCTTGATGTGCCAGTAGTGTCCGCAACCGCCCTCGGTCAGTACAACGTCCTTGGTCAAACGCTCTGCTGCACTCTCATCCCACACAAAATTCACCCACACAATATGGCAGCCCGTAATGTCGGTGAACCCCACATACTGGCGCTCGTACTTGCGCATGTGCTCGTCAATCACAGGGCAGTCGCCCTCCTGGTTGATATGATAGCGGTTTACATAGGCAATGCGTTTCTGTATCAGTCGCTCGGCCTCGGCTATCTCCTCCTCGGTGGGAGTATATCGGCCATCCTGGTTCTCGATGGTGAAATCCACATCCCAACTCTCATGGAAAGCGTAGCCATGGTAGTTGATGCCGTTAATCTCTTCATAGTCCCAAGTCTCAACCGGAACCACATAATCCTGTGCCTTGGCCATACCGCATACCGCCATGGCCATCGCCAATATCATTGCTGTTCTCTTCATACCGTTCGATATTTCTTTTTTGCCGGAGTATCCGTTAAATTTTTTGCCTTATAATAACTCAAAAATCGTTGCAAAAGTACACAGATTTTGCAAAATAGACAAAATTTTTTTCGGTGTCAGAAAAAATTCTTATATTTGCAATTTGATACCGAATGGGATACGATGCTCTCATTTTTGTTAGAACGGTTTCATAAACAGACAATAACAGACAACAAAAGACAACCCGGAAAAACAAAAATGCAGTCCTTCCCACCGTACCTCGACGGTCTCCTATTCAGTGACGACACATAAAAATAAGAATTAATAATACAGAATCATGAACAAATTCGTAACAGTAAAAGAAGCTGCCGACAAAATTCACGACGGCATGACTGTAATGGTTGGCGGATTCCTCGGCGTAGGCAATCCCATTGCTCTTATCGACGCCCTTGTTGAAAAAGGAGTCAAAGACCTCACCATCATCTGCAACGACACCGCCTACCCCGAAGTGGGCGTGGGTAAGCTCATCACCAATCACCAAGTCAAGAACCTTATAGCCACCCATATCGGCACCAACAACAATACCATCGACCAGATGAACGCCGGCGAACTCCACGTCACCCTCCAGCCCCAGGGCACCCTGGCCGAGCAAATCCGTGCCGCCGGTGCAGGCCTCGGCGGCGTCCTCACCACCACCGGCCTCGGCACCGTGGTTGAGAACGGCAAGCAGAAAGTGACCGTCGACGGCAAGGAGTATCTCCTCGAGAAACCCATCCGTGCCGACGTAGCCATTATCGGCGCCAACATCTGCGACGAAAGCGGCAACCTGGTTTACAAAGGCACCTCCCAGAACTTCTGCCCCATGATGGCCACCGCAGCCGACGTAGTCATCGTCGAGCCTCAGGAAATCGTCAAGACCGGCACCATCGCCCCCGAAAACGTCAAGACCCCCGGCATCTTCGTCGACTTCATCATCAAGAAATAATCTTTAAAAACTCAAGATAACATGGCTGTTACATCTATGCTCCGCGTTCGCATGAGCGCAAAAGACGCCCACTACGGCGGCAATCTCGTCGACGGCGCACACATGGTCCACCTCTTCGGCGACGTGGCCACGGAACTTCTCATCAAACAGGACGGCGACGAAGGTCTCTTCTGCGCCTACGACATGGTTGAATTCAAAGCCCCTGTTTATGCAGGTGACTATATCGAAGCCTACGGCGAAATCACCCACGTGGGCAACACCTCACGCAAGATGAAATTCGAGGCTTACAAGGTTATCCGCACCCTGCCCGAAATCAGCGCCAGCGCCGCCGAGGTGCTCGAAGAGCGCATCCTCGTCTGCCGCGCCACCGGCACCTGCGTCAC
>JAEEGG010002945.1_pt1 | contig 43178 bp, 34 predicted proteins | sample 9134161 | NCBI WGS metagenome assembly JAEEGG01 (sample SAMN16246543, study PRJNA631951) | gut metagenome | biome: gut microbiome; feature: rumen; material: CR-attached | host: Bos | place: Iran: Karaj | collected 2018-10 | reverse complement strand
CTTCAAGTTCAATGTACGGCGCGATTTCTTTCAAATTCTCGACGAGTGCAAGCGCTTTGGGCTCTCCGACTTGAGAAGCCTTGTACTGCTGGCGCTGCAAGTTCGTCACGTCAACACAGTCAAAATCTACGAGAATAAGTTTCTTGATACCTGCACGTGCTAGATTGATGGCGACGTTAGATCCAAGCCCACCTACGCCACAAATAACAACCGTAGCTCGTTCCAGTTTCTGAACAATTTCTTCGCCTTGTTTTTGAACAAGAGCACATCTAAAATCTTCCCTGTTCGGGATTTTGTCGCAGGCCATCACCCGCCTCCAACAAAGTTCACAACTTCAACGACATCCCCCGCTTCGAGAACAACCTCGGCGTACTTTGCTTTAGGGACGATTTCCAAATTGCGTTCAACGGCGATACGCTTTGTATCGTAATTCGCGGACGCCAAATATTCGGCAATGGTCATGCCTGCCGCTGCGACGTCTTCACCGTTGATTTTGACTGGATTTGAGTTCAATGGAACCTCCCTACGTTGGCATTATCCAAATCAGGTTCGGTCGAAGTTTTCAACTTCCTCTCAGCCCGTTCTACGAGCTCCCGTAAACACGTTAAAATTAACTATTGGAGGGGTATTTGGCAAGTTAGAATAAGGCATTCTGCCTTGACTGGATGCTTCTATTTTAATCAAAAAAAAGTACTTCATGCGGGCGGGGCCCCAGCTCGGAGTTGACGCCTACGGCGTCAGCGGCTTCACTCGGTCATGCGCGCCTGCAAGCAGTCGCCCGCGACTCTCGCTTTGCACGCTACTGCGAAGAAAATGCCTTGGCCGACGCTTTTGTTATCAATACGATTTCTTGGCAATTTGATTTTGAAGTAAAATCTCGCTTTTGATATTTTAAAATTCTATAAAAAAATGCCCCGCGATTGCGGAGCATTTCAAAACTTTTTCGAGAGGTTAGATTACTTTCCCTTCGCAAATTTCTTAGAGGCGGCCTTGACCTTCGGATCGTTCTGTGCGTCCTTGATTTTCTGCTTGATACCATCTTCGATGGACTTCTTGAGCTTTGCAGCAAGGTTGGGGAAACGTTCTTCCAGGGAATCACTAAAGATAGCCGGCTTCTTAGCAGCAGGAGCACCACCCTTGCGCTTGCCGTTGAACGGACGCTTTTTCTTGGACGGAGCCTTCTTTACTTGAGATTTTTCTTGGGATTTTGTTTCCTGAGGCTTAACTTCTTCTGTGGATTTGACTTCTGCTTCTTCTGCCATAATATACCTCTTGGAAAATTGTTAGAATTGTCGCGCCCAAAAATAGTAAAAATTTGGGAAAATGCAAGTGAGGGTTAGTGATTCTCCAGCCAATGCGCGAGAACAGTGATGTCAGCGGGGCGCACTCCAGGAATCCGGCTTGCCTGCCCAAGTGTAAGCGGCTTGTGAGCGTTCAAGCGTTGACGGCTTTCTATGCTAATGGCCGTAATGGACATGTAATCGAAGTCCGGCGAGAGCTTGACCTTTTCCATCTTCTTCTGATCATCGATTTCACGTTCCTGACGGTCGAAGAACCCGGCATAGAGCTCTTCGGCATACATGTACCACTGGTCGCGGCGCGTGATTTTAGCGTCTGGAGCGGCCACCTTAAAGAACGTTTCGGGGTCGATTCCCGGGCGACGTAGCACGTTAATCCAGCGGGTGCGTTCCGAAGCAAGAGCCTGACCACCTGCTTCGAGGATAACATTCGCTTCTTCAGGCGTAGCGGAGGTTTCTGCAAATTTCGTCTTGAGATTTGCCATGAGGTCGCGGCGACGAGTCCAGTCTTCCCAATCGCGGTCGCTAATCATGCCGATCTTGCGGGCCTTTTCCTTGAGGCGCATTTCAGCATTGTCGCTACGCAAGAAGAGGCGGTATTCGGCACGGCTCGTGAACATGCGATACGGTTCGTCAAGTAAGATATTCACGAGATCATCAACCATAACGCCAAGATAGCTTTCGGAGCGTCCGAGAATGAACGGTTCTTCGCCCTTGACCTTGAGCGCGGCGTTGATGCCAGCCATAAGGCCTTGACCGGCGGCTTCTTCGTAACCGCTTGTGCCGCAGACCTGGCCTGCAAAGTAGAGCCCAGGAACATTCTTACACTCAAACGTCGGGTATAACTGCGTGGCATCGACTGAATCATATTCCACGGCATAACCGATTTGCAAAACCTTAGCGCGGGTAAGGCCCGGAATCGTATGAATGGCAGCAAGTTGAATGTCCGCGGGCAAACTCGAACTAAAGCCGTTGATATAGACTCGTCCGATATCAGCCTGTTCCGGTTCGAGGAACAGCTGGTGCCCGTCGCGGTCGCCAAAACGGTTGATTTTATCTTCGATACTCGGGCAGTAGCGCGGGCCCTTGCCGTGAATACGGCCGCTGAACATCGGGCTGTCCTTGAAGCCGCTGCGCAGAATATCGTGCGTCTTGATGTTCGTGCGCGTAATCCAGCAAACACAATCGTTGCGGATAAACTTATTGACTTGATCGCCCCAGAAACAATTTTCATCACGACCGGGAACCGTTTCCGCCAAATGACGGTCGCTCATCGGCCACGGGTATTCGTCGCCATGCTGCACATCACATTCGTTAAAGTCAATCGAATCTGGATCCAGGCGGCTCGGCGTGCCCGTTTTAAGGCGGCGCAAGCGAATACCATTTTTTGCCAAGCATTCCGAGAGTTTGTCCGCACTTGGTTCACCTACTCGCCCACCGATGCTCGTTTCAAGCCCGGTGAACATCTTGGAGGCAAGGAAAGTACCACTCGTCACAACAACCGCACGCGTGATGTAGCGGTCGCCGTTCAGAAGCATGAGCTCCAAGCGCCCATCGTTCATGCGTTCAAACGCAGCGAGTTCTCCCTGAATCAGCGTAAGTCCCGGCAAGTTTTCCATCGTCTCGCGAGCGACTTCGCTGTAATACTTCATGTCGCACTGCGCACGCGGTCCCCAAACAGCAGGGCCCTTGCTCATATTAAGCATGCGGAACTGGATGCCGGCCTTGTCGGTCAAAAGTCCCATGAGACCGCCGAGAGCATCGATATCGCGAACAATTTGACCTTTCGCAACGCCACCGACGGCCGGGTTGCAAGACATCCTGCCGATAGCGTTCAAATCCATCGTGAGCATAGCGGTTTTCACACCCATTTTCCATGCGGCATGCGTGGCTTCAATACCGGCGTGACCACCACCAACGACGACAACATCAAATTCTGCGATAACCATAGACATTTTTGCGATTCTTACGATGATGCAATTTTTAATTCCACCCGCAATTTAGAAATTTATGGGGCTTTCGGCTATATTAAAAAATGCACAACAAAAAAGAACACATCCCGCGATGCGAGATGCGTTTCTAAAATTTATTTCAGAAAGATTACTTCTTGGCCTTAGCGGGCTTAGCGTCCTTCTTAGCTTCCGGCTTTGCTTCGACCTTGGCAGAATCCGCAGCCGGCTTCTTCACTTCAATCTTCCATTCGACGTTCTTGCCGTTAAGAAGTTCAGCAATTTCCTTCTTCAGGTCTTCCTTTTCGCGTTCAAATGCCACGTATTCCTTATAAGAGCCATCCGGATTCACGAGATAGACCTTCGGAACGTAGCCATCGCTGTAAAGTTCACCGAACTGGCGGCCTTCATCCCAAACGACACTAATCGTTTCATCGAACTTCGCATCGTCGATAAAGCGACGTATGCCAGGCTTATTGTTTCCGCCACTAGCGACAGCAACCGTCGTAAGGCCCTTCGGTGCAAATTCCTTGGCAATTTCAAGAATCTGCGGAGCCGCATGAGCACAGTGGCCACAAGTTGCAGAGAAGTAGAACATCAAGAGTTTTTTACCCTCAAATGCGCTCAAATTTTCAGCCTTGACCGTGATACCGGAAGCCTTCACCTTGAAGTTCATCTTGGCTGGCATACCGTTTGCAAGCGTGTCACCACGGAGCGAGGCGACTTCGGCCTTGAGTTTTTCTTCTTCGGCCTGCTGTTTCTTGACCATTTCTTCACGAAGTGTCTTCAGTTTTTCATTAAAGCGGTCACCGACAGCCTTGAGCGAGTCTTCCGGGAGAGCCATCGTAAACGTTGTATCACGAACTTTCTTGCCCGCATCGCGAACACCGAGAACAAAGTAGTCCGGATCAAAAGTGGTCTGGAACTGACGACCAATGTTGTAGAACTGGTTACCGAACTGAACACCAATAACGTATGAGAACTTCTGCTGTTCCGAGGATTGTTCACCAAGTTTGACAGCAGCATTCGTTACGGCAGGTGCGGCGGTAACTGGCTGAGCCTTTTCAAGAGAATCGGTATAAGCACGAATCTGAGCATCATCCATTCCCTTGGTCACGTTAGTGTCTGGACGCGTGTTGATATAGCGTTCCTGCATTTTCTTCTGGATGCGATGACTGATCGCAGCAAAAGAATCCTGAGGGAGCTGGATTGTCACAGTAGAATCGTTGATATTGCCAAAAGCATCGCGGAAAGCCTGAACAACCACATCTTCGTCAATGCCTTCACCAGTGCGCATCGGAAGATTTAAAAAGTTCTGGAGACCGAACTGTGCACCGAGCATGTAGGCGAATTTTTGGTCATCCGTGGAACTCGGGGTAACAGCAGCAACTTTGGCTACCGGTTTCTGGGCTTCACCACAAGCGACAAGAGCAAGGGCAGCCGCACCAAGAGCAATCTTTTTCAGTTTCATTTTTAAAGACTCCTTAAAGTCAAAAATCATTAGGAATGTCCATTCCTATTTTCGGTTCCTAATATAGCATAATTTTATTGTAATGAATCACGGACAAAGCCCTGTTCGGGGATTCCTTCGAAAACTTTGAATGTTTTTGCCCCTATAACTGCCCCGTCCTTGTAGGCCGTTTCCACTTTATAGGTTCCTGGAGGAATATTTTTCTTTTTAGAATAGCTCCGATACCCAGCATCTCGCCCACCCCGGACAACCATCCGGCTAGATGTAATTTTATCCGTTAATTGAAATTTGTTTGTGGATGGTTCCTTGTAATACCAACGAAATTCGACAGGAGCCTTGAGTTCCGCCGGCGCATAAACCGAAGACATAAAATAAATTTCGTCACCTTCGTCTTTGTGGATAGTTATTTGACTAAAACCGATATCTTGCCAAAAGCCGGGTTTGTCCACATCGCACGAGTATGTTTCTCGGTCAAAATTCTTGCAAACAATTTGCTGTTTCAAAACGAGCGGGACAGGAGCAATCCAGTTTACAAGATAAGCTATGGATAGGGCGACGGTAATAGATATTGGCGCAATCAAAAAACGTTTATTGCGAGAAAAATCCCGTGAAGATTTCATCCAAAGTAAATAACATATTCCAGCAGACAAAATTGTGCTAAAAAAGAACCAAAACGTTCCCATCCGATGAACCAAATGCGGAATCAAGAAATTGAAAAACATCGTTCCTAGCAAGCAGAGGAACGCAAGACAAATACCAAAATTTTCATATTTCTCTTTCAAGAATTCGTTTCCGACAAGAAGCGCTACAAGAATTAAAACAATGACAAACGAGGCAATGGTGCCTGAACTTTTGAAATAACAAATGACAAGAGCGCTATAGAGATTTCCGAAACAGAATTGCACAACACAAGTCAATCGGCCAATCCAAGCAGCAGGCCATACAGGGCATGAAATCCGGCTAAAAAAATTTGAACTATCATCGCCAGGAACGGCGTAACACGACTGGCGCTCTTCAACTTTGGCAATATGTTTTGTCGCAATAAAATAAATCGATATAAAAGCGAGCAAATAATAAACGGACAAAATGACCAAATCAGTCCCGTAAATTTTGCTCCCGATAGTCATCGAGTCCCAAGAGAAACCACCTAAAAAAGCAATAGCTGGGAAAAACTTTTCAATTTTCTGAACTGAGGCTCTTTCCCGCAATCTGTCTAAAAAATCCATAACCGAAAAATACAAAAAAAACTAAATTTACGCCGTAAAATTTCAAAAGGCAAAAACAATGAAACTCTCCAAGTATTTTTACGTGACGCTCCGCGAAACGCCGAGCGACGCCACCATGCCCAGCCACATCTTCCTTATGCGCGGCGGTTACATCAAGCCCGTTTCTACCGGTATCTACTCCATGATGCCGATGGGCTTCCGCGTCATCCAGAAGATTGTAAACATCATCCGCGAAGAAATGAACAAGATTGGCGGTATCGAAGTGGACCTGCCGGTGGTACAGACCGCCGAACTCTGGAGCGAATCGGGCCGTTACCAGGCCATCGGTGAAGAACTGCTTCGCTTCAAGGACCGCAACAACCACAACATGGTGCTCGCCATGACGCACGAAGAAGCCATGACCGACCTCGTGCGCTACGTGCTCAACAGCTACAAGCAGCTGCCGGTGATGCTCTACCAGTTCAAGACCAAGTATCGTGACGAAGCCCGTGCCCGCGGCGGCCTTATCCGCGTTCGCGAATTTTTGATGAAGGATGCCTACAGCTTCCACACCAGCCAGGAAGACCTCGACCGTCACTACCAGGAAGAATATGACGCCTACCTCCGCATCTACCGTCGCGTGGGCATTGAACCGGTGGTGGTGCAGAGCGATACGGGTATCATGGGCGGAAAGGTCGCTCACGAATTCATGCTCGATACTCCGAACGGCGAAGACTACTTGATCCTTTGTAAGAAGTGCGGCTACCAGGCCAACCGCGAAATCGCGAAATTCCAGCGCGTGCCGTTCAAGGGCGACGAAAATGCCGCTCTCGAAAAGGTCGCCACGCCGAACAGCGAAAGCATCGACGAACTCACCAAGTTCCTGAATGTTCCGGCGGAATCGACTGCCAAGTGCGTGTTCTTCGACTTCGAAGGCAAGCTCATCACGGTCGTGGTTCCGGGCAACCTCGATGTTTCCGAAATCAAGCTCCACAACTTGCTGAAGGCCAAGGAACTTTACCCGGCCGAAGACAGCCTCATCAAATCTTGCGGCATGGTTCCGGGCTTTGCTTCTCCGATCAATTCTCACGACACGCGCATCATCGTGGACGAAGCAATCGCTGATTCCTTCGACCTCGTGACCGGCGCAAACGAAGAAGGCTTCCACTTCAAGCATTGCAACCCGAAGCGCGACTTCCCGAAGTTCGAAGTGGCCGACATCGCCGAAGCTTCCGAAGTCTGCAAGTGCCCCTGCTGCGGTGAACTCCTCACGGAAACCCGCGGTATCGAAATGGGCAACATCTTCAAGCTGGGCACCAAGTTCTCCGAATCCATGGGCGCCAAGTTCCTCACCGCCGAAAAGACCTCCGCTCCCGCCATCATGGGTTGCTACGGCATCGGCGTGGGCCGCCTCATGGCCTCCGTCGTCGAGAACAGCCACGATGACTTCGGACCGATTTGGCCCAAGTCCATCGCCCCGTTCCAGGTGGAAATCGTCCCGATCGGCAAGGAAGCCGAACTCGTCGAGCTCGCCGAAAAGTTCGAGAAGGAACTGGAAGCCGCCGATATCGACGTGCTCGTGGACGACCGCGACGAACGTCCGGGCGTGAAGTTCAAGGACGCCGACCTCTGGGGTTCTCCGGTGCGTATCGCCATCGGCAAGAAGGGTCTCGCCAACGGCGAAGTCGAATGGAAGTTCCGCAACGAAAAGGAATTCTCCATGGTCAAGGTCGAAGACGTTATCGCCAAGGCCAAGGAATACTTTGCAAATTAGGAATTGAAAATATTCGCGACGAAGTCGCCACACCATATTAAAATTAGTCCGCCATCGTGGCGGACTTTTTTCTTTGCCTACTTGTCTTGACCTATAAAAAATGATTATCTTATAAACGTATGATGAACGCAATTGATTGGTCCGTTGGATGGTGCTACCTCTGTACAGTGCTATTGCTTTTATTGATAGTCACTATCCTTTTGTTGTTTGAGTACCGGAAAAGACAGAAACTCTATACGCTCTTTGCCGGGAACTTGGGCGAATTCATCGTCGTTCTTTCGGATAAATTTGAATTTATCAGTTCGCTTCCGCAGTTCATGTCGGACCCGCTTTTCGACAACTTGAGCAAAGACCGTTTATTCAGAGACATATTGCCGCCAAAAGATTGGGCTCGCCTCAAACTTTACTTTGACGACATCGACAAGCATCCTGAAATGCCGTTCATGTTTTCATACAAACGTGATGACGGGACAATGCTTTGGTTCGAAATGCGCTGCCAACACCAACGTCTTTCGATGGACGAATCCCGCTACGTATGCCTCATCAAGAACATTTCGAACATTGTCGAATACCAGCACCGTCTCGAAGAAGCAGAAACAAAGCTGAAATCACTATTACGTAATACCGGCGATTTTCTTTGGAAATATGATTTCGAAAACCGTCAATTGAGTTTGCTAACTCCGATGATGGATGACGACTACAGGGATGTCCCGCGATCTGGAGGCATAGTCAACGTCGAAACACTAATGCCGAAAGACGATTTTGCATTGCTGGAACGCGTCATGAACGAATGCATCATGAAAGCATCCGGGCAAGCGGCTTACGACGACAAAGGCAGTCTGTTGGACGAACACGACCAACTGAATCGCTTAACAAACGAAAACGCCCGATTCGGCACACTCAAGATACGTTGTCTGAATAGCGAAAAGAATCTCGTCTGGTACGATTTCCGCGGGCATCTCGCACCCGACGAAGAAGACCGCATTGTCATGAAGGGATCCGCTCGACGAGTCGAAACATCTCCTGAAATTCCGTTCTTGATGAAAAGCGGCGTTGAAGAATCCTTGATGAATTCGCTATTCAACTTCCCAAACATCGGTATTTTCTGGTTGGATAGAAATTTTTGTATTCTCGGATGCAATAATGCTCTTGCTGCAGATACTGGATTTGCAAGTACTGATGAGGTTGTCAACAAGTCCTTGAAAGAAATTTTATCCAGCAAATACCTTCCATATTACGAATCCATGATTAAAGACGTATTCGACAATGGTACAGCTAAGAGTTGGAAAGGACGTTTCGATGACAGCGAAATGATAACCATCCATGTGGTGCCTCTGCTGAAATCACTCCTAAAATCAGGCTACACCGTAAGCCGTGTTCTCTGCGTGTATATGAGAATTTCCTGCTAATTTTTTAGCAAAATCAGCATGTATTTAATCATTACTTACCAATCTTGAATGCTCCAGAATTTGCACCTCTTCTGGATTCTTCGTAAGAAATCATACGGATAAAGCCATATGGGCGACCATCGATAAGATCCGCCGACAGAGTGACTTCCTGCACATAGCAGGATTGTCCATTCGGATTTTCCTCTCCAGCAGATTCATCAAGCAAATCGATACCCTCATCGTCTTCTGACATCTTGAACACGAACCGATAACCAGGCCCCCTTATATCAGAACCATATATCACAGGGATGGTTTCGCCCACCTTGAACGACTCGCCGCCTTCTGGATACAAAACCTTAACGCCATCCTTCACAGAACAGTCATACTTATCCAATAAATAGTGATAATCAGCAGATTGATTATTTTCATTACCATTATCTGAACCGGAAACATCCTTCACGCAACGGACGGAAATCTTCCATTGTTGATGACATGAATTTCCTTCAATGTACCCATCTTTTGAGATAAGCGCACAAGCTTTATATCCGCCTCCGTAATAAGATAATGATCCATAATCATAGTCATTAGTCAACCAGTAATAGGCGTTTTCTCCTTTAAAATCAAGTACTCCATCACCCCCAAGTTTCCCGTTATACAGAATCGTTTCCTTCTGTGATCTAAAGGCAGATGAATTATAAAATTCATACCATTCCTGGTAAGAAGGCAAACGCCAACCATCAGGACAAACGTTATCGAGATGTTCTCCCGGATAAAGCCACCCGGTGGAATTACATGTTTTCGAATCACTTTCTGGGCAATATGTCTTGCCGTATTGTTCGCTGTTGTAGTATTCATAGGCAAGGTCCTGCATCATCCAATAAATGTTATTGACCTTGGCAACACGATAAACATTGTCATCACGGAGATCCTTCAGTGTACTTCCGGAAAATTCAACACCTTTGCCCGATTTAGCATAACCAAAATCATCCTCGAAATTCTGCGAATAATCCGTACAAGCTGTAAGAAAAACAGCCATCACAATTCCCAACTCATAATTTCTAATTCCGAATCTCATACACACCTCCCCTAGAAAACAAATGTCAAGCCGAATCCGACAAGTCCTGCCGCTCCGACGCCTATTCCAACAGTGCGAACAACTTCCAATACTTCAATATTTTTCAAACGTTTATCGTATTCCTTCTTTTCGTGAGGTTCCCTCTCTGAAAGCCGTTTAGCCATAACGTTACTGAATATAGCTGTTCCAAAACCAAGCGCCGAGACAACACCTGACGCGATTTTCAGGCCCGTATGCGAGCTCTTTTCAGGTTGTTCTACATTTGTGGGGATGCTTTCACCGACCTGCATGCTATCCATAACTGCGACATTATTTGCGGAATCCAGAATTGCAATTTGCTTTTCAGGTTCGACATAATCGAATTCGGTCACTTCACCTTTTTTCAAAACAACATCTACTGGCACACGGTTTGGACCTATTTCAATTTTTGCACAAACTGGAACAGTACCAAGGAATGGAGTCTTGCCGACTTTTTCGTCGTTTACATACACAAATAAATTTTGTTCTTCACCCGAAGCAGAATGTGCCTTGAGCGAAATGCCTCCTTTCAACGACTTTAGCTTTTCCTTGAACGTTTCCTTTTTATCTTTGGAAATGCCAATCTTGAACGAAATCGGGGCATAGCATCGATGTTCAATCGAGACATTATGCGTTCCCGGGTCAATCAAAACTTTATCAGAAGAAGGTTCAGGATTATCATCAACCTTTATATTCAATTCATCATAACTGCCGCCATCAGAAAAAGCGAGATCCAATTCAAGTGTTCCATAACGCGGCACAAGGTCTAGCGATATCTGTTGCCCATTTTGGCTCACCGTAATTTGCTGTTCGGCATCTTCATGATGCTGCAGTACGGCGACAAATCGATGCGAACCCGCTTCTACAAGAACCTTGCAAGGCGTCGATGCGCATTGCGGCACCGGCCTTCCATCAATGCTCAGTGCTGCACCAGAAGGATTCGTCGTCACATTCACGGCAAAAGACTGGTTGCTGAGTCCATCAAAACTTGTCCGCACAATGCCGGTTTCACTATTACGAGCTTTCCTGAAAAAATCTGGAGACTTAGCCTTGATAACGTCCATCAAAGCGTTCACATCGGCACCAAGACCATTAAAACTGGCAACTAGTTTACTGCTTGCCGTTTCGTAAAGTTCCGCGCTGATAGAAATACTTGCTCCAACCTTACCCAATCGAGCTTGAGCCACATAATCTGCCGCAATATTCTTGCCCGTCTCGGCAAGACAACTGCCTTCGCAATCCTCGATGGACTTGCCCGGAGGAAGCATCATCATGATATTCTCGCGTGTCATGATGGTGAAATTCAATTCAGCCGGAAGTTCCCGCACGGCCTGCTCACGAAGCATGTTGGTGAGATAGCGACGCTCCGAAAGAGTCAGTAAATCCTTATCGTCAGAAACTGTTTCAAGTACAGCGACGTATTTCGCAAATGAGGTTGAAACAAGGAAAAGACAAAAAACAAGAAACAATAGAAGCCGGTTCTTGATCATAAAACGCTCCCTTCTAGAACTCACATTTCTTAGACTTTTTTCCTCTAGTAGATAATCCATAAATATGTTTTTTTTTAGAAAAAGCAACAGGGGTTTGAAAAATATCACAAACTATGGGGTATTTTTTCTATTTTTGAGTCGTATGAAAAACGTCGATACTATTGCAGTTTTGGACTTTGGCGGGCAATACGCCCACCTGATTGCTAACCGCGTGCGCCGCTTGGGCGTGTTTACCGAAATCCACTCCCCCGCAGCCCCGGTCAGCGAACTGGAAGGCGTGAAGGGAATCATCTACAGTGGCGGCCCCTCCAGCGTTTATGCTGCAGACGCTCCGGAATACAACCCCGAAATTTTGAACCTTCCCGTGCCGAAGCTCGGCATTTGCTACGGTCACCAACTCATCGCCCAGCAGTTGGGTGGTCACGTGGAACCGGGCAAGGTCAAGGAATACGGCATCGCCGACCTCATCGTGGGCGACGAAAAGTGCCCGATTTTGAAGGATCTCCCGAAGGCCTCCCCCATGTGGATGAGCCACGGCGACCAGGTCACCAAGCTCCCCGAAGGCTACAAGATTGTGGCCAGCACCAAGGACTGCGAAATCGCCGCCGTTGCCTTTGACAGCGACAAGCCCGAACGCCAGATTTTTGGCATCCAGTTCCACCCGGAAGTCACGCACAGCAAGTTCGGCATGAAGTTGCTCGAAAACTTCATCGACTTCACGGGCGCAAAGAAGACTTGGAACATGAAGAGCTATCTGCCGCTCATCACGCAGCGCATCAAGGACCAAGTCAAGGACCGCAAGGTCTTCTTGCTCGTGAGTGGCGGCGTAGACTCCACCGTGGCATTCGTTCTTTTGAACCGCGTGCTCGGACCGGAAAAGGTCTTGGGCCTGCACGTGGACAACGGCATGATGCGCCTCGGCGAATCCCAGAAGATTATGGACTTCCTCACGAAGGAAGGCATGAACAACTTGAAGGTGCGCGACGCTAGCGAGCACTTCCTTGCTAAACTCAAGGGCGTGACCGCTCCGGAAACTAAGCGCGGCATCATCGGCAAGGAATTCCTGACGGTGAAGGACGAGGAAATGGCGAAGCTCAACCTCGATCCGAACCAGTGGATGATGGCTCAGGGCACCATCTACCCCGACACCATCGAGAGCGGCGGCACCAAGAACGCCGACAAGATCAAGACGCACCACAACCGCGTGCAAGAAGTCTTGGACCTCATGGAAAAGGGCCTCGTGCTCGAACCGCTCGCCGACCTGTACAAGGACGAAGTCCGTGCTCTCGGTGAAGAACTCGGCATCCCGCACAACCTCGTATGGCGCCACCCGTTCCCGGGTCCGGGCCTCGGCGTGCGCCTGCTCTGCAGCGACGGCAAGCTCTCCGATGACATGGTGAAGTTTGAAGACGTGAAGGACACCGCCGGTCAGTCGCTCGCCGACTACCTGAAGGCGAACAACATTGCAGGCCGCCTGCTCCCCATCAAGAGCGTGGGCGTCCAGGGCGATGGCCGTACCTACGCGCAGCCGTTCCTCATCACTACTCCGGGGCTCAGCTGGAAGGATTGCGAAAAGTTCTCGACTGAACTCGCCAACCGTTTCAAGGCCATCAACCGCGTGATTTACCAAATCGGTAGCGTCGCTGACGAAGACCCGAAACTTGTCGAACAGTTCGCCACCCGCGAAAACTTCGATACGCTCCGCAAGTTCGACAACATCTGCACCGAATTCCTGCAGGCAAACGACTTGTACGAAAAGATTTGGCAGATGCCGGTCGTGCTCGTTCCGCTCCGCACGGCAAACAAGCCCTGCATCGTGATGCGCCCGGTGAACTCCACCGAAGCCATGACGGCAAACTTCGCCGAAATCGACCAGGGAATGCTCGCCGGTCTCTGGCGCAAGTTCGAAGCCGAAGGTGCTGGTAGTCTATGGTATGACATTACCCATAAGCCTCCGGGCACCATCGAGTGGGAATAAATGTGATAAGGTAAGCAGCGGTTCCACATCGGTAACGACGAGTTCCGCCGCCGACCGACCAACATAGAAGCAACTGTAGAGCCTTTTGGACAAGTTCCAAGAGGCTTTTTCATTTGTCAAGGGTGAAGCCGAGTCCCAGCCGGACTTCGGTATATTTGGCGTTTCTGAGTCATTTTCGAAGGTTCCGACTGGTTGAGCTTAACTATCTGGTCGGAACAGTCCACGTAGTTGGAACCGATCCTCCGACTGAGCAACAGAGAACCATTGAGTGGGAAACCTTTGGGAAAATTCGATTGCACTTCGGGAAATCGCTTTTACCGTGTGGGATAGAGTTTCCCCAAAAAGTTCCCAAAAATGTTTCTGGGACATTTCTGGGAGTTTTCTGGGCAATTTTTGGGAGATATAATGCTAAAAGCCAAAATAAAGCAAAGGTGCGAAAAACGGTCGCTAAGCAAGGCTGTAGGCGTATGCCGCCTTTACAGCACAATTCAATCACGATATGCGGACAAATTACAAGCCAATATGGAAGTAAAGGAAATCCGCTGTAATTACGCCTTGGACGGATGCGAGCTAGGCGATTACACATCTGACTTCGTTTGCCTAATGGTAGATGGCTCTTACATGGTGCGCGAGTGCATTGACCGCCGTCACCTCGCCAAGCCACTGACCATTCGCCTACTGGAAGCTTCACGGCTATACTGGCTACACAAGGGTATAACCAACTGGGGTATTGTCATCAACAGCGAGGTCGCCAATGCCTAGCACAACCCTACACCTAGTCGAAAACACCATCTATAGGGTGCTAGACAAGCGTAATGACCTTGTGCTTGTCATCGACTGCCTTAAACAGTCTATGCCTCGCTGGATAGGCATAGAGCAGCTAAAAGGAGCCTCAGACTGTGCCGAGAGCGACCTACACAACCACACCTCAACCGTCATCCGCAACGACTTGACTATCGACGAAGAAGCCATCTGTAACAAGCGATACACAGTCATAGCCGAAGTGCTCCCCTACATCGCTGACCAGCCGCTACGCAACGAAGCAATAGCCAAAGCAGCCCAAGAGCACCATCTGACTACCAAGACCATCCGCAAGATGCTATGCCAGTTCCTTGCATTCCAAGACAAGCGTATATTCGCGCCTCAGCCGAAAAAAACCAAGGAACTAACTCAAGACGAAAAGAACATTCGCTGGGCATTAAACAAGTTCTATTACACGCGAAATGGCAAGACTCTTACTGATGCATACACCCAGCTTATACGCCACAAATACTGCGATGCCGATGGTAAAGTATTACCTCAACATCCGTCGATGACTCAATTCACTTACTTCTATCGTAAAAACCGAAAGCTGCAAACGCTATACATAACAAGAGACGGCCTTAAAAACTACCAAATGAACAAGCGACCGTTACTGGGGAATGGAGTTCAAGAGTTCGCTCCAGCCGTTGGCGTGGGTATGGCTGACAGTACGACTTGCGACATTTACCTATGTGATGACAGCGGAACTCAGCTCGTAGGTAGGCCGATACTAACCGCCATCGTAGATGCTTATTCAGGACTGTGCTATGGGTACTCCCTTGGCTGGACTAATTCTCTGGATAGTATTAGAGAATTACTACTGAACTGTATAAGCAATAAAGTGGAATGGTGCCACAAGTTCGGCATAGACATAGAAGAACGCGATTGGAACTGTACAGCATTACCAGCTAGGTTGCTAACCGATCGAGGCCACGAATACGCTTCATTTGGCCTAGAACAACTTACAGAACTAGGGATTACCATAACCAACCTTCCAGCATACCGAGCGGAACTTAAAGGCTCTGTAGAGCGGTTCTTTGGGCTTATTCAAAGCTATTACAAGAGCTTATTACGTGGCAAGGGTGTCATTGAAATGGATGTAGGTTCAAGAGGCGCACACGACTACCGTAAGGACGCTTGTTTGAACTTACGAGCATTCGAGGCTATCATCTTGCGCTGTATAGTTCACTATAACCGCGAACGAATCCTTGCCAATTATCCATACACCCAGCCGATGCTGGAAGCCCAAATACCACCGCATCCGGCGAACATATGGAACTATGGTTTAACACAACCAGGCGTAAACTTGATTACGGTATGCAAGGAAAACCTACTCAAAGTACTGTTACCTAGAACCAAGGGGACATTCTGCCAGCGCGGCCTTATAGTTAATAAGATTCGTTATAAACGCGATGGTTACACAGAACAGTATCTATTAGGCGGCTCCGTCACCGTCGCGTACAATCCAGACGATGTGTCGCAAGTCTATCTGGTTAAGGATAACTATGCCCAATTTGACCTCATAGAGTCTCGCTATGAAGGACTAACTCTTGACGCCGCTAAGCAGATGATGACACGACAGAAGGAACTAATCCTTAGTTTCGAACATCAGAGTCTCCAAGCCAAGGTTGACCTGACACGGCATATTCAATCCATCGTCAACGCTAACAAGCACGATTCCAGTCACCTAGACATTCGCAACGCATCGCGTACACGCGCCAATGAGCGATACAGTAAACACAAAAACCTAATAAACGAGGTTATTACTAATGAAAGAGCTTGATTTCGCATCCCAGTTACCGTCATTGCTACTAGGTGACGAACTCGTTACGGCGATGACCAATCTACCCCATTATGATTCGTCAGTAAGGAACCGTTCGGCCAGCGAACGACTTATGCTCTTGTCTGACATTTACAAGGTATTCGCGCCTACCAGTATGGCAACCGAAATTTACCAGCGTATTTACCTTATGACTCGAATGAGCCTACAGCACAAGGGTACGGTCGAATCAGTCCGTCGCACGAACGCCAACTTCACTTGGAGTCACGGCGGCGAATACCACGGCATCGCCACTGGTGCGTCATCGGCTACAGTCATTGGCATTAGTGGAATTGGAAAAACATCTTGTATCCAGTCATCCATAAGCTTACTAGGTAACATCATCGAGATAGAAAACCCTTACCACAAGGTCATACCCATCCTAATGGTGAGCTGTCCGTTTGACTGTTCATACAAGGGGTTGCTTTGCCAAATTCTTATTTCGATTGATGAGATTCTAGGTACGGACTACTACAATAAAACACAAAAAAGCCAGATGAATGCGCAACAGATTCTAGGGATGGTTTGCCAGCTATGCCATCTTCATATTGGTCTGCTTATCATCGACGAAATCCAGCTACTAAGCGGCGCAACCAAGGCTGGTTCCCTACTGTACCGTATGATATTACAGTTGATTAATACCAGTTGCATCAATGTGCTTCTTGTAGGAACGTCAGAATGCTTGCGATTCTTCGAGGAAACTCAACAAATAGCACGACGAAGCGTGGGTCTTCAATACGGAGCAATGGAGTTCAATAGCGACTTTCGCAAGCTCGCTGAAATCTTGTTCAGCTACCAATATGTAAAACAAGAATCCAAGATGACCGAGAACATCCTATTTTGGCTATACGAACACACTGGCGGCATTCCAGCCGTACTTACCGCAATCATTCACGACGCGCAAGAAATCGCAATCCTACGAGGTCGCGAAACACTTGGGATCGATACTTTGACAGAGGCTTATTCAAGTCGAATGCAGATGCTTCACGGATATCTGACGAAACGTATAACGCCCAAGGTTACAACATACCACGAAAAGCCGAAGCCGATAGACATAGATGAAAACAGTGAAAGTTCACCGTCGTTGCCTAATGACTATAAGTCCATTGGCGAAATGGCTACAGAAGCAAGGAATAAGCAAACAGATATTGTTGAACTGATGCGAACTCAGTTCACAGTTGAAGAGGTCAAGTTATGATAGCCTACCTACCCAACATATACCCAGACGAAATAGTCTATAGCTGGTGTTGCCGCTACTACGCACATAGCGGCTATCCAAGTTATTCGACGGCATTAGAAGACTTGTTCGGCAACAAAAGTTATAGAATCAACTATGAGTTCTCTGGGTGTTTTTGCGACGAAACCCAAGCAATCATTGATAAGATGATTAAAGCAGAAGACCTCATAGAACGACACACAATGTTCCCTTACTATAGTCGGTTTGCGCCGTACGCACGACGAATGGCGGCTTACGACGCACTAATCAACGGAAATCGGCTTAGCAAACTGCTACCGACCCCTTGTGATAAAGAGATTCGTTATCTGATGTACTGTCCCAGCTGTGCCACCGAAGACCGTAAAACATACGGAGAGACCTACTTACACCGAATCCATCAGATTCGTCACATCGCGTTATGTCCGCGTCACGGATGCAAGCTGATTTCAACTGGAGTACGAATCACGGCGAATGCGTCACCACGGTTATTCGTAACCGAAGAACTCGTTCCGTACGATTCGACGCCGGAACAAGTTGAAAATTCATCACAAGTAATGTTAGCGAGGTATATGGCCGATGTACTAAGCCAACCAATGCCAACCACAGAGACCGTCCCCATCGGCGAATATCTAACCCACAAGCTACGTGGAACGCCGTACATCATCGGAAATATGCGCCAAATCGCACGGATTCATCGTGACTTGCGCGAGCGTTTTAATGACTTTTGGTATAAGGAATACCATATCCAAAAGGAGCTTCTTGGTCAGAGCATCGACCCACATCTTATCGTACTAATGGCCTACCACTTGGGTATCAAACCACCCGACTTATGTAATGGAACAATTCCTGAATCAGACGCCGTTTCAACTCGCGTACACTCACGCGAACCAAGCAGCTATAGCACGCGTAAAGGAGCGCAAGTCCAAAACTGGGATCGGCTCGACCGAGAATGCTTACCTAGAGTAAGACAAGTCATCAAGGCACTACTGGTCGATTCCACGGGGAGACCTCGAAGAGTCTCAGATAGAGCTGTATGCAATGTAATGAACTGGCCAAGCAAACGTCTTGACTATTTACCGATGTGTAAGACCGAAGTTCTCCGTTATCATGAAACCATACAGCAATACTGGGCGCGTGAGATAGTATGGGCTTACCGTAAGGTTATGAATAACCAAGCGAAGCTGAATTGGCGAGCTATTCGCGACCTCACCAACATGAAACGCCGTGATTTCGTGACAGCGTTACCGTTGCTAATACACTACGCCGATACCGAAACATCCGCTAAGATAAAGAGCCTATAGAATAAAGGCTAGACCCCCAGCACATTTTTGAAAAATCACATCATATAAGCTCAATCTATTCGACGGCCCCCTTGGTGAGATATAGGGGTAAATATGGGAACCCAAGTCAACAGAAAAACCGTACCCGTGAAAAGAACTAGCTTTTTCAAATTCTTTCGATCACTTGTAGATTATGGTAATGCGTAACCAGTCGGCAAACGATTCAGCTCCAAACCACCTTACGGCGATTTTACTCTAAATAAATCACGCAACAGAATTGATTTGTCAAGGTACTGACTGCAATCAGTTGGGCTTCCCCTACCCATCTATCTGCATTATGTCAATGAAATGAACATACCAAAAGGGATAACAACCAATGAACTACAACGCAATGAAGAAAGCGGACTTAATCGCCTATATCCTCAAACTTGAAACCAAGAACACCTTGGAAGTCACATCGTGTCAAGTGTACCCATTTAAGGAAAGCCCATCACTTGGCAACATCAAGGGAATCGCCAGCATCGTGCTTAACGACGGAATACAGATTAGAGGTCTCCGAATCACTAACGGCGAAAACGGCTTGTATGTTGGATATCCCACCGACCCATTCTACAAAGGCGAGGACTTCCGCTCGATCTGTTGCCCCATTACCCGTCAACTCCGCGAGCACATCGAGAGCGTCGTACTCGAACACTATCAGACAGCCATTGGCAAGGAGGTCGCCTAATGCCCAAGCCACGCATCACCATCTACTATCGTCCTACGAAGAAGCGCGTCAGCGGACGATAACTTCAAGCAATTAGTCACCCCAAATACACCCTGTGTGGAGGCACAGGGTGTTTTTTTGTTTCGCATTTCATCCTAGACTGACTGCATTCGATTGAGCTTCCCCAACCGAATCATAGAATCTATGAAATGAAACGGAGGTTCAAGTGAATCAAAAAGCATATCAGGAAATAACAGATAAAATCATCAATCAACTTCGAAACGGAACTGTACCTTGGGAGCAACCTTGGTTCGGAGCAAATGGTGCGACCAGTTATGCCACTGGCAAACCATATTCCTTACTTAATCAGATGCTTCTTGGTGACAGTTGTGAGTACCTAACTTGGAACCAAATACAGCAAAATAACGCACATTTGCGTAGAGGAAGCTTCGGGAAAAGGGTCTTTTTTTACAAATTACTGAGCAAGCCCGTGACTGATGACAAAGGTGAAATCGTTTCCATCAAGCAGATTCCCTTTTTAAAAACCTACACCGTATTCAAGGTCGATGATTGTGACGGCATTAAACCCCGCTGGCAAACCAAACACGAAGGTGTAACAGATACATCATCAATAAAACAATTCGAGGATGCCATCCAAAAATATCTTGACAGAGAACATATTGAATTAAAGCACGACACGAACGAAGCATACTATTCCCAAAAACACGATTTCATTAACCTTCCACCCATCAGCAATTTTAAATCAGTTGAAGATTACGCAGGAACACTAGCCCACGAAGTAACACACAGTAGCGGAGCAGCCCATAGGTTAAACAGAAACCCTAATAATATTGCAGCTCCATTCGGAAGTAAGGAATACTCTCGCGAGGAATTGGTAGCTGAAATGGGCGCGTCTTTTATGTTGAAAAAATTCGACATCGACACGAGACGGACACTAGAACAAAGTGCAGCCTATATCAAAAACTGGATTTCGGTACTAAGCAACGACATCAGCTTAGTCGCGGTCGCCGCCGGAAGAGCTGAAAAAGCGGTACAGTACATACTTGGCGAAGAATAAATAATAAAAACGAGCGGATGGCTGAGAAACTTGGCAGTTTACGAACGAGGACACCATCCGCTCGTCCTTGGTTACCTATAACAGTAGTTTATACTCGCGTCGATTTTTTTTCCGAACCCAAATCGAGATACAACCGCTAAGGCATTCTATAGTTTATATAGTTATCCCCCAAATTTTCATCACCATAGCACAAGCACCATCAAACAAGCAAAAAAATATTTTCCATACACAAACCCTATGTAACTAGACCTCCGTTCAAACACACACAGCCTATTCGTTTTTGTGTACTTGAGCGAATTAAGTTTACACCCATAAAAACAAGGGTAAATTCTGTTCGGCAAACTCACAAATAGCAACTCGAATTACCGCATTGTCCCCACCTACTTATGCGAATGTTCATTTGGTTATACATAACCTTTCCGAACACTGTCACCACTTTAACGGGCTTACCCTACATAAATATTTAGCATATATCGAACAAGGAGATTTAAATGGCAACATTTGGTTATGCAAGAGTCAGCTCGACCGACCAAAACCTAGACAGACAAATCGAGGCACTAACGCCTTACATCACAGACAAGCGTTACCTTTATTGTGACAAGGCGTCGGGAAAAGATTTTGACCGTCGTGCTTGGCGAGCACTTGTTGGAACAGAAACGACATTGCCTGCCTTACAGTCCGGGGATCTTGTCGTGGTGGTATCTCTTGACCGAATCGGGCGAAATTACACTGAAATCCAGCAAGAATGGAAACATATAACCCAAACATTGGGCGCAAACATCAAAGTGCTGGATATGCCTCTACTAGACACTTCGGCAGACAACAATAATCTTGACCGTCGATTTATGGCTGATTTAGTTTTGCAGATTCTTTCTTATGTGGCCGAACGCGAAAGAATCAGCATTAAGGCCAGACAAGCTCAAGGAATTAAAATCGCACTCGAAAAAGGAATTCATTTCGGTCGAACGGCCATTCAAAAGCCCGATGGCTGGGACGCGGTTGTCAGCAAGGTCAAAGCAGGCTCAATGACGGCGACGGCAGCGATGAAGGAACTTGGGCTTAAACGTACTACTTTCTACAAGCTATTGAGCCAATAACAAAAGCGTCTGCTATTAACCCGCAGACGCTTTATTGCGCAACATTTTTATCTATAACGGCACATCTCTTTATATAGCCGATTTTTCTGCAAGCAGCACAATCATCAAACCTTAATATGTCATCTAGGTCATTATCCCCAATATTAACAATCTCTTAGAAGTCTAGACAAGAGTAGATTGAATAATTCCATATCCGTATCAATCTTTATAATGATACTTTTGCCTGTTTCCTTAAACAATTCAATACCATCGGTATATGGCGTAAATGACACAACCTTGTTTAAACGTATGGTCGATGTTTTTCGTGTTCCCAAAAGAACAATTCTTTTGTCGGTCACGTGCAACCGACCAGAATCAACAGGAGCCAAGACCTCCGAGGTGATTCTTTGAACACGAGCAGAACCGATACGATAAGACACTCCTTTGCAAATTCTTATTCTTGCAGTCGGACCAGCATAATTCACTCGTTTTGTAACGGTCTTATACTGGAACCATTGTGCAGGTCGGTTGAAATAACAATTTTCCTTAGCCGTCAAATTAATATCCGAACTAACTGTAGGAATATCCGCATTCTGGATAGCCCATATCATTTTTAATCGGTTCAACTTATTCTGTTGATTTGAATCCAACTGAACTGGACAATTAAGATTCTTCGCAAGAAGTTTGATTTCTTCTTCTTCACTGGGTGATAGTGAGCCTCTTGAAATAACCCCATCTACATACTGATGTACTTTTATAGACTTAATTTGAGACGAAATTCTCTCTACAAGTCCTTCAGGAACGCACAATTCATTCTGTAATTTTTGCAAGTCCTCTTCTTCCTGAGAGGTAATCACGCCATCACTAACAGCCGATGACATATGTTTTTTATAGATTTCCCCCGCAAGTTGTTCGTGGATTAAAGAGACTTGTCGCTGGGATAGACCAAACAGCTCTTTAAGTGCGCGAAGATCCGCCAATTCATCTTCAGTCAGTTTTTCATCAACCAAAGCGTATTTAAGTTGTGCAGCATACATTTCTAGAAAATTTGCAAGAAATGTTTGGTGAAGATTTAGCTTATATCGCTCCGATATATCAGACATATCAGCTTCCGTTATATCACGAATATTTTTGGAAGCCAGAAGGTTATTCACCTCAATCAACGCATTTTCTTTAGGTAACTGTTTAAACAGCCTTTGGAAAATGTTTGCCTTTTTCAAATCCTTGGCTATGAACACTTCACTAGACATTTTACCATTCTCCATATTCACGGTATTTTTCAATTATCTTTTTCTTTTGGTTATCCGTATACGTTTCATAAACTGGGTGATTCCAATCAGCCACACCACCGTGCCGAGAACAGGTTCCCCTACGAGAACTACTATATGAAGTAGAGCCGTCCCTACACAGTATAGAATAATAGGCAACTCGTTTCTTTTGAACGGGCTTATCTACATAACTAGCTCTAGTTCTAACTGGATTAACCTTATTGAAAAGAGCTTGTATTCTAGGAGTACGTTCTGGAGACTGGCGTAATGCAGATACAGCAGCAGAAACATCTCCAACCTTAACAAGACACATCGCCTTATTATAGTGCAAGGTATCTCTGTAATCCGAGCTACTTTTTGCATGCCAGTAATATCCTAAAGCTTTTTCGTATTGTTTCTTCGCGAACAGAATGTTTGCGATTTTGTAGCCCAACATCCCTTTTGTATTAGGATCCATAAACGGCCAAGCCATCTCATACTCCTGAACGGCTTCCATTGTTTTTCGTTTTTCAAAGTGTTGTTGGGCTAAATTCAAGTGATAATTAAGGCTATCCAGTCGTCGCTGTTCCTTTTCTTTAGCAACACGTTCTTGCTCTAACTTTTCCGCAATCTCCGTTTGACGCTGCTGTTCGGCCAATGCAGCGGCAATTGCAGCGTCCTTTGCAATTTTTACATCATCGCAATGCTTTTGAATTCCAATTGAGAATGCTGTCGCCACCAGCAAGATAACCGAGACCAACCAAAAGAATTTATTAGGGAACACCACTTTCATCACATTCTGAAGCCAACGTGATGTTTTCGGGAAAGAAAAAAAGGCTAGCAGCGTACTAAATACAAACGCAATCCACCAATGATGAACAATGCAGACAGGCATCGTAATAAGCATCAAAATAGATACCACAATTCTCGGAATGCTTACAGATTGATGTTCACATTCTGTATATGACATTAAATTGTCAAAATCAAGGTTCACATAATACCTTGGATTAACGAAATTTTCTACATAATTCTGCTTCATAATTATCACCCACGCGTCTTACGCGCTTTCTTTTCATCTACATATTCATCAAGAGCTTTCATATAACCGGCAGTTATAATACTAGCAGGCAACGCAATAATTGCTATTCCCAAAACAGAAGAAACCATTGATATCGCTTTACCAACAGATGTGACAGGATACAGATCACCATACCCAACAGTCGTTAATGATACTGTAGCCCAATAAATGGCATCAAAAAAGGTGTTAAATGTGTCCGGTTCAACATTAAACACAAGTAAAGCAGAAACCAATATATAGAAACACGCAAAACTAGCCACAACTATCAAGGCTTCTTTAGAATTACGAGCAACCGTTCCAATGATTTTAATAGTTCTTGAATATCGGAACGCTTTCATCAAATTAAGCAGTTTCAATAAACGTAGAGTTCGAACCATCCTAACAATTCTGAACAATTTGAAATAATCACCAAGAATGGTGAATGCGGGCAATATTGTCAGCAAGTCGAATATGGCTGTTAGTGTAAATGGGTACCGAAGAAAAGCCAGAGCAGACTTCGACTTCAACCGATAGTCAGCAGTCATCCATCGTAAAAAATAGTCTATAGCAAAAATTATCGCCGTACACAAATCGGTTATCTTAAAAACAGAATATTCTTCTTTAAACCCAAGAGGAATCAAGCTGATTATGACAACGACTATCATAAAAATGTCGTAAATCAGACTCAGTTTATCGTCATTTTGAGCCTGTTCTACAATTTCGTACAGTCTACGCCTAAAATTCATCATAATCGAACCATATCCAAGCCTTGCGTAAACAAATATAATTAAACCCCGTCGTTCGGTAAGAAAAATATATTAGATTTATGAACAAAGGTACAAGAGAAACACTATGGGACGCCGTCGTAGCAGCACTTCTTCAAATCCATTAGGATGCTTTTTCCTGTTGGTATTGGGACTTATCGTCTATATTGTTGAGAAAATCAGCACATTTTTAAGCTCTATACCCACACCAGTATTAGTAGTCCTACTAGGAGGAATTGTAGGCTTTACATCCTTTGTCATCTATAAAAAACGGCATTCAAATGAAACTTCCGGCGAAAACGATGATTTTTGGAGCAATCCGGTTTCATCGAACAATTCACAATCCTCCGTCTTTGGAGAAGCAGAGAACTCACTTACGGAACCCGTAGAACAAATACCTGCTTTTGGTGGCGAATCTGAGCAGGAATCCATAAACACAACTTTAAAAAGTTATTTAAAACGGTATTCCTCCTCAATAAACACAATCCATTCCATTTATAAGGAATTACGCAACAACAACAAGGTTGCAGAAGCAATTCGCAATCATTCCTCCGAGTCATCAAAGAATGAGCCTACAGATCGGTCTTTAGCAATCATTATGCTTGCCGATATACAATATATATCGAAGGAATTAGGCCACCCAATAAGCAAACAAAACTACGACACCTGCGGTTTCATATCCCTTCTATTGCGATTACAAATTATCACAACAAAATCGTCTAACTGGAATGTGCTAACATCCCGAATTTATGCAGACAACAGCACCGATTTGGACTCATTTCTTCACAACTTGCAAAATATACATCAACAAGTAGAATCTACTGGAGAACTCTACCTACTTTCTGTTATCCTTGACAATACAAATCAAGAAGCCTTGTCTAGATACAAGCAATCTATATATGAATACGCAAAAGTTCTAGCCAACATTGATGGCTTTTTAACTAGCGATGAAATTCAATTCCTACAAAGGCTCGAAAGGGATTTGCCCAAAGTAACATTGTCTAAACCCGAAAATATTGATTTTTGTTCCCAAAAGAGCAAATCCCATATTGACATTGACGAAGAGCTGAATAATCTAGTCGGCCTAGAAAGCGTTAAATCCGAAGTAAAAACATTTAGGAACTTCATTAAAATCCAGAACGAACGGAAAAAGAAGGGTCTGCCAATTCCACCCACATCATACCATTTGGTATTTTCCGGCAACCCTGGAACAGGCAAAACCACCTTAGCAAGAATTATGGCTAAAATTTTAAAGGAATTGGGTATTTTATCCAAAGGACATCTTGTTGAAACATCACGAACTGATTTAGTCGCTGGGTATGTTGGCCAAACCGCTATAAAGACGAACAAAGTTATCGACGAAGCTCTTGATGGAGTCCTATTCATTGACGAAGCTTATACTCTTGCCAAAGGTTCTGAGAACGATTTTGGTCAAGAAGCTATAGATACTCTGCTAAAACGAATGGAAGATGACAGAGATAGGTTAGTAGTCATCGTCGCAGGCTATACAAACGAAATAAAGACGTTCATTGAGTCAAATCCAGGACTTTCATCAAGATTCAACAGGTATATTAATTTCCCTGATTACACGAAAGCCGAACTCTCTGAGATTTTTAAGCGACTAGCAAACAAATACCATTACACATTGAGTAGCGATGCAGAACAAGCGTTATCATCACTATTAGATGAGACCTTATCTAACGAAAACAACCACTTTGGAAATGGTAGATTCGTTCGGAATCTCTTTGAAAAGGTTATAGAACATCAAGCAAATAGGCTTGCCAAAGAAGATCTAAATACTGTAAATATAAACGAGTTGACGGCTAAAGATCTTTTAGGAGAAAAACGTTAGTAATAGGATCCAATGGCTTTGGGTGAAACTTACTTCAATAGCGGTTATCCTTTAACCAGTCAAAAAAATCAACACCTTTGCTGACAAGGCCCTGATTTCGGAGATCCTCGTAATCGAGCCGTTTGTAGTAATAATACTCGCGCATCAGCCGTTGGGTCATATGCCGCTCATATAGCTCGTATAGACGCGCCTTAGCCTCAAGATCGTTTCGACGGAATGCACGCTTCACATCTTCGCCAAACGAACGCCACCAGCATCTGTCAGAGTGATTTATACTCATATAAAGTCCATCCAAGGGTAAATATCCTAAACAAAGAAAATACCCTTATGGAGCGACGAAAACCAGCGAAACGACGAAGGAAGCGTTTACCCGTGTCAACGGCATTACAGAGTATGTAGCAGAAATTCTATTAGAGGCGCAAACAGACCTCCTAAACGACGCCTAGCTTCCGTTGTTGCTTACGTACTGCCTCGACAAAGTTACGGTTCTCGGATAGTTCCGCTAACCATTGAAGATTGGCAAGCCGCACCTCAATAGGCTTCGCCATATATGCATCCAATGTTATATCACTTTCACCATACAAAATGGCTTCAATCACATCTTGTCTATCCGTGAAATCAAATATAGTCCGATCAGCCATATTGGAAAAGTCATAGGTCTTGAGCTTGCCTATCTTACCCTTTAGTTCACCGGCTCGACGCAAGCGTTCCATAACCATCGGCAAATCCGTCGAAGAGGCTAAGGAACAAGCCTCTTGACGAATCGTCTGGAACATCTTGACTTCAAAATTCAGCTGTTCGATATGCGTCTTCAACTTGGCCTTGGCTTCATCAAGATACGCCATCGCCGATGCACAGTTTTCTTCATCTTGTAGCGGATAACGCAAGCCGAATTGATGCGCAAGGTAGTTACGGATAGCTACGAGTTCGTCAAGTTCCTCTTTACGCCGTTGACGATTCGACGCGCGTACGCTGGCATCCGCGTCGCTATTGAAGCTATACCGTACTTCAAGTCTGATACAGTCGGTTTCAGCACTATCATCTACTGGTTCGCCGTAAAAGCCTTGTAGAAAGTCCTTTATGACCATTCCAAGCGTATCAGGATTTGACCGCCACTGTTCTTCAATCTTAGGTGGTTTATGAAGTTCGTCAACCGACTTGAACTCAACCTTGCGATACGCCTGCTCAACCAAGAATTTCATAGTCCACTCGATACGCTGACACGCGTGCAGCAGCTCACCGAGGAGAGGATAGACTTCTTTAGACGATATAGGCATAGTTTTAGCGTACAATGTGTTTTAGGAACAATATATAAAAAGACGCCCAGCATACGACTGTAAACTGGGCGTTGGCGCGAACAAATGCACAAGGGTGCGCCTAAATCAAGTAGTCATCCGTGTTTATCGGCAACTCTCGCTTACGGATGTACCAGATATGGCGACGGATATCCAAATCAATCACAGCGGCACGGTTTAGCTGCCGTTCGGCCTCTGGAGCCAAATCGTCTAGATTTTCCTCTCGAATCTGTTTCAGACATTCTACAACGCTACGGAAGTCGCCAACCCCTTCGGATTCGACCCCAACCTTCTTCGACACATCGTCAAGGAAAGCCTTGATTCGCTCGGCTTGCTCCCAGAGCATATAGCGTTCGCGACGCTCTAAATCGGTAATCTCGTTACCGTCATCATCAAACATTGGATAGTACATTGTAGCCTCTCAGTTGAATACAACTACAGTTTATCAGTTCGCCGATAAAAAAGGCCGATTTTAGCCTATTTTCGCCAATTTGCAATTCAAATTAGTTCCTGCTAAATTGCGGACATTCAAAAAAAGTTATAGGAGATAGACCTATGTTTGAAACTGATTACGACGAATTAACTCAGAAAGACATCGACCTTCTCGATGCCGAACTTGTACGCGAACTGGCCAAAGCCGAAGCAGACGAAGCCGAACTGAATGCCACGGCACCGTCACCAGACGATTTTGAGGCCACGATGAACGAGTACTTCGACGCACTTGAAGCCGAAGAAGGTGAGCTGAAAGCCAGCGCACCATCGCCGGACGATTTTGAGGCAGCAATGAGCGAATACTTCGCTTCCCTCGATGACGAGCCAGAGCCGATTTCAGACGATGAAATCGAACAAATACTGAGTTCTCGCGAGTACTACCGCGAGCAGATTCAGTATGTGACCCAGACTCACACAACGAAAGACGAGGCCATTCTTAATAAGAAGAAAGCGGACGGTTCCAAAAGGACATCCGACGATGACCCACTATTCGCCATTCACGAGGTCACATTCGATGAACTCGTCAATTTACACGAAAAAGGATTAGGATTTCGTAGGCTTCCCTTGGAGTCCGACCTATCAAAGCCAGGAAGACGAATTATCGTCATAGACATCGACAACGGCAGACCAGATGACAAGTGGCATCCAGATATTACTCCCAATGAAGTAGATTTAATCCTTGCAGCAACCAAGGAAGTCAAATTGGGTTCCAAGCATTTCGCAATTATCGCCTTTCGGCGCACCAAGTCAACATCTGGTAAGCAATACAAATACCACATATTCATCCTAGTTGACAAGCCTATTTTCAGTGCTGAAGAATATACGAGGATTCACGAAGAATTGGAAGCAGCATTAAACGCCCAGTTCAAGAAGCTCCGCAACATCCCCAAAACAGACATCATACCGCGTCTTACTGACCCCAAGTGTAAATCTATCAACTGGTTCTTCTTCGGAGTTTGTCAGCACCAATCCCAAAAGCTTCTATTGAGCCACTATGAGTTCGATTCCAGCCATATTCAACACTATGTTCCTGACGAAGAACACCTTGAAATCACGGATAAGCGCAGACACAAGGAAAAGCCCAAGTTGTGCGTGAAACAGCTGCCTTATTCATTCGAAGAGTGGAAGGCTAGAATGGTTCCAACAAGTACATCCGGCCTCGTAGAAGTCCTACAGAAGCGCGGAATAAGCGATTCCACAACGATAGAGGTCGAGTTCGCGTTCAGGGCATCTCTACCCTATAATATGCACAAAGGCGGCTCCAAGGCCATCAACTACGTGCCGGAAGGCAAACGATGGACTTCCGTCGGCATTTTCGCCATCAAGTTGTACTCGGTATGGCGTTCTTGTAATCTTTACCTCTCGACTCACGGTTACGATGTATTCTCTGAGGAAGAACTAGTCAATTCCTTTACTCAATATGTAAACAGAGCCTTTGAACATACTTGTGATTATAATCTTAGTGACGCACTCGCTTCAATCCATCAGGTTATCAAGAAGTTCAGAGTCGCATCCGACCGCGAGTACTGCGATAAATACAAGCGTTACGCTTGCAAGAAGGGTCGAATTATCCGTAACCTGATTGAAGATAAACGACCGCTGCAAACTACCCTACGATGTAAAGACCACTGTCGGATAGTCACTAAGACTATCATCGAACAGTTCTGCCACGATTACAAGGTCACATTCCCTTCGAGAACGATTATGCTCGAAATCCTCAAAGAACGGCTCATTTCTGAATCTGCATTCCGCAAGCATCTGGTGTTGCTGGGTTACACCCTTGTTTTCGTTACGAAAGTCAAAGCTGGTCGTCCGAAGGGTTCCAGCACCACTTCAACAGAGGATGCCGTTATGACCAAGGGAAACATCGTTGACGGCGTTTTCCATTACCGAGGTAGTCTGACAAGTGCCGAACGGCAATTCTTGTTCAGGAAGGGTCTGAAGGTCAAGAAAGACGATGTGTAACATAAATTGTTCTTATTAATCCCGATTTAACATACATATAGAATAAACAAAAAAAGGTTTAATGTTACAGTTTGAAGTCTTACCTGTAAAACCTTGATGCCGGTCAGAGTTTTAAGGTCAAGAGAGCAAATGTGTAACATTAATCCTTCTTAATAGTCCAGACTTAACATACATATAGAATAAACAAAAAAAGGAATAATGTTATAAGACATCCGAATCAAAGCCTTGAATGATTACGGGAGCACGCTCAGCAAGATACGGAATAGTTCGAAGGGTATTGTAACACCAGCAATCCATTGCTTCGGAGTATAAATCATCCTCCGATACATCTGGATGTTCTCGATGTATTTCGTCCATCAAAAGACGGATACACAAGCCTTCCTCATAGACCGCGACAGTCTTATCATACTGGTTTCGAGCAGTGCCTATCATAGCCGATTCAAAACCGTGAAGCAAGACGATGTTATCACCATCATCTTCATCGCGTTGGCGAGCTTCGGCAATGCGCTCTTGTACAACTGGAGACAAGGATGCGATGTATTCATCATTGGATGTAGTCATTTGATTAAACCTTATTACTAGCCACACAGAGTTTATACCCTTGACAGCGAAGGGAACTCTATCTAAATTACCAGCCAAGGCTTTACTTACTCTATGTGATAAGGTAAGCAGCGGTTCCACATCGGTAACGACGAGTTCCGCCGCCGACCGACCAACATAGAAGCAACTGTAGAGCCTTTTGGACAAGTTCCAAGAGGCTTTTTCATTTGTCAAGGGTGAAGCCGAGTCCCAGCCGGACTTCGGTATATTTGGCGTTTCTGAGTCATTTTCGAAGGTTCCGACTGGTTGAGCTTAACTATCTGGTCGGAACAGTCCACGTAGTTGGAACCGATCCTCCGACTGAGCAACAGAGAACCATTGAGTGGGAAACCTTTGGGAAAATTCGATTGCACTTCGGGAAATCGCTTTTACCGTGTGGGAATAAATTAATACAAACAAATTAACTTAAATAAAATAAAAAATCCGAGTAAGTTCATCTTATTCGGATTTTTTGTCTAGAAATCTTACTCACAATCGAGGCAAGTCCACTCCACAACACCGTCGCCATTACCGTCAAAACGTTCGCGTGTGTATTTTTCAATATCGATGAGGAATCCGATTTCACCAGCATTTTCGGTGCAGCAACCATCGCAATCACTGTCGGAGCACATATCATAGACTACGGCATCAATCGTCGATCCATTCATGCGGAGCCTGAAGGTTTTAAGCTTGTACTTTTTCCAGTCCTTTTCGTGAACGGCAATGATATTGTGCTCTTTCACCCATTCTTCAGTCATTTGACCTTCAACGCCTGCAAAATAGCCAGCCCACGTGCAGCCATTGTATTCAATGCATTCTTCACTGCCGGGTTCCGGCCAAGACGTATACCACGTGAGATTCGCCTGATGCCAAACCGTATCAGTAACAGTCTCGCTTGCAGAAGAGAACGCACTTGACGAAGACAGCGCAGCATTATCTCCAGACGACAAATTCACAACTGTCGACGAACTCAGCGAAGAATCAGCCACATTCCACACTGCAGGAGTATTTTCATCCGTGCATGCGACATACGCAAGCGCGCCAACAACAGCCAACAACTTTATTTTTTTCATCAATGCACATCCATTTTAGGAAACATATTTAACATAGCAAATACAGCAATCTTAACCCCGATTACCACAAATTAAAGCCAAGCGATAGGCCAAATTCGTGATGTACTGTTCCATATGAAGGGGAATACACGCCTCCATTGCTTTTCGTGCTACTTTCAGCCGTACCAATCAAAACTTTGTACTTAAATCGCAACACCCAAGCCGTAGACAAAGCGCCAATGCGAGTCGGTTTTGAAGCGTAAAAGCGGAAATCAACATTCGTACCCATAATCCACTGCGCGCCCGTTGAATAGGAATCAAACAAAGGTATTTCAAACGAAGGCATGTAAGTGACGCCCAAGCCTATAAACGGCTCAACACGCAAATAATGGGAATCATAGACAACAGCGCCTAAAGTAACGCCCATCGATTCATCAGTAGAAGCATCGTCATACGAGTCTCCTAAATAAGAGCTATGAAAGTCATCATATTCAACCTGTTTAGGCTTTACAATCATGCCAAAACGCAAAAATGCCGAAAGAGAAACGCGTTTGTAACGTAACTCCACTTCAAATTGAAGAGGCGTCCCCATTTCACTTTCAGAAACATCGGAGAGTTCACCACACAAAAAACCAATCCATGAGCCTGCATAAAGACCCAAGCCTCCAGTATAATACTTGTGCGCAATAGGATCCCTTCGGAACTCACGCTGTTTATCCATATATTCTTGTACAAAAGGAACAACTTGATCTTTCAAATACTGAGCATGAACCGATTGTGAATAGCGTTCAATATATTCCTTTGCATTTTTCAAGAAATCTTCGGCAGCAGTCGTATCAGCAATTACTCTGTACGTAAAACGAATATTTTCACCATAACTAAATGTACGTAAACCAATAACAAGTTCAGCATTAAGCAATGTTTTAAAAAGTAACTTATTCTCATCTTTGGCATTGGATTTTTGAACAATAGATGCGAGTGAATCAGCTGTAGTTTTTGTAAACGGAACGACATTGCGATAAAGATATAGATGTAAAGGATCATCTTCTGGATTGACGCGATTCTTCATTTCCGGATGATAAGAGGAGTCTAGCACAATACGGCGTGCATTAGCGTATATTTCGACACCTTGATCATACTCGCCCATTTCCATAAGCGCAAGATATTCTTCAAATTCCCAAAACGGAGCGCCTTCATCGATGTGAGATTTCAAGTATTCAATCGCCTGCTTTGAACGTTCAAAATCTTGCTGCACTAGCGAAGCTTTTAGAGCATCACGGGCGCGAGAGAAAAGTTCCTTTTTTGACGGATTAGCAAGCGCCCCACCCACCAAAAGCAATAAAGAAATTGTAAATAAAATCTTTTTCATAAAGCACTACCAGAAATATACACCCAAACCAAAAGCAACGAAAGCATCCAGGCCGGAACCACGCACAAGCGGTTCTCCATCACTCAAGTCAAGATAAGACAATCCAACATTGCCGACAAGAGAAAACGAGACTAACTTAGAATCCGAAAAGAACAAATACGCTGTTCCAAATTTAAAGTCAAAATTTGCACCGATCTTGATACAGGTTCCCATATCCTGATACTCAAAAAATTCATCAGCCCACATGCCGTAATCACTATCCTTCGGGAAATAATACGCATGTTTCACATCCCCATTGAAAATATTTCCAAAGAGTCCCAAATAAGGACGAATCTTGAAATACCGGCTGTCATAGGCGACAAAGCCAACAGCAAAGCCCAGGTTCATCAAACCTTCATGACCCGTGTTAATCAATTCTAATGATACGGAAATACGACGAATTTGCAGATAAAGTTCAGCATTAAACGGATAGCTTTCTGGTTTCACCAAATCTTCACGATAATAGTCACCAAAGCCAAAACCCACCCCTGGAGAAATATAAAGATTGATGCCAAATCCACCTGTATATAGTTTATTTTGAATTACATTCTCTTTATTTTTCGTACGAGCATCAAAATACATATCACTGACATTCATTCTCTTCAGCGGGGCAAGGATACTCGTCTTAATCCAAGCCGCATCAGGATGATTCGGAAATTTCTCTACAAATTCATTTGCATATTCTCTGACTGTAGCTTCATCTCGTTCATGTTTATAAGCAAATTGAAGACTCATTAAGAGCCGTAATTCACTTTTCTCGGACTCCGTTAAGTGAGCCCTATTAATACGCGGTTCCAGTTCTTCATATTCTCCAATAACCATCTTATGTTTTTCAAGATAATCCTTTGTATAAATCATAAGACCGTCATTTCCGGCATACTGGGCGTTTGCCGTTTTATTAATATCATACGCAGATTTATAATGTTGGACAAGCATCTTGAGTAATGCACGATACATTCCCAGATCTTTATAAAAACAGAGTTTTTCGGTATCGTGAAGCGGGATGATTGAATAAGACTGCAAGCCTTCAAGTTGAGCGACTTTTAACGAGACCATAGCCGTATCTTTATTTCGAATCGCTTCAAGCAAGTCCTCACGGGCTCTATAAACAGGTTCCATTTCGGAACTGTTTTGATTCATCAAAGACTTTTCAAAATCATTGGACAATGTCTCATTGGCAGCATGATTTTCACTTTGCTGAGAAGAATTTTCATTCATCAAAGAACGTTCAAATTCACTTAAAGCCGATTCATTTTCATTTGCGGCAAAAGCTGAAGCAGAAAGAATAAGGAATGCAAGCAACAACTTTTTTTTCATTTGGCACTCCATTCTTCAATATTATAGTAATCTACTAATACAACCCTGCATCGCCTAGACATTGTGATTACACCCGTCGAGTAAACAAAATCTATTATCTGTTCCTTCTTGATGTAAACCAAATTTGCACCAAGCGAGCGTGCTTTTTCAATCAAAAGCTGAGCCGTTTTTTCATCCGAGCATTCAGGAGAACCTTCCGTTTGCATCGTCCCCAAATATGTACTATTTTCTGGCACTACAGGAATTTCGACCGCATCAACAACACGTACCAAATCCTCTTGAGTAAGCGGCTTCGGATTTACAGGATTACCAACAAGAGTATGCGGTGTCGATCCGCAAGCTGAAAGCAATAGAAAACAAGCAACAGTAAATAAATTTCCAACAATCTTCATAGTTAATCCTTCAGGCAACGAATGGCATAACCATCGGAAATGGGTTCAGGACGTACATTAACTGCAGGATTACCTTTATAGAATAATACGGCATAAGCAGACGAGGAACTGGCAAAAGACGATGTCCAAAACGGAGCAAAGTTATCCGCTAATGAATATCGGTCTCTAGAGTAGGAAGCATCGGAATCGTAGTAGCCCGACGGTTTAACGGAAAACATATAGGCGTCATTTGATGTACCGTCATTCACTTGAAGAACAAGCCCCGCATTATCATGACCGCCAACATTTGTTATCAAAGTATTCCATTCTTCTCTTGTGGGTACGTGGAAGCCGTCCGGACAAATATCATTTTGTGACAAGCCCGCTGCCATTATGTTTTCCCAAGTATATAGGCAGCCTCTGCTCCCAGATGTTAAAAAACAAAGACCGTCATAGTCTTCATAATAAGAATAACCATATTCCAAGTTCGCTGCAAACCACACCTGATTCCCGATTTTCACAGTCCGATAAGTATTCATGTCACGAGGATCTACAACAGAACCTTTCTCCACAAGGATATCAGAATCCTTATCGGCACTCGGAACATACTTAGGAGTCGCATTGAGTTCACTTTGGGTTGCATCTCTAAGGTATATCCACATCTTATCAGAGCATACGAAGACTCTATTTGGTGAATACGATCGAAGAATAAAGGCCATTCCTTCCCTATTTTCGTTGCATTCCGGCAAGTCGCCAGGGTAGCGGCATTGATAAGAGGGAACAAGATTTGAAGAATATGGAGGTGGATTGACGCCACTATCAGTATGGCATCCAACCAACACGGAACAAGCAATCAAAATAAAATATTGTGCTTTCATAATCTAATTTTCTTTTTAAAAGCAATATAGCACATTTTAAAACAAAGTTCACAAACCCTTTTGCTAATTAGAACAAAAAAAAGAACCCGCGAACGGGTTCACTATAATTCTAGGAGGGATTCCAAAGGGAACCATGGGGTTCCCTTTGCATCGCCTTAGCAGCCGAGTTTAGCGGAGAGGTAAGCTTCGAGTTCGTCGATCTTGACCAAGTCCTGCTTCATGGAGTCGCGTTCGCGAACGGTCACGTAGCCGAGCTTTGCCGGATCGGATTCACCCTCGCCCACCGTGTCGAAGTCGACGGTCACGCAGAACGGTGTACCGAGTTCGTCCTGGCGGCGGTAGCGCTTACCGATGGACTGCGTTTCGTCGTATTCCACGTTCCAGCGGTTGAGGAGCTTCTGGTAGAGCTCTTCGGCCTTGGCCTTCACCTGGCCCTTCTTCACGAGCGGGAGAACGGCAACCTTCACCGGAGCAATCTTCGGGTCGAAGTGGAGAACGGTACGTTCGTCGTTTTCGAGCTTTTCGACTTCGTAAGCGTCGCAGAGGAGCACGAGGAGCAGGCGTTCCACACCGAGGGACGGTTCCACGACGTACGGGATGTAGCGCTTGTTCTGGACCGGGTCAATGTATTCCTGCTTGACCTTGGATTCGTTCTGGTGCTGCGTCAAGTCGTAGTTCGTACGGCTTGCGATACCCCAGAGTTCACCCCAACCGAACGGGAATTCGTATTCGACGTCGGTGGTACCGTTACTGTAGTGGGAAAGTTCTTCCTTGGCATGTTCGCGGAGGCGGAGCTTTTCCTTGTTCACGCCGAGGTCGTTCACGAGCCAGTCGAAGCAGTACTTGCGCCAGAAGTTGTACCAGTCAAGTTCGGTACCCGGTTCGCAGAAGAATTCAAGTTCCATCTGTTCGAATTCGCGGGTACGGAAGATGAAGTTACCCGGAGTGATTTCGTTACGGAAAGACTTACCGATCTGACCCACACCGAACGGAATGCGCGGGCGGACGTTATCGACAATGTTCTTGAAGTCAACGAAGATACCCTGAGCGGTTTCCGGACGGAGGTAAACCTTGTTGCCTTCGCCTTCGATCACACCGATTTCGGTCTGGAACATCAAATTGAATGCGCGGGGCTTGGTCCAGTCGGTCTTGCCGCAGGTCGGGCATTCGATCTTGTTGTCCATCATCATCTGGTGGACTTCGTCAAAGTTCTTGCCGGCGCAGCAGCCTTCGCCGAGCTTGTCTTCCAAAAGTTGGTCGGCACGGAAACGTTCGTGGCAAGCGAGGCAGTCGACCAGCGGGTCAGAGAAGTTGCCCACGTGGCCAGAAGCCTTCCAAACGCGGGGGTTCAAAAGAATAGAGCTGTCGAGACCGAGCACATCCTGGCGGCTCGTAACAAACTTTTTCCACCAGAGATTCTTGATGTTGCGCTTGAGTTCCACGCCATACGGACCGTAGTCCCAAGTGTTGGCGAGGCCGTCGTAAATTTCGGAGCCGGGGAAAATGAAACCGCGGCGTTTGCAGAGGGAGATGATGTCCTTGAGGGCATCCTGAACTTTCTTTGCCATTATATAATCCTTTTTTCGGCAGGCGCTTCGGCGTGCCGGACTAGGAACCTACCTGGATGATAGGCCCTGACGCGCCAAAAATAGTAACTTTTGCAAAGAGCGAGTGAAGCGGAGGTGCTTGCACACCCATTTTCGAGCCCAGCAAAAGGCATACGAGGTACGCAAAAAGGCCCCGCTTGCGCAGGACCTTTTCAACAAAGTCAATATAATTTAGCGAATGTTCACAATCTTTTGCTGCGAACCGATGCGGAGCAAATAAGAACCGCTGCGGGGAATGCTCATCGTGAAGTTCGGTACATCGACGCGACCGTTGTACATCACGCTACCCTGCATATCGAACAAGCTCACGCTGGCACCCATTTTTGCACCTGTAATTTGGAGCATATGGCCATTGGCAACGGCAGAGAACTTCGCTACGCGAGCAATCGTCGGCAGACCATTCGGGTCAAACGCCGTCCACTTTTTATCCTTGCAAACAAAGACTTTCTTGAGTTCCGAAACGTAGTAAGTCACATTTTCGCGCTTGGAAGTGCAGTTCGGCAAGTCTTCTTCTGTTTTGACAGATTCAACGACAACTTCGACAGAGCTGGAGGATTTTGCCTTAGCACTAGACGAAGTGGCCTTTACACTGCTAGATGTTGCTTTGGCGCTGCTAGAGGCAGGTTTTGCGCTAGAGCTGGAGGCAGCAACACTGCTAGAGGCAGGTTTTGCGCTAGAGCTGGAGGCAGCAACACTGCTAGAAGCTGGCTTTGCGCTGGAGCTGGAGGCCGCGACACTGCTGGAGGCAGGCTTGGCGCTGGAGCTGGAAGCGGCGACACTGCTAGAAGCAGGCTTTGCACTGGAGCTGGAAGCGGCGACACTGCTGGAAGCAGGCTTGGCGCTGGAGCTGGAGGCCGCAACACTGCTGGAAGCAGGCTTGGCGCTGGAGCTAGAGGCCGCAACGCTGCTGGAAGCGGGCTTTGCGCTGGAGCTGGATGCCGCAACGCTGCTGGAAGCAGGCTTGGCGCTGGAGCTGGATGCCGCAACGCTGCTGGAAGCAGGCTTGGCGCTAGAGCTGGAGGCCGCAACACTGCTGGAAGAAACCACAGAGCTGGAGCTTGACAAAATACCCATATCCGTAGTCCACACAATTCCATCGCAAACAGAATCTTGTTTTGTCGTATTGCTATGAATCAAAGCACACCTTATATTCGAGGAGCATACCGGCATTCTAGCAGCACTGTCAACAGCGACTGCCTTCTGTTCCATGCACGATCCCTTCGGCGTCCAGATTGCGTAAAGCGTTGTATCAGCGCAACGCGTTCCATCTAAAGTCTTTACGGCGTAATAAATATTGTCTAATTTGTTAGTCCAAGACCAACCGACAAAATCAAATCCATCCCTCGTCGGAATCGGCAGCGTCGCTTCTGATTCGCAAGAATAAGATTCAGCAGCGTCTTTAGGAAGCTTACCTTCGTTCAATTTATAAGTAATGGAAAACTTTTTGCCCTTCAAATCCACTTTAGGAACATCTGTTTTTTCATCAACAAATGTCGCCGTGATATCTACATCGAAATTAGGCATTTCAAAAGAGCAACTTCCTTCAGCCGCAGCAGCTCCCGGAATCGCACCCGGCCCCGCATGGCCTGCACCAGAAGCAGCCGTACAAGTCACCGTCGTATTTGGATCAAGGTACTTGCTGACCTTAATCGAACTCACCTTGTAGCCCTTGTCGGCCTTCGGGGACACAGTCACTTTATTCCCCGGTTTGGTACGATCCGTCATTTCTACGCGATCGTTAAACGAGAAAGAAACCGAGCCATTTTCGGCAGAATTTGCCTTGATGGAATAGCGCAACGATTCATAAGATACTTTGACAAAAACATCTTTCTTAGGCATCAAGAACCGGAGACCATTTCTACCAACAGTCAATTCCTTTTGATCTTCACGAGTTTCACCATATTCTTCATAAACGGTAAAACCAATGAACATCTTCCCATCGGGAACAATCGGGGACACATTCGGCCAATCCCCCTGCTTCGCTTCTGTAATAACTTTACCATTCAGAAGAACATCAAACGACTGATTTTCTTCACTACCGACTTTAGTGATTTTATAGGTTGTGGTCTGAGCGCTAACGCCAGCGACAAAAGAAAGCGTCAAACCTAAAGCCAAACATATTTTATTCCGCATAACCGTCCCTTCTATGTGTACGAAAAAAATGAGTACTACATTGGCAATTATATATTTTATAAAGTGATTTCGAATACGCATAACAAAAAGATTACTTATAAAAAGTTTACAAAAAGATAAAAACACCTTCATCGAAACAAAAAGAGCCTTTTTTAAGGAGTTTGAACCTTTTGATCCGCAAAATTTCGTAAATATTCGTAAACAATTCTATCAAAAAGATTCATTCGGTTCCATTTTACTGTTCTCAAAAAACATCAAATTATTTGATATATTTAAAGTTGCAATTTTGTGGAGAATATGGAAGAAAGAAAAAAGGGATACAAGCCCGTCGAAAACAAGAAAGAACAGGAACGGTGCATTTTAGTGGGCATTGCGACTCCTAAAGTCCGTCCATGGCTTGCTGGTGAACAGCTCGCCGAACTGGGGCGACTCGCCGAGACCGCAGGAGCGCTCGTCACGCGAAGTTTTTTGCAGCGGGTACAAAATTTTAGCCCGGCAACGCTCATTGGCGAGGGAAAGGTCAACGAAGTCAAGCGCGCTCTCGAAGAAGACAAAGCAAAGATGGTCGTTTTTGACGATGACCTTTCCGGTTCGCAGGTTCGCAATCTCGAAGAACGCATGCCTGGAATCAAGGTTCTCGACCGCACGGGGCTTATCCTCGACATTTTCGCAAAGCATGCGGTTACCGCAGAAAGCCGCTTGATGGTTGAAGTGGCGCAATTGCAGTACATGATGCCGCGCCTCACCGGTGCGTGGACGCACCTTTGCCGCCAGCACAATGGCGGCATCGGCACCAAGGGGCCGGGCGAGACGCAGCTCGAAACGGACCGCCGCATGATCCGCAAGCGCATCCAGGAACTCAAGAAAAAGCTGGAGAAAATCGAAGACGCCCGCGAGCAACAGGCCGACAAGCGAAACGACATTTTCCAAGTCGGCATCGTCGGCTACACGAACGCCGGTAAATCGACACTCACGAACCGCTTGACCGGCGCCGACGTGTATGTTGAAGACAAACTATTCGCGACACTCGACAGCACCACGCGAAAGCTTTACCTCGACGGCGAAAACATCATCCTCTCCGACACGGTCGGATTCATCCGCAAGCTCCCCCACAACTTGATTGAAACGTTCAAGAGCACGCTTGGCGTGGCCGCCCATGCGGACTGCATCTTAGAAGTCGTTGACGGAAGCGCCCTGGATTACCGCGACCATCTTGAAGTCACGCACAAGACGCTGGAAAGCATCATCGACAAGGACACGCCGCGCCTCCGCGTGTTCAACAAGGTCGAAGTCGCCGATGAAGCGCGCCGCACGGAACTTTTGCAGAACTACCCGGACGCCATCCAAATCAGCGCAAAAGAGAACATCGGCATGGAACGCCTCCGTGCAGCATTCAAGGAACAGCTCGAACGCTGGCACGAAAAACGCACAGCCGCCGAAGCAAAAGAAAAGGAACTCGCAGAAATGCCATGGCCGGAGGTAGGGGGATGAGGTATGAGGCTTTTAGAATTAAACTTCATGATTCGTCATTCTGAGCGGTGAGAAACCGCGAAGAATCCAGTCAAGTTTCAAATCGCCCTGGATGCTTCGTTACACTCAGCATGACGAAAAAACATAACGACCCCATCAAGCAATGACTAATGACTAACGACTAACGACCATTCCCCCTAGCCACTGTTTACCAACCACTTCATCATGAACAAGCAAGAACTTAAAGAAAAATACGGCAAGAAGCGCGTTCCGCACGAATGGCGAAAGACGGACAAATTAACCGCCCTCATCGTAACATTCTTCGGTTCGGGAATGAGCCCGAAAGCGCCCGGCACCATGGGAAGCCTCGCTGCCGCAATTGTCGCCTACCCCATGGCCACTTTAGCCCAAAACAGTCCCTTGAAATCATACGATTTCAACATGAGAGGCTTTTTTGGCGACTCGTTTCTATCGATAAATCTATTTTTTATTTTCGCCGCCCTCATCGTCTTTTTCGCAGCAATCCCATTCGTAAACAAAGCGATGAAAGACACCGGCACCGAAGACCCTGGCTGGATTGTCATCGACGAAGTCTGCGGAATTTTCATGTCTCTAGCATTTATATCAAATGAAGCTATAATCAGTTATCCAGCAATTTTAGCAATACCCTTTGGGCTATTCCGATTCTTCGATATTTTAAAACCACTCGGAATCCATAGCATGGAAGAATTCTCCGGAGCCTGGGGAGTCATGGCAGACGATTTACTCGGCGGCATTTACGCAGCATGTTCTTTTTTATTAGGCGTACTTATTATATTTGCCGCGACTTTTGGAGGCTTAGCTTTAATAGCTTTTTCGATGGGCGGTTACCACGGATAGCATTCGGCGATGCCGCAACAAGCGCGGCATGACAAATTGCGTTATCCTCTTGTAAAATGCACTAAGAAATCCGCACCGTTGTTGCGGGTTGTCAAGAGACGCTTCAGGCGGAAAGTCTTCTCGTCGTAGGTGTAGCCCGTCGTGGAGCCGTTGCCGTATTGTATCCGCTCGCGTTGTCCCTTCGCGTCGTAGTCGATGTTGCTGACGAAGTTCGTGACGGTCGCGGCCCCGCGCAGCTTCACGTCGACGCTTTCGAGCAGGTTCGCCTCGTTGTAGCTCGGCAAAATCTCGCTCGCGGGGATGTCCACGTTGTGCGGGGTCTTTATGCTTATCGCGCGGTTCAGCGCGTCATAGGCAGTGACCGTCGTGAACGTTTCCGATTCCAGTAGCGAGTCCGGGTCGGCGACGTTCCAGTCTATAGTCTGATTATACGCCTTGGTAAACTGTCGCGAACTTTGTAACAGGTTGCCCTTGAAGTCGTAGGACTCGTTTGTGACGAGCCCGCTCTGGTCGTAGGATTTCCACGGCATGCCGCGCAGGTTATCGGCTTCGGGAGTCGGCGAATTTTCGCCGTAAACGGTCCTGCCGACGAGCTTTTCCGTGCCGCCATTCTCCAGCCACTGTTCCACGGGGCGGCGCAATGCATCGTAAACGCTGCGCAGCCTGTGTCCGCGGCTGTCAAAGCCCAGTACGGACTGGCCGTCAACGGCAGGCAACGTTTTCCGTTCGCCGGCGTCCATGCTGTCCGTCCTGCAGGCCACGGAGAGGGAGTTGTAGGCATACGACATCACCACGTTGCCGCGGGCGTCCGTCACGGAAAGCGGGTTGCCCAGGACGTCGAACACCGTGAGCGTGGCGTACCTGCCCAGCGTCCCGTTGTCCGCGACGCCGTAGAACGGGCGTCCCTGTGCGTCCAGGTACTCCACGGACGGAGTGCCCGCGTGTTTCGCGGCGAGCCATGCGGCCCGCTTTTCGGAGCTTGCGGGCTCGTTCCCTGTCGGGTCCGGCGAGTTCCTGTCCGCGTACCAGGCGCTTTCCAGCACGGTGTCGTCCTGGTCGAAACTCCTCTGTTCCCACGTGGCGAATTCCGCCCTGCTGAACGTCCCGTCCGGCATGTCCGTGCGCACGAGCCTGTCGAGCGCGTCGTAGTGCAGCACGGGCGTGACCCCGGTCTCGACGATGGCGGGCTC
>JAEEGG010002940.1_pt1 | contig 43223 bp, 23 predicted proteins | sample 9134161 | NCBI WGS metagenome assembly JAEEGG01 (sample SAMN16246543, study PRJNA631951) | gut metagenome | biome: gut microbiome; feature: rumen; material: CR-attached | host: Bos | place: Iran: Karaj | collected 2018-10 | reverse complement strand
AGCGCTTCCAGAACGACGCGGGCTGCCGCGCCCTGCTGATGACGCTGAAAACGGGTGGGGTAGGGCTGAACCTCACCGTGGCCGACACCGTCTACATCTTCGAGCCGTGGTGGAACAAGGCCGCCGAGGAGCAGGCCATCAACCGTCTGCACCGCATCGGCCAGAAGGCCAAAGTGCTCAGCTTTGCTCTCATCACCCGCGACACCATCGAGGAGAAGATCCGCCTGCTGCAACAGCAGAAGCAGGATCTGGCCGACAGCCTCATCACCGGCGACGCTGCCATCACCAAGCGGCTCACCGAGGAAGACATCAAGTATATCTTTGGAAAATAACTGAAACATGGCACAGAAAGACCTATTCGGAAACAGCGTACCCACACTGCCCAACCTCGTGCTCGAAGAACCTACTGCCGACCAATGGGTTGCCATCACCGACTTCCTGGAGAGCCGCTCCACCAAGAACCAGCTGCTCAACTACGCCGGGGCCATCATCCCGTGGTTCAGTCAGTACGGCAAGGTGATGCGCACTACCAGAAACGGCCGCATCGTAGAAGCTACAGAAGCCATGCTGATGTCGAAATCCAACTCCTCGAAACGTAACATCGCCCAAGGGCTGGCCCTCGTCCTGGCCAGCGAACAGAACTTGAAGATGTATGTCGACTCGATGAGCAGCGAGCTTCAAGAGCTGTGGCGCATCCTGCTCTTCAAGCTGTTTGTCACCCAGAAGGAAGCCAAACTGATACTCAAGACCACCAGCAACCTGTTCGGTCAGCAGCGTTCGTACTATTACTACAGCGAGAATGTTGTCTGGAACAAGCGCGAGTTTGGCTGGTTCACTACCGGCAGCTTCCGCTCCGCCGAGGTGGGGCGCTATGGCTACCGCGACTACGAGGCCTACATCACCGTCAGTCCGGCCATTCACGCCCTCTTCCTGCCCGTCTTCTTCCCCGAGACCTTTGACCAGGAGGTAGGGCTCAACAATCTGCCCGAAGGGCACTACCGCACCATCAATCTCGAGGCTGACAGCTACGCCCATTACCAGCTCTTTTGCGGCCTCTATCAGCAAGGCGAGTTTCCCCTGAAGAAGAAAGGTGTAGGCACTGCCGACATGAAGCGCGCCCAGAAGAAATTGTCACTGGCTGAGTTCTTCCCCGGCGACACGACGGAGTTCCGCACCAACCTCCGCGCCTTCTCCTATATACAGCTGCTGACCCTTGCCAAGCAGTTCCTCATCAAGAGCGACAACCCCACGTACGAACAAACGGTGCGTCAGTTGCTATGCGAGTTTTCCCGTCTCCACTACTGGTTAGTCGGCCTGCTCTATCCGCACATCAAGGGGCTGCGCCAGCAGATGACCGAATACGGCAAGCATGGCAAGCTTTGTAACACGATGTTCACCTGGCTTCGTGAAGAGCCTGACCGCTGGGTGAGCATACGCGACATCTATCTGAAAATCTACGGCATCGAGAATGGCGAGAACACCCAGCGCTTCACCACACTCGTCTTCTACCCCAACGACGAGCAGTCGAGCACGCAGATGACCAATGAGTACACGGGCAACACCATTGCCGCCAACAGCTATGCGATGGAGTTCGGCTACACGGGCCTGCAGATGTGTGCCTTCCTCTTGGCCAGCATCGGCGCTGCCGAGATTGCCATCAACGAGGACAAGAACCCAGGGTTGTCGCCCTTCGATTCGCTCGAATACATCCGCCTGACGCCCTTAGGCCGATACGCCCTCGACCTGACCGACGAATACGAAGCACCCGAGCAGGAGCACGTCGCCTACTTCGAGCTCGACCCTGAGCGGCTCATCATCCGCTCGCTCGTCGAGCCCAACCCTTATGCCCAGCTGCTGATGGACACCTCGCACGCTATCTCCCGAAACCGCTTCGAGACGTCGGCCCTCTCGTTCCTCGCCAGCTGCCACACCAAGGCCGACGTGGAGTCGAAAATCAAGATCTTCCGCCAGTTCATATCCAGCGACCTGCCCCCGCTTTGGGAGCAGTTCTTCAAATCGCTGCTCCAGCACTGTCACCCGCTGAAGGAAGACAAGACTGCCTACAAGCGCTACACCCTCGACCCTGAGAACCGCGACCTCATCCAGCTCATCACCACCGACCCCGCACTGCGCCAGCTGGTCATCCGCGCCGAGGGCTACCGCATCATGGTTAAGAACGACGACCTCAAGAAGTTCGAAACTCAACTCAAAAAGCACGGCTACCTGTTATGAAGAACGCTCTTACGCTCATCCTGCTCTGTCTCCCCTATGCTGCGACACTGTCGCAGCCAGTCCTCCCAGCGGCCGTCGAACCCCTGCTCACTTCGACATGGGGCCAGCGCGCACCCTACAACTTCATGTGCCCGCTGAAGACACCGACGCCCTGGGGCGGCTATCAGCCCGACGAGCAGCACTGCCGCGTGGGCTGTGTAGCGGTGGCTATGGGGCAGATTATGCGCTACCACCAATGGCCCGCTCAAGGCGAGGGCAGCAACAGCGTCGTCTACCCCGTTCTCAGCACCAGCGCCAACACCTTCAGCGTGGATTTCTCAGAGGCCACCTACGACTGGGACAACATGATCGACGACTACAGCGGCGACTACACCGAAGCCGAAGGGCGCGCCGTGGCTGAGCTGCTCTACCACTGCGCCGTGGCCAGCAACATGCTGTTCGAGAAGACTTTCTCGTTCTCCACCAACTTCACGGCCGGCGACGCTCTCGTGAAATACTTCCACTACGACGGCAGCAGGATGCAGACCCGCATGCGCAGCGACTACAGCCGCAGCGAGTGGCTACAAATGATTCGCGAAGAACTGTCCGCCGGCCGCCCCATCTTCTACGAGGCCATCAGCATCAGTCTCACCGAGGGCGTCTACGCCCACTCGTTCGTCATCGACGGCTACAACGCCGACGGACTGGTTCACGTCAACTGGGGCTGGTACGGCCACGAGGACGGCTACTACGACATCGACCTGCTCGACCCGCCGGGCTATCAGTTCAACTTCTATCAGGACATGATTGTCGGCATTCAGCCCACCGGTCACGACACGGGCATCACCGACCACTACGCCACCACGCCGTCGGCCAATGTCTACACACCCAGCGGGCGCCTCGTCCGCGCCGATGCCACTTCGCTCGACGGTCTGCCCCGTGGCCTATACATCTGGAAAGGCAAAAAAGTAATGGTCAGATAAATGATGACAGCTCAAGATATCATTCACTATATGGAGTCGCAGCGCAACGAGCAACAGCGCACGATTCTCATGAGGTTCTTCAAGACAGGCCCCGGCGAGTATGGCTTTGGCGACGAGTTCCTCGGCCTGAAAGTGCCACAGACGCGGGAGGTAGTAAGAAGTGTGGCTTCCGACTTCCCATTAGAGGAAGTGCCCCGGCTGCTGGACTCACGCTGGCACGAGGTGCGCCTTTGCGGACTGCTGATTCTCGTGGCAAAGTTTGAGAAACTGGCCACGAAGCGACTGGAAAACAATGCTGAGGCCATCGCCAGGCGCGACGACATTGTGACGATGTACCTGCAGCATGCTGAGCGCGCCAACAACTGGGACCTCGTCGACCTGTCGGTCCACAAGATTCTCGGCCACTGGCTGCTGCTGCCAACAAACCTGGGCGACCGTAGCTATAAGATGGAGGTGCTCGACGGACTGGCTGCCAGTCCCTGTCTGTGGAAGCAGCGCATGAGCATCGTCTGCTCATGGAAGACGTCGCAGCAGGGAGACCCGTCGTGGTGTCTGCGCTACGCTGAAATCCATCTGCACCATCCCCACGACCTCATGCACAAAGCCGTCGGCTGGATGCTTCGTGAGATGGGGTCGCGCGTCAGCATGGACCTTCTGCGCGAGTTCCTGCGCCAGCACGCGCACGAGATGCCCCGTACCATGCTCCGATACGCCATCGAAAAGATGGCCGACAGTGAGCGCAAGAAGTGGATGAAAAATCCGTCACATCCATCACCAAGCAGTAATTATACTGATAGTCAGCGACTTACGGTGGTGACGGATAGTGTGACGGATGACGGATGAAACACGCTGTATGATATACACTGTCCTTCTACGACAACTGAGCAAGTCGGGAGATTATTCACGGCCCGTGAATCTTTGTTCACGTAGGGTGAACAATGAGGCCAAGCCACAAGCCAACAATGAAATAGTGCATCCGTCACCCATCACGCCATCCGTCACCACCATAAATGGCAGAATATCACCACGTTAGACAAACGGTGACGGAATGACGGATAAAAGAAAAAAACAAAGTATGACACCAAAAGAACTACGTAACCAGCGGCTGGCAGAGCGAATCATCAAGAGCCTGAAGCGCCGCAACATGGAAGCCTTCTACTGCCCGACGGCAGCAGAGGCAGTAAGTAAAGTATCGGAACTGATAGCTGATGGAAGCAGCGTCACCTGGGGCGGCTCAATGACCATCCGCGACATGGGCATACCTCAGGCTCTGAGGGAGCGCGGAACGCTGGAGGTGCTCGACCGCGACCTCGTGACCGACCGCGACGAGGTGGTTAAAATTTACGAGCGGGCCTTCACGGCCGACGTCTACCTGTCGAGCGCCAACGCCCTCTCGGAGGACGGCGTCATCGTGAATATCGACGGCAACGGCAACCGCGTGGCCGCCATCACGTGGGGCCCGAAGAAGGTCATCTTCGTCGTCGGTCTGAACAAGGTGGCGCAGACCGTCGAGGCCGCCCTGCAGCGTGCCCGAAGCACGGCTTCGCCTATCAATGCCGCCCGCTTCGACATCAAGACGCCCTGTCAGACCGACGGCGTCTGCCACAACTGCAATTCGCCCGAGAGCATTTGCAACTACGTCCACTTCCTGCGCAATTCGCCGCGTGGCCGCCACACCGTCGTCCTCGTCGGCGAAGACTTAGGGTACTAACGGGGAAAAACCAGCAGTAAGAAATTAAAACGCCTATTTCTTTGGTTTTTCGCTCAGATTGCAGTACCTTTGCACCCGAAATAAACGTTTATAAAAGAATAATGGCATTAAAATGTGGTATTGTGGGACTGCCGAACGTCGGCAAGTCCACATTGTTCAACTGCTTGTCGAGTGCGAAGGCACAGGCAGCAAACTTTCCGTTTTGTACAATCGAGCCGAACGTGGGCGTCATCACCGTGCCCGACGAGCGGCTGACGAAGCTCGCCGAACTGGTTCACCCCGGCCGCATCGTTCCCGCCACGTGCGAAATCGTCGATATAGCCGGTCTGGTGAAGGGTGCGTCGAAGGGTGAGGGCTTGGGAAACAAGTTCCTCGGAAACATCCGCGAGACTGACGCCATCATCCACGTGCTCCGTTGCTTCGAGGACGAGAACATCACCCACGTCGACGGCACCATCGACCCCATCCGCGACAAGGAAATCATCGACACCGAGCTGCAGCTGAAGGACCTCGAGACCATTGAGAGCCGGCTGGCCAAGACCGAGAAGGCCGCTGCTGCAGGCAACAAGGACGCGAAGGTGGAGGTCGCCGTGCTGCACGCTTACAAGGAGGCACTCGACCAGGGCAAGAACGCCCGCGTGGTGGAGTTCGAGTCGAAGGACGAGCAGGACTGCGCCCGCCAGCTGTTCCTGCTGACGTCGAAGCCCGTGCTCTACGTCTGCAACGTCGGCGAACAGGATGCCAAGGACGGCAACGACTTTACCCATAGGGTAGGGGAGCTGGCCCGGGAAGAGGGTGCCGAGATGATGGTCATCGCCGCGAAGACGGAGGAGGATATTGCCGAACTAGAGTCATACGAGGACAAGCAGCTCTTTTTGGAGGAACTGGGCTTAGAGGAGAGCGGCGTCAACCGACTCATCAAGAAAGCCTACGCCCTGCTGAACCTGGAGACGTTCATCACCGCCGGCGAGATGGAGGTGAAGGCGTGGACGTATAAGAAGGGCTGGAAGGCCCCGCAGTGCGCAGGCGTCATCCACACCGACTTCGAGAAGGGCTTTATCCGGGCCGAGGTCATCAAGTACGACGACTACATCCACTACGGCTCCGAGGCCGCCGTCCGCGAGGCCGGCCGTCTGGCCGTCGAGGGCAAGGACTATGTAGTCCAGGACGGCGACATCATGCACTTCCGCTTCAACGTATAATGTATAGGCTCCTCGCCCTCTGTTGGCTGTGCTGCGGCGTTGCCGCAGCCTTCGCTCAATGTCCTGAATCGAAACTGCAGATAGAGCGTCTGCCCGACCTGCAGATCCCCCGCGCCGACCCCTCCGTGTTTTGTGGTCGGGGTGGTGAGCTGACGGTGGTGGGAGGTCATACCGACGGCTTTGTACCCACGGCCACGGCCGAATACTACAGCGACGGCGAGTGGCATCTGTTGGAGACTGTCTATCCGCACGACCACGGCTTCAGTGTGCCGCTCCGCTCAGGACAGGTGCTCATCGGTGGCGGCCACAGCGAACCGCTTGGCATCGGCCACATCTTCTCTGTCGAAATGTACGACCCCGCTACCCATACCTTCCGGGGCTTCGGCTGCTTAGACCGCAAGCGATGCTTCGCCACGGGCTTAGAACAGGACAGCGGTCGGGTCGTCATCACGGGCAACTGGTACACCAGCGACGGCATAGAGCTGTTCGACGGACAGAAGTTCTTTACTCATGTGAAGGATGTGTCCCAGCCGCGCGCTTGCCCCTTTGTCCTCCCCGTGACCGCTGGCGACGCCTTCGTCTTCGGCAACATGGACTATCACGCCGATGCCTTCGACACCATCATCGTTGACCGCCTGCGGGGCGAACCGCTGCGCGTACCGCTGTTCGACGAGTGGAAGCCGCTAAGAATCCTGGCAGAGACGCGCGCCGACGACTGCCACATCGGCAACCGAGTCTATCTCATTCCCGTCATCAACAGCGACGGGCAGGTGGCCGTCTGCCGCGTCGACTCCACAGGCTTCTCGCTACTGCCCACAGCCGGCCAAGTACCCATGACGTATCAGGGCGGCGCCATCAACTATTATCACAGTTTCTACACAGACCGCCAGGCGCGCCGAGCCTATCTCTTCGGCTACGGCAGCGAGGACGGTCGGCTGTTTGTGCTCGCCGTCGGCTACGACACCACGCCGGCCTCCCTGACGCTGTACTACACCGACCCGATGGAGCCCCGCGTCTGGACTCACCCCGTGCTGACACCCGACGGCAACCTCCTGATTGCCGGCGGCGCAAAGTTCAACGCTGACGGCACCGTGGATAATTTCGCGCCCGTAGCCACCACGCTGCTGCTATCCTTCGGTTCAATAGACGAAGCGACAGCAGGCACCGCAAGGCAGCGCTGGTTGTGGCTATGGTTAGCCGCCCTGGTCATCATTGCAGCGGCCGTTGCCTATATTGCCCATAAAGTCCTTAAAGCCCATAAAGCCCAGCCACCCCTTCCGCCACAGGAAGACTCCTCCGCCGACGAGGCAATTCTGCAGCGCATCTGCCAACTGATGGACGAAGAGCAACCGTTCCTTAACAGCGAACTGAAGATTGCTGACCTGGCCACCTCACTGGGAACCAACGTCACATACATCTCCAACTGCATCAACAGCCAGAAAGGCTGTTCGTTCATACAGTTCGTCAACGGTTACCGTATTGACTACGCCAAACAATTACTGCGAAAACATCCCGACAAGAAAATTTCCGAGGTTTGGGCGGCCTCAGGCTTTGCCAACGAAACCTCGTTCTTCCGCACCTTCAGGGCCCTGACGGGCATGACTCCCAGCGAGTGGCGCGCCAAAATCGACTGACAAAACGTGAATTGTCAGTCGATTTTTTTGTATTGTTAGTCCATTATTTGCCTTTTTTCGTATATTTGCAGGCAGATTTGCTAACATTGTATATTATGAGAATAATACTACTCCCACTTGCCCTCGTGCTGGCCATGCAGCCCGCCTGGGCACTCGACACCGATTCAGACGGCTATCGACTCATCGGTTCGGCGCAGGACTGGCGCGACTTCGCCGCCTTGGTACAGACAACGCCCAACATCAACGCCCGTATGACGCAGGACGTCAATTTGGGCAGCGACCAGACGATGGTGGGCACCTTCGCCCACCGCTTCGGAGGCATCTTCGACGGCCAGGGCCACACGCTGACCGTCAACTACAACACACAGAGTATGACGATTGAGCCTGGTCAGGATTACCTTGGCGCCGCACCTTTCCGTGACATAGAGGGGGCCACCATTCGCAACCTCCATACGGCAGGCACCATAACCACAGACAAAATAGGCATTACAGGACTGGTGGGCTGGACCTACGGCAAGAACACCATCGAGCGTTGCTGGAGCGCGGTCAACCTCGTCTCTACCACCAGCGGGGCCGACACCTTTGCTGGCTTCGTGTTCCGCCAAGACGGTACCGCGCTAACCATCAACGACTGCTGCTACAGCGGCAAGATACAGTCGGTGGCGAAGCGTGCCCATGCAGGCTTTGTGGGACACCACACGACGGGCAGCTGCACCGTGACGAACTCATTGCTCATGCTGGCCGACGGCACCGACACGCCCAATTCCGACACCTACACCTTCGTCAGGACACTGTGGGGCGGACTGACGACCACTATCACCAACTGCTACTACCTCACCGCCTTCGGCATGGCGCAAGGCACGCCCGTCACGGCTTCCCAGTTGGCTGACGGCAGCGTCACGCAGCTTCTGCAGGCCAACCGTAGTGACGAAGTATGGGTGCAGGATGCCGCCACGGGAGTGCCCCAGTTGAAGGTCTTCGTCGGCGGCAGTGAGACGACGGCTGCCAACGAGTTCGTATGCCAGCTGAATAGCGGCGCCACCGTGGCGTGGTTGCTGGCGGAGCAGCCCGAAGTAAAGCTCATCGAGGGGAAGTTCCATATCTCATCGACGCGCGAGACGATTGTCTATGCCGCCGAGGACGTCAGGATGTTCCGGCTCAACAGGAACGAAGCGGTGGCTGTTGAGGCCGTCCACGCCGACAAGACGGCTACAGCCGCCACCGTCGACCGCTCCACGCCGGGCTTGCTCGTCATCAGCGGATGCCAGGCCGGCGAGGCGGTGGCCCTCTACGCCACCGACGGCCGTCAGGTGGTGCGCCGCAATGCCGACCAAGACGGGCGCCTCACCATCCAAACAGCAGCACTGCCTGCGGGCGTCTATATTGTGAAGTCACAGAGTGTAAACCTTAAATTCGCGAAGAAATGAGACACAACAGCATACTCAGCATACTGGCCAAGGGGCTGATGGCAGCCGCCGTGACCGTCAGCATCCCCGCTGTCACGTGGGCGCAGGGCATCACAGTGAAGACAAAGGACGGCAAGAGCGTGGACTATCCTGCAGAGAAGTTCAGCCATATATCGCCCTATATATTTGAAGTGTCATCAACGACCTACACACAGGGAGCCGTGGCCACACTGCAATACGAGAAGGCCGCCGACCTGAACGTGGCTCGCACCAGCCACCAAGTCTTTGCCACAAGTGCAGGACTCGTCGTCATCGGCGGCCATACCACATACTATGTGCCCACGGAGACGGCAGAGCTGTGGCAGAACGGCCAATGGAGGCCCGTCGCCACCAACGGTTATCCCTACGACACGGGGTTCTCGGTGACGCTTAGCGACGGCCGTGTCATGGTCGGAGGCGGCTACAGCGAAATTGGCGGCTTGGGTGGCAGCGCGAAGACGTGTATCTTCAACCCTGCCACGCAGACCTTTGTCGGCGGGCCTGAAATGACTTCGGCACGCTCAAACAGCAAGGCCATCGCTACCAGTCGGGGCGTATATGTCAGCGGCAATTTCGGCAGCAGTTCGACAGACTCCTTCTTCGACTTCTACAACGGCTCAACCTTTGCCAAGGTCGGCAATCCCGACCCCCACTACCGGCCCTACCTGTTTACCGACGCGAAAGGGAACGTCTACACACTCTCCACGATGGACAACAAGGGCAACACCATTGCCCTCAAACAGTCGAGCAGCGGCGTGACGTGCCTCTACGGCGACAAGTACGACGCAGCGGCCAACAAGGACTACTATTACTTCTACAGTGCATACGCCACCTACATGCCGCTCACGCTGTCAGCCGACATACGCACCGAGGAGTACCGGCGCACCGACCGCAACGGCTTTCTCGTGCTGGCAAAGAACGCCGCCGGCAACTACCTGCTGACGGAACCGTGCCCTGACGAAGGGACGACCTACAACCACAACAAGTTTGTCATTCCGTCGCAGCATCCCGTGACCAACGCGCTGATAACATGGCGTGGCGGCGTCTACGTCAACAACGCCAAGAACGAGGCCTACCTCATCGGCAGCAGCGGCCAGGAGGGCAACTATACCATCCACGTCATCAGCTATAACTACAAGGACTACTACTGGACCATCGCCTCGGCCAGCGGCTTCAGCTATAACCTGGCGACGGCATCGTGGACACTCATGGCCGACGGACGTCTGGCCTGCACGGGCGGCAACACCAAGAGCGATGCAAGAAAGGACTTCTACATCATCACGCCGCCAAAGGCCGGTATGGAAAGCTCGTCGGGAACGAAGAGCTACGGCATCGACATCTTCAAGACCGACGGCACCAACGACCGCTATATGGAGAGCCTGCTGGAAAGCGTCACCACCTACGAGCCGAAGGGCGAGGACGAGCAGGGCAGGCGAGAGACCACCACCGTGCCGCAGACCGGCGGCAAGGCCAGTGCGGGCACGCTGACGGTAGACTTCCCCGCCGGCACCTTCAGCGGCGATGCCAAGGTCAGCATCATCGAGACCAAGCAGGGCTACGTCGACGGCGACGATGAGCTGTCGCAATATTACAAGGTGACGATTTCGGCTGGCTTCCACAACGCCTTTAAGGTGTCGGTGGCTATGCCGAGACAGGCCGACGACGAGAATGTCCGTATGCAGATAGCCACGATGGGCTGGGCACCAAGCCTCGGACAAGATGTCTTGTGCCACCACTATCTTGACGTGACCTATCAGGACGGGGCCTACGTGGCTGAAGTTCCGGCTATGGACGCTCCCGACGAAGCAGGCAACATGGACATCTATTTTGGCATCACCAAGTGCGCCCCCGTAGGAGGGACACAGTCAAGGGCACTGGCGGGCAGTGCGGACAGGACCGACTTCAAGTTCTATAACAAGGCAACGAAAGACCCTGAGGCAGCGGCCATGGCCGACAAACTGAACGAATGGATTCCAGACGCCCTCGACAAGCTTGAGGAGCTGGGCTTCAAGAAAGAAAAAGGTAGCGTCATCAACTGCTACCTGATCCTTAAACCAGACATCATTACTTCATTGCAAGGTGGCGGCGAAGCTGACGGATGGTGTACGCGCTCGCGTATTTTCAAGTCGTGGTCTGAAGTTACCTTCAGGTATCCCGCTTTTATGGGAAAAGAAGATTTTCAAATTCAGGGCACGGTGATACATGAACTGTTCCACTACTATCAGCTGTTCTATGACCCCCGTACAGCACTTGTATTGGCACAAAGTACGGGAGGCCTCCCCCTTATCCTTGAAGAGGCGTCGTCAACATGGTCTGAGCGATTCTACCAACGTGACCCAATAGCGCCTATAACGCCTACGAATGCCATAGAATATGCCCCCGTGTTTGTGCCGAGCATCAATCCGGAGCATAAAGATGTCGTGGAACTGCCAGAAGGGAAGTTCAAGTGGGGTGACCGCTACGGTGATGTGGGCTATGGTGCCTCCTCGCTCTTAGAGTACCTTACCCAGAAAGCCGGAAACAAGATTGTCCTGGAAATGTGGGAGGACAGGAAGACAGGTACCCCGTCCGACAATACTGGCATCATAGAGCGTGCTGCCAAGAAGCACGGCATTGACATCTTTAGCCCAGAGGGCTACCGCGATTTCGTCGCAAGTCTTGGTGCAGGTAAAGTATATCCCGGAATAGATTGGCAATCCTTTGTGAAAGACAGGCGGCAGCACGACTCCATAGGGGTAATCTCCAAAGTGGTTAGAAACACCAGCCCTGTCTATCATACCAACAATGTCTATGGCTACGGTGCGCTCGTCGAAGAACTCGAAGTTGCCGGCACCAGATCATACGAGGGCGACTTAAAGATTAGTGCCACAAATGGATCGGGCGTCATCGAGCAGACCACCGAGGGCGTTACAACCTGGCTGTACGCGAAAGGAAAGCAAGAATGTTTGGGCATGACCAGGAAAGGCAGCCCTCTGAAGCTGAATCCAGCATGTTTTTCTGTAGGGCCGGTAATCGCGGCCGATTTCTTCTTCGTCACTGTGGCCGATGACTTCAAGACCACAGCCGAGCCAGTGTCGAGAATCGTGTCGAGGGTGTTCCCGCTGGAAATCCCCGTGAAGCAGGTGGCTGTGCCCAGCAGTCCAGGCACAACCGACGTAACGCTGAAGACCAGCTGTTATGACCTGAAGTTCAAGACCGACGCCAACGACTGGCTGACCTGCTATTGGTCTGTCGTCGAACAGGCACTGAAGGTGCGCCACGAGCAGATGCCATTAGACATGCAGCAACGCAAGGCCACCATCCAAGTCATTGCTCTTGCCGACGACGGCAAGACAGATGTGGTACTCGACGAGATAGAGATTACCCAGGTGCAGACCTACATCAATCTGTCGGAAACGGATGTCAAGATAGCCGCCGAAGGTGGCACGAAAACCGTCAATGTCATCTCCACCAACTGCACCGACCTGAAGGTGGACACCAAGAACCTGTTCTTGCATCCCACCATCAGCGGAAACACCATTACGGTAAAGATTGACCCGAACACCTCGTATGATGTACGCGAAGGTTCAGTTATGGTCAGTGGCACCATGCCCACTACGGGCATCAAGGTGGAGCGGTTCATCAGCTTCACCCAAGCAGCGGCAAAGTCGCCCGACATAGTCAACCTGTGGGCCGACGGAAGCGTCAGCGTGTTTGACGGCTCGGGCGATAACTGGGTGAGCATTCCCGGACAGACCAGCAAGTATGGCGACTACCTGTGCTACCGCTCAGCCGACACAAAGGTGGAGCGGGAAGGCACTACGCGTAAGGAGACTTCGTGGACTGTCGAACTGTACATCGACCCGAAGGACAACAAATCCATGAGCCACTACGAATTCCTGAGCGGCTCTGTGACGTGGATGTGCAATGAATACTGGACGGTGAAAGTTGACGGCAAGGACGTGAACCACCACCGCGAGACGCGCTGCTCGTACAACCTGAAGAACCTCACCAACCAAAGCGGACTGGCATTCGCCTCACAGGTACCTGAGAACAGTCAGCTGAAGCTCTCACACTTCGTCACCGACTACTCCTACGAGAAGACCCTCGACGGCAAATCCGTCACCACCCTCACCCAGACCGATATCGACAGTAAGAGGGTCTACACGTTGGGGGTCGACATTAGTCTTGAGCTGGCCGACGGCGTGCCTTACCTCGAGGTCAACCGCGACACGCTCTACAGCGACGGCTCAGACTACTTCGAGATTGCCTCCTATTTCAAGAACGACGTGGTGCAGAGCGTTGAGGTGACGCCCGAAGTCAACTGGATAACCATCGAGAATCCCAATCCTTCAGACAATGGTGCCACGTTCTACGTGAAGGCCGACGCCAACCAGAGCAAGGCGCCACGAATAGGCCATATCAACGTCACCGGCACGCTTCCCGACGGCAAGAAGCTGACGCGCACCATCACCCTCAGCCAGGAGTACGACCCGCTGTGGGACGACAACCAGGAGTGGTCGGAGGAGCAGAAGCCAGAGCTTCCCTCACAGGCCGTGCTCGACGCGCTGCAGGCTCACGGTATGCCCATCTATTTGGACAGCGAGCCGCCACGGCTCCGGGGTGCCTTCATCATGGAGCCACTGCACACCGTCTATGAGACAAATGGCAACAGCAGTGAGTCAGAGCATGTCGACCGTTTGGTGTTCAACTTCTCGAACATCACAGGCAGAACCGACAGGGCAGCCATGAGCTACTACTCCCACCTCACCGAGCAGAACATCAACACCCCTGCCGACGATTACCTGTGCTATCTCAGCGGATACGGCGACTTCTTCACCCTTTCCAACATCTACAAGGCCGACTATGACATCTTCTCGGTCACCATCGTCACGGTCATCACGGGCGAGCTTGACGGCGGCAGCATCAAGAATCTCCACTTCTCCAGCGTCGAACTTGACGAAGACGGCAACATCGAGTCAGTCAGCATAGGCTCCGACGGCGACGGCATCAGTCCCGCCACCACCACGTGGGAACCGGGCGATGGGGACTTCGCTAGGTATGCTTACAAACAGAAACAATAACAACAAATAGTGACAACTATGAGAAAATTACTACCAATGTTATTACTGTGGCTGACGGCACTCGCGCCGACGCAAGCCCAGGAAACCGTGACGCTGAACGACCTTGTGGTCTGGACGCGCGACGGGGCGAAAAACGTGTTTGAACTGAAGAACGACCCACGCGTAGTCTTCGAGGAGGGCGCGCTCGTGGTGCGCGCCGCCGACGGCACCGAGTTCCGCTTTGCCGTCAGCGACCTACTGCGCTGGACCTACCAGCAGCGGACGGTCGATGGCATCGACGATGCCTCTGCCGACAAGACGCACCCCTTCATGGAGGGCGACCACCTGGTAATCAGCCAGCTGAAGGAGGGCACCATCGTCCGTGTCTATGCCACCGACGGCCGTCAGGTGCTCCAACGCCAGATGAAGCGCGACGGCGCCTGCCGCATCCCCCTACAAAAACTCCCGACAGGAGTCTATGTTGTACAAGTCAATACGCTCACCTATAAAATCCTGAAGAAATGAAGACACGTCGCTACAGCCTGCTGACGCTCGCCCTTCTGCTGATGGTGAGTGTCCTGAACGTCCGGGCACAGGCGCCCGATGCGTTCTATATCTACAAGAACGACGGCACGACGATGCCCTTCTTCAATGACCTGGTGGACAGCGTGAAGTGGAGCAACTACGACCTCGACGGCAATTACCACCGCGTCGCCGTGGTGCAGGAGGTCTACACCGCCGACTCGCTCTACCGCATACCTTTGGAGCTGATTGACAGCATTGGCTTCCACAAGCCCGAGAACAAGTACACGGCCGATGCCGTGCGCATGGAGCAGCAGCCCTGGTGGGAGTATGTCACCGAGTATATCGACACGCTCAACGTCATCCTGCTACGGCAGGACGTTCCCGAATCCATGATGCCGAAAGTGGGCGACAAGTTAGTGACCGTGGTCCAGAACGACATCTTCCCCGGCGGCTTTATGGGAAAGGTAGTTCACATAGAACCCAATCCAGAGGATGGTCAGCAGGTCGTCATCTGCGAACGGCTGGACTTCAAGGACGTGTTCACTGAGTTTACGGCCAGCGCTGGCTTCGTTGCCCAAGACCCGGCAACGGCTGCCGCCCGCGCCGAAGCCCCGCAAAAGCGGCATATCAACATCGACAAGACCATCCACTGGCCAAAGGTCGACTTCTTAGGCGGCAGCTGGGGCTTACAGGTGGGTGCCTCGTGGGACCTTGGCGACGACAAGTCGAAATCCTTAGGCGGCGGCATCACGTTTGGCTACGAGCCTGACTACGACATCGAGCTGTGGGTACACTACTCCATCGAGACAGGACTGGAGTACCAGTACAAGCATCGCGGCACGGTCAATTTGAAGCGTACATACAACATTCAGGGCACGGGCAGCTACCACAAGGACCTGGACTTCGGCCACTACAAGTGGGCCATCCCCAACTGTCCGCTGCTCTGGTGGTACGTCGAGCCGGGCGTCTTCGTTGACGCCAGCGTTACGGTTAGCCTCAACTGGTTCACCCAGCAGAAGTATCACGACTACGTGTTCGTCAGCTACAAGGAGTACGAACCCGACCTGAATGTCTATACAGCCCGCACGTGGGACGAAAGCCCCGCCGAGTCGTCATCAGCGTCGTACTCCCTGAGCGGTTCGCTCTCAGCCGGTTTCTACACCGAGATAGGCTTGCGCTTGCCGCCAGCACCCAGATTGGAGGACAACGACGCCAAGTACCTGATGGGACGTATACAGTTGGGCGCACGCATAGAGGGCAGTACTGAAGTGGATATAAAGGAAGCAATAGTCAAAGCCTTCACGGATGCCAGTGTATACCGCTGGCTGAACAACGAGGCATCATTCGCTGTGACGGCGTTCCTCTCAGGCGAGTTGAAATTACAGACACCTTTTGGCGGCAATTTCTTCTACTCCCTCCCCTTTGAGGTGACAGCCTCGTTGGGCACGAAGTTCGGCATTGTGCCGTCGTTCGACAACGTGGATGTCACCACGGGCAAGCTCGATAGCATCTACTACGCCATCTGCAAAAGCGACGTGGCCCGCAACCTCATTATCCCCGCCCGCAACATGGGCTTCACCGTACGCGACGGCAAGGGCAAGACGGTGAGCCGCGTGGGCAACCGCTTCTACTGGTTCTCCTCCTTCGAGAATATGACCGACACCATCCGCGGACTGGAGCCGGGCATCAATTACTCATTGCACCCCAGCTTCGACTTCCTCGGCGTCATCCCGATGCTGGGCTACCCCAACAAGGATTTCACCGTGGGCGAGCTGGAGCTTGACATCAAGCCACAGCCCATTGTGGCTACTCGCGAGCGCAATGTGCTGCGTCTGCCCATCCTGACCAATGCACGCCGAACTGGTGTTGAAGTGGTGGAAGGAAACAGCTGGCTGCACGCCGTTACCGACTCGCTGACGCTGCTCGTGCGCACCGACTCGCTGCCAGGCAATCAGCCCCGAAGCGGCAAGCTTATGCTGAAGGCCACCACCAGTGACGACACCAATGAACTACAGATAGAGGTTTATGTAAATCAGAGGACAGATCGGATGATAGAGTTAGAGCCGCAGTCGCTCGAATTCCCCGCTTTAGGCGGCACCAAGCAGGTAAAGGCCACACTAATGGAGCCTGACCGCAAGCTGAGCGTCACCGGCCTGCCGGAGTGGCTGAAGACCACGGTTAGCGGCACCACCATCAACGTAATAGCCGATCCTAATCCTGATGAAAATCGTACGCGCGCCTGCACTTTAACTGTCTTAGCCGAGGACAAGAACGGTAGTCGCGCCGAGCGTCAGTTGAGCGTCACGCAGCAATGTGCGCAACCAATGCTGATTGTCGAGCCGAAAGAGGTGACACTAACGGCTCTGCCGCCTGCTGGTTCGAGCTGGTCTATGCAGTATGTGAACGTCAAGATACATAAGTCGGTCATCAACAAGACCAATGCCACGTGTACTGATGGCTGCGACTGGCTGAAGTCCAGCGGGAATAGCTTCGGCGGTATGAAGTTAGAGGGCGACTATTTTCTTTGCACGAGTGCGATATACACCGACAAAGCCAACAACGACACGAAGCAGGGTCGCAACGGTGTCATCACCTTCATGGCAACGCTCCCGGACAACAGCACCGTGGAAGAGACCGTCAACGTGTACCAAGAACCGCTCGTACCTCAGTATGACTTGTCGCCCGGGAAGGTGACGCTCAAGGATGTGGAAGCTTATGACTTTAGCGATTACGTGAAAGTTAATGTACAGACAAACCTTCATGGCTATTACAACTTAGTCAAGCAAGCGGAAATCACGCCAAGCGAGCCGTGGTTGCACGTTAATAACGACTGGTATGGCCCCCTCGTCGTTTACGCCAATATGAACATCGCCCCCGAATCGCGCTCGGGCACCATCGACATCAAGTTGACCTTACTCGACGGCACCATCGTCGAGCGCACCATCTACGTGACGCAGAAGGGCACCGCCGACAGCGGCGTATTCACCATTGACCCCGCCCGACTGGAGTTCCCGGGTGCCGGAGGCGAAAAGACCCTGACCGTCGTTCCCGCCCAGGGTGTCGAGATTGACCGCATCTGGGAGGTGGACTGCCACACCGCCGGCAACAGCTGGCTGAACGGCAGCGGTATGAACATGACGCTCATTATGACCGCTGAACCCAATCCCGACAAGGTCCAGCGCCAGCGCGACTTCGCCGTCACCGTACTGCTGAAGGACGGCACGAAGGTGACCGAAAACTTTATCGCCTACCAGAAGCCTGCCGGCATCGACCTATATCCGAGCCAAATAGAGATGAGTCCCTTCGGCGGAATTGAGTATGCCAATATGGAAACGTCGGCCGAACCCGTTACCATTACCACCGATGTTGACTGGCTCACCGTCACACGAAGCGGAAATGCCATATTCGTTGAGGCCGATATGTGGTGTGGCGATCAGCGTCGTTATGGGCACGTCGATTTGCAGGCTACGCTTGATGATGGCACAGTCGTGAAGAAAAGCCTGTTTGTCAACCAGCAATCCACCTACGGGTTCTTCCGCACGGAACCCTCCAAGCGCACTGTTGAGGCTGAAGGTGGAAAGGAAGTCTTCGGCGGAACCATCTTCGTAAATAATAGCTATGAGCAGGCCAGCCAAATAACCGACATCTCCCTGTCGAGCAACGTGGACTGGATTACGCCTAAGCGTGGCGGCAACAGCGGTTTCCAGCTTTACTACGACATTGCTGCCAACCCCACGAACAAGGAGCGTGTGGGCGAGGTGTTCCTGGCTGCTAAATTGAATAATGGGAAGGTGGTCACCGCCCACCAGTTTGTTACGCAGAAGGCCGGCGAAGAGGGCGTTGTATTCGAGGTCGGAAACAATCGTGTGTCGTTCGACGCAGAGGGTGGCACGCAGTCAATCGTTCTGACGACGAACCTGACGCTCACGACGAACAGCCCCAAACCCAGCGACAAGTGGTTCACGGTCAACATCACGCCGAACAACGACACCTATGTGGTCAATATCACTGCCCAAAAGTATACGGAGACCGGCAGTCAGGGACGTACCGGAACATTTGACATCGTTGCCACCGATGCCAAAGGAAAGTCGTACACGGCTACCATTTCCGTTGTCCAAGGTATAAGCGAACTTGTACAGCTCACGCTGACGCCCGAGACGTTGTCGTTTGAGGGTTCCAAGGGAACGAAGACAGTGACCGTTACCACCGAGGGAGCCAACGAGGTAAGGGTTGAGACAGACGCCACCTGGCTGCATCCGACGGTCAATGGCACTACCATCACCTTTGGCGTTGATGCCAATACTGGCACGGCAGAACGCACCACCACCGTCACGGTCAATGCCCTCGATGCCAACGGCACGGATATGCTGCCTGCGACGGTCACCATCAAGCAGGCCCCGTCGACCGATGCCAAGGAGAACAATGCCACCCGTCTGTGGGGCAGATGGCAGCTGAAGCAAGTGCAGGGTACCGGATGGGCCCGCACGGAGAAATACATTGATGCTACCTTCACCAAGGAGGGCTACCTGAACTGGCGAGTGACGGAGAACGGCGAAGTGACCTTCGACGAAACCACGACCTACGAGGTGCTCAGCTATAGCGAAGTAAGCGGCAGCGACATCAAGTTCAAGGCCAAGGTGAAGGACGGTAAAACGGGCGAGACATACAGCTTGGATGTATTCACGTTCGACAACCAGTCCTACCACATTACTTACCGCAACAACATCCGCCTGACAAAGATTACGGAGGCGCCATCCGCCGATGCCAAGATGACCATCACGGGTGTCAACTTCTTCTTGCAGGGATATATTGACTCCGACATGCCACGACTGGTGGCATACGATATCGACGGGTATGGAATCGTTGAATATAATATGCCGATTGTGGTCGCACAGCAGTGGGGCGGCGACTCGCTCAAGGTTTCGCGCAGCGGAGCAACAGTCCGCTTGAGCTGTGGCAATAATCACATCACCATTCTTAAGGTTGGTGAGGATGACTACGGTCACGAAATCTACCGTCTGCAAAGCGGTAGCATCAGTGGAAAGACTTACTATGAAGACGTTCTGGACAGCAATCGTCAGTATCGCGACGAGTACAGCATCAATCTTGGAGGCAGCCGCGAGTTTACTGTCAACAACATTTTGCAGTTATTCCCGCTGGATATGGAGTGGAGCAGTTCGCGGGGCGACTCGCTCTCGGAAGCTGCATCCTTCACGTGGACACATCACTACTCCTACAATAAACAGTGGAAACAGAAGACCTGTACGTCGATGACGACGGGAACCCCGTGGAGCCTGACAATCTATGTCTATTGATTAGTCCTACATGCGCACGCGCGCAGGAAAGAATTTGCTGACACCCGGCGCACGTAAAATTTTTTACTTTTGCATAATAACCCGCCACGTTTTTCCCAAGACGTGGCGGGTTTTGCGCAAAAACCGCCACGTTTCATTTGTCCCACGCCGTGGGAACGTCTGTTTCACACCGAGACTTCACTTTTCACTCTTCACTTTTCACTCCTATCCAGGTGCGCCAGGTGTCAGCAAATTCATTCTTGCGCGTGCGCGCGCTAGGAAGGAGATGCACAACATGAAATGGCGGTATCATTTGGCCGTCAAATGCACGAAAACGGTCGCTAATACCATAAAAAAGGTATGCTTGGCGAACGTTTTCTCTCTATTCCTTTGGTGTTTTGCAAAAAAGATGTATCTTTGCACCAAATTACATACTAACTGGACTGATTGAATGATGAAGAAATTGAACTTTTACGGAATGATGCTGATGACCATACTGTTCACCTCACTTGTGGCCTGCAGCGAAAGCAGTGACAGCGAGGAACAGCCCGAAGGCCCTTCCGTTCCTGTCTATCCAGGAGACTATCAGGACGTGCCCGTCACTGGTGGTGTTATCAAGAAAGGTAACATTGCCATCAACTTCCCCAGCGGCACATTCGACAGCGACACTAAGGTAGCCATTACTGAAGTGAACAAGGGTTCCGTCGGCGGCGAACATGAGGCATCGCCGTTCTACCAACTGACTCTGCCCGCATCGACCCGCAAGCCCTTCATTGTGAAGATGAAGGCCGACGATTCATCTGGTGAAGCAGAATTTATAGTCCGTTCGCCGGGCTACGCCGTTTCGTTGGTCAGTGATGTCACCAACGAGGCCGCAGCAGAGACAACCGGCAAGAACGGTGTATATACCACCACCATTCCTGCCTTCGACTGTAGCGACAACAAGGATAATGTAAGCATCACCATCGGACTATGCAAAGTACCCGACGAGAACGCGGCAAGACGTATTACACGAGCCAACCATTCGGTGATAGGAAAGGACGGCAACGTGAGCTGGGAACTGGACATCGACTACTGGTCGGAATACTCGCTGGACTACAAGAAACTCGAGGCTAAGCTGCCTACTGTGAACTTATACATCAAGGAGGCCATCAAGACGATCCACAGCCTAGGTTTCAAGTTGCCCGACAGTGTAAAGCTGAATTACCATCTTGCCAATACAGATTACTTGTTCGGTCTGATTTCATCGTATGGTTACTACAGCCGCAGTCTAATCGGAAGAAGCCATGACGGCATCTGGTTGAAGGACGAACTCTTGTTGTACGAAGCAGAAGAAAATACTCAAACGCTGAAGCAGACTATCATCCATGAAACACTGCACAACTTCCAAAGCTATTATCTCCCAAGTGGTCTGCCAACCCCGATAGGTGAATACAATGCGATGTTTGAGATGGGTGCTGTCTGGATAGAAAAATTCATGAACGGAGACCAACTCAACGGCAGCTGGCAGATGAACGAAGAAGGACTTCACAATACCTTCAAGTATCAATTCAGATTCGGCTTGTCTCGCGAAAGTATTGACATTATGAACCTATTCATCGGCTTAAGCCCCTATGCGGAGTACGGCTATGCACTGGGTCCATTGCTCCACTATATGGTTAGCAAAAAATACTCACGCGGCTACGACGACTCGGTCGTAGAAAGCCTTTACAGCAGCTACTGGGGCAGAATCGCCCAATCAGGAAGAACCACGCTTGACGTCCTCGACGAGTGGTACAACACGACTTACGTCAAGACCGATGAAGAATTCTTCAATGGCACAGACAACATCAACGACTACTATCTGGCACTATGGAAAGGCGAAGTGATGAAAGACTTCAGTCTTACGACGCTGGAACAAGGTATGAAAGTTGAAAAAATGACCATCGACCTCCTGAACGAAAAGAACAGCAAACTGAGCCTCAACGGGGAGGTCTATCCCTACGGATGCGAAGGAATGGTTTTCAAGATGGACAAAACCTGCTTCGCGGACAGCGTGCTCAAAGGCTGCGAGATGGTGGTCAAGCAGGAAGCGGAGGGGCTGAAGACCTATCTGCTCTACACAAAAGGGAAGACTGTCATGCAGCTTCCCAAGGCGGCTATGAAGGGCGACTCCATTACCCTCTCAGGCGCCGAACTTGAAGCCCTGCGCGAAAATGGTGCTTTCGACAGCAAGTTCTTCCTCCTGACAGTCAGGACTACTGGTGACCTGACAGATAAGTATACCATCCCTTCAAAAGAAAGTGTTGAGCTACGAAAGACTTCCTCCACTCCCAAGATGACCGACGAGAACTATTTCTATGCGAAGCTGTCAATCTACCTGGACTGCACAATCAACGCACTATCCATTAAGGGAGACTATATAAAAACCGGCTACACGCTACGGTGGGGCGGTGAACTGTCAAACGATGATGACGAACTGGAATCAACCAAGGACGACAAGGGCACGCACTACAGCCGGACGGTGAAATATACTATCGACGGTACCGACTATGAGAACACGCTCTCGTTTAGCGTTAGCGGCCTTGACAGCCATTCCAGCGGAGGCGCAAGTATCAGCAACGTAAGAAGCGTCTATAAAGAGAAGAGCAGCACCAAGGAAGTAGAATATGAACTGGAGGTAAGCAGTGGGTTCCAGTTTGATGGCTACACTGAAATGATAAACTGTTCCGGCTATGAAATCAAGGGCAAGGACATCAAGCCGGGCGTGTTGAAGTTCAAAGAGACCATCGACGGCAAGGTCACCCGCGAATTCTACAAGCTGAACCCTAAAGATGATAACAGTGTCTATATGAGCATCATATATAGGAAATATTAGAAAGACAATCTTTAAACACAACAGAAATATGAAAAAGAATTCAATGAAATGGGTGGCCCTATTCTTATTTGCCGCCCTGATGATGGGAGCCTGCAGTGGCGGAGGTGGTGACACCTCACAGTTGCAGAGTCAGGTCGACTCGCTCCGGCAGGCCGACGAACAACACAAGAGCGAACTCAACGACGTCGTAGCCTTTGTCGACGCCCTGTCGGAAGGTCTCGATGCCATCAGCGTGCAGGAGCAGCAGCTTTTCGACGGCAGTTTAGAGAAGAAAGGAAACTCGCGTGAAGAGATGCTGAAGCGGTTGGAGACGTTCTCGCAGACACTGTCAAGCCAGCGCGACCGCATCAAGAACCTCACCGACTCTTTACAGGCTCGCGGCGCAAAAATCGGCAAGCTGCAAAGTCTGGTAACACTTCTCAACCAGCAGATAGACGAGAAGGACAAGATGATCAGTGACCTGCGCACACAGCTCAACAACAAGGATGTTGACATAGCCAAACTGAAGGATCATGTGGGACAGCTGACCAAGGCCAACCAGGAGTTTGCCGAGTACGTGGAAGGCCAGATGAAGGCCGAGCAGGAAAAAACCGAGCGCGACAACGCCGTCTACGTGGTCGTCGGCTCGAGCGACATCCTGAAGCAGGCCGGCATCACCAGCGGCGGCGGCTTCCTCTCGAAGAAGAAGGTCAGCAAGGATATGTCTACCGAGTACTTCACCAAGAAGGATATGCGCAACTTCACCCAACTGGAGATACCGTCGGCCAAGCCCAAGATTATATCCAACATGCCCAAGAAGAGCTACAAGATAGAGAAGACAGGCAAAGACGTGTCAGTGCTGACCATCACAGACCCCGCCACCTTCTGGAGCCAGACGCGCTATCTCGTGGTGCAGACCAAATAACAAAAGATAACCCTAATAAATATTAGTATGAAAAAGATTATGATTCTTGCCTTGACGGCCATCATGATGGCTGCAGGCACTGTAAACGTGAACGCCCAGGAAAAGGTAGTGACGCTTGACCAGTTGCTAAAGAGCCAGCAGCAGAAACAGACACAAACGCCACAGAAACAGGAACAAAAGGCCACTACCCAAACCCAAACCAAGCAGCCGAAAGAGAAGGCACAGAAGCAGCCCAAAGCGCAAAGCGGTTTTGCCGCTCTGACCGCCCCTGTCGACTTCAACACCATCTACTTGCAGTATAACTTCGAGTCGTCCAAGTACAGCCACAATGGCCATAGCACCAGCGAGAGCGCCAACTCCATCTCCGGAGGCTTCAACCACGCCTTCTCACTGAGCAGCACCCTGCCCATCTACCTTGAAGCCGGCATTGCTGCCAAGTACGCATGGAAAAACAAGAACGGCATCAAAGTCAACCTCTTCTCACTGAAGGTGCCCGTCAACCTGGTCTACTCATTCCCCGTCAGCGACGCCTTCAACATCGAGCCATACGCCGGCATCTACCTGCGCGGCAACATCTTCGGCAAGGAGAAAATCGACCATGACGCCTACACTGTAGAAGAAGACTGGGATGATGATGACGACTGGTATGACGACGATGACGACTGGGGCGAGCTTGTTGACGACTGGAGCAACGCGAGAGCCATGTCAAGCGGCAGCTCGTATAAAGTGAAGGACAGCTACGACCTCTTCTCGAAGGACGACATGGGCGACGATGCCTGGAAGCGCTTCGGCTTCGGTATGCAGGTCGGCGTACGTGCCCGCATCAACAAGCAGTTCCTCGTCGGCTTCGGCTACACACAGGAACTGACCGACATCGCCGACCACACAAAGTTCAACTCCTTCGACATCACGTTAGGCTATTGCTTCTAATATTGAAGGCACCAAGAATTCAGCGGGAAGGGCAGAAAACTGCTACTTCCCGCTGACTATTTTCTTGATGTCGTTCAGCTTGTTCAGCGCTTCAAGGGGCGTCAGGTTGTTCACGTCGAGACCGAGGATTTCGTCGCGCACCTGACAGAGCACGGGATCGTCCAACTGGAAGAACGAGAGCTGCATGCCCTCACGGCTGTTAGCAATCTCGGCGGTCGGCTTGCCGACAGTGCCCACTTGAGCATTGTCGTTCTCCAACTGCTTCAGGATGACATTGGCGCGCTTCACGATTGAGCGAGGCATTCCCGCAATCTCGGCCACATGAATACCGAAGCTGTGCTCCGAGCCGCCACGCTCCAGCTTGCGCAGGAAGATGACCTTGCCGTCGACCTCCTTCACCGAGACGTTGTAGTTCTTTATGCGGGAAAAATTTTTCTCCATCTCGTTCAGCTCGTGGTAGTGGGTGGCGAAGAGCGTGCGCGGCCGGCCTGCCTTCGTGTTCTCGTGCAGGTATTCAACGATGGCCCAGGCTATCGAGATGCCGTCGTAGGTCGACGTGCCGCGGCCCAGCTCGTCGAAGAGGACCAGCGAGCGGCTGCTGACGTTGTTCAGGATGTTCGAGGCCTCAGTCATTTCGACCATGAACGTCGATTCGCCGAGCGAGATATTGTCCGACGCGCCCACACGGGTGAAGATTTTGTCCACCAAGCCTATTTTCGCGGCCTCTGCGGGCACGAAGCAGCCCACCTGGGCCAACAGCACAATGAGGGCCGTCTGGCGCAGCAGCGCCGACTTACCGGCCATGTTAGGACCGGTGATGATGATAATCTGCTGGCGCTCGTTGTCTAAGAGAATGTCGTTGGGAATATACGGCTCGCCTATGGGCAGCTCCTGTTCGATGACGGGATGACGGCCCTGGCGGATGTCGAGCACCGTGCCGCTGTCAATGACGGGGCGGATGTAGCGGTTCTCCTCGGCGGTCTTGGCGAACGAGAGCAGACAGTCGAGGTGGGCCAGCAGGTTGGCGTTGATTTGTATCTGCGGAATAAACTCCTGCATGGCCAGCACCAACTCGTTGAACAGCTTGGTTTCGAGCGACAGAATCTTGTCCTCAGCACCGAGAATCTTCTCCTCGTACTCCTTCAGCTCCTGCGTGATGTAGCGCTCGGCCTGCGCCAGCGTCTGCTTGCGCACCCACTCCTGCGGCACCAGGTCCTTATACGTATTACGTACCTCGAGGTAGTAGCCGAAGACGTTGTTGTAGCCTATCTTCAGGCTCTGTATGCCCGTCAGCTCGGCCTCGCGCTGCTGAATCTGCAGCAGGTAGTCCTTGCCGCTATAGGCAATGTGGCGCAGCTCGTCGAGCTCCTGGTTCACACCGTCGCGGATGACGCCGCCCTTCTGCACCAGCTGTGGCGGGTCGGGCTGCACCTCACGCTCAATACGGTCGCGGAGCGATTCGCAGAGGTTCAGCCGCTCGCCGACGCGCTTCAGGGCGTCGTTCTGGGCGTAGAGGCACGCCGTCTTGATGGGGTGGATGGCCTGCAGGGCCGTCTTCAGCTGGACGACTTCGCGCGGAGAAACGCGCCCCACAGCCACCTTCGAGATGATACGCTCCAAGTCGCCAACGCGGTGCAGCTGCTCGTCGATGCACTGGCGGAACTCCGGCTCGCGGTAGTAGTACTCCACAATGTCCAGTCGCTCGTTGATGGGCCGCTCGTCTTTCAGCGGGAAGACGAGCCAGCGGCGCAGCAAGCGGCCGCCCATCGGCGAGACCGTCTTGTCGACCACGTCGAGCAGCGACTTGCCGTCTTCCTGCATGGGCTGAATCAGCTCTAAGGAGCGGATGGTGAACTTGTCGAGCCGGACGTATTTCTCCTCCTCAATGCGCTGCAGCGATGTGATATGGGCTATCTGCGTGTGCTGAGTCAGCTCGAGGTACTGCAGGATGGCCCCTGCGGCAATCATACCGTTTTTCAGATGGTCAACGCCGAAGCCCTTCATCGACTTCACGCGGAAGTGCTTCAGCAGCTTCTGCATGGCACTCTGCTCCGTGAACACCCAGTCGTCGAGTTCAAACGTGAAGAGCTTCGTGCCGAATTGCTGCTCGAAGTCCTTCTTGCGCTGGCGGTCCAGGAGCACCTCCTTCGGCTGCAGGTTGCCGAGCAGCTTCTCCACATAGTCGTAGGTGCCCTCGCCCGTCAGGAACTCGCCCGTCGAGATGTCGAGGAACGAGACGCCGCAGGCGGCCTTGCCGAAATGAACGGCGCAGAGGAAATTATTTTCCTTGTAGTTCAGCACATTGTCGCTGAGAGCCACGCCCGGTGTCACCAGCTCCGTGATGCCGCGCTTGACGAGCTTCTTCGTCAGCTTCGGGTCTTCGAGCTGGTCGCAGATGGCCACGCGCTTACCGGCCCGGATGAGCTTCGGCAGGTAGGTGTCGAGGGCGTGATGGGGAAATCCCGCCATCTCGTCGCCCTTGTTGTAGCCGTTGTTGCGGTGGGTCAGGGTAATACCCAGTATCTTCGCCGCCGTCACCGCGTCCTCGCAATACGTCTCGTAGAAGTCGCCGCAGCGGAACAGCAGCACCGCGTCGGGGTGCTTCGCCTTCAGGTCGAAGAACTGCTTCATCATCGGGGTCAGCTCCCCATCTTTCTTTGCCATCGTCGTTTTCTGTTTTTCTGATTTGAGCGCAAAGTTACAACTTTTTCCCGAAAAGCGGGCGGCGTTTCCCAAAAAAACCTTATTTTTGCAGGCTTAAAGCAAGAAAGCGATGGACAACGACAGCCATATTATCCTAATTTTGCGCCCCACGGGGAAGTGGGGCATCGTGCAGGCCGAGCTGAAGCAGGTTGTCTCCACGGGGCGGTTCATGACGGTGGAACGGAGCGTCAGGAGCAGCAGGGTGGGGGAGGGCAACGAACGGCTGCGGCAGTTGGCCACGGCCTGCGAGGACCTGGAGCCGCAGAGCCTCTACGTGCGTTATGCCAACCGCAAGATGTTCCGCCAGGAAAAGGACTTCTGGGCCAGCGACGACGCCACCGTCCGACGCCATGTGAAGCGCATGGCCGACCGCAGGCTGACGGAGGCCGTCAAGCTGGCCGACGAGCTGGACATACCGACACTCTATGCCGCCAAGGACACCGCCGCACTCCACATTGACGAGCGGCTGCGGCTGCTCGTGGGCACAGAGGCAACACCGGTCATGAACTTCCGGCGCCATGACGGCGGCATCAGCTACAGCCTGCAGCTGCGCATAGGCGAAACGCTGTTGATGTCGCCATCGGAACACAAGATAACGGTGCTCACCCACGAGCCGGGGCTCTTCATTGCCGACGGCGACATCATGACGCTGTGCCCGGGCTTCAGCGCCAAGCTGCTGCTGCCCTTCACGACAAAGGCCACCGTCGAGATTCCGCCGCACATGGAGAATGAGTACTTCCGCAAGTTCATCATGCCTAACGTGACAAAGGCTGACATTCGGGCAGAAGGGTTTGAGATTGACGACATCAACGAGCAGCCCCGGCCACAGCTGACCGTCGAGAATACCATCGACGGACGGCAGCAGCTGGCATTGTCGTTCCGCTACGGCAACATGGTTTACACGCCCTATAGCACCGCCAGAGGCAAGGTGACCCTGCATGAAGACGGCAACGGGTTCAGATTCTCACGCCTCAGGCGCAACAAGCCCGAAGAACAGCGCTTCTTCAACCTGCTACAGCTGGCAGAGCCGCAAACATCGCCGCACGGAGAAATACGCTTCGCCGGCCTGCACTCGCTCATCGACTGGCTCCGCCAGCACGGTGAGGCACTTAGGGCGCAAGGGTTCGATGTCGTTCAGCCTTCCGACCGTATCTACTATATCGGAAAACTCAGCGTGGAACAGCACGAAAACTGGCACAGCGACTGGCTACAGACGGAGGTGACCATCGTACTCGACAACGGGCGCTTGCGCATTCCCTTCGCCGATCTTCGCGATACCATTCTTCGCGGGGAGCAAGACTATATGCTTCCTACCGGCGAACGCCTGCTCATTCCTCAGGAATGGCTGAGCCGCTACAGCACCCTGCTACTGATGGGCCGCCGCAAAGGTACAGCCCTGTTGCTGCATAGCAGCCAGCTCCCCGCCGCCGCACCCGGCACTTCTCCGACGGGTACTGCCTCCACGCCTCCATTTCCCTCGGACTGCCACGAGGCTCCTCCCGCCTCCCTCCGCGCCACACTCCGCCCCTACCAGCTGACGGGCTATGAGTGGCTTTGGCAGAACCTGACCAACCAGACGGGCTGCTGCCTCAGCGACGAGATGGGACTGGGCAAGACGCTGCAGACCATTGCCCTGCTGCTGAATTACAAGGAAACGGCCAAGCAACAGAACCGGGCGGTTCCCACGCCCGGCTGCCTCTTCAGCGACGAGGAGATGCGAGGCGTCGCCCCAACAGGGAAACCGTTGGGAACACTGGAATACCGCACGTCGCTGGTCGTGGCACCGGCCTCAGTGGTCCATAACTGGCAGAACGAGCTGAATCGCTTCGCACCGTCGCTTCTGGTCTGTAACTACACCGGCGACCCCGACCGCCGCCGCGACAAGCGCAAGGCACTGATGCAGTGGGACGTGGTGCTGACCACCTACCGCACCCTGCAGAACGACATCGGCCATTTGTCGCGCTACGGCTTCGGCATCGTCGTCTTCGACGAGAGCCAGGCCTTCAAGACCGCCACGTCGCAGATTCACGAAGCCGTCTGCCAGCTCAACGCCCTCCACCGCCTGGCCCTCAGCGGAACGCCTGTAGAAAACAATCTCGGCGAGCTGTGGAGCCTGATGAACGTGCTGAACCCCTGCCTGCTGGGCGACTGGCAGACGTACCAGCGGTCGTTTGCCCTGCCTATTGCCCACACCCTGGAGGAAGAGCGCACACAGCTGCTGCGCCGCCTGATAGCCCCCTACTTCCTGAAGCGCACCAAGGAGGAGGTGCTCACCGACCTGCCGGAGCGCCAGGACGAAATCGTGGTCTGCCCCATGACCGAGCAGCAGGAGCATGAATATGCCGAGGAACTGTCGAAGGCCCGCAACGAATGGCTCGATACGGAGACGCGCTCCACCGTCAGCATGCTGGCCGCCATCACGCGGCTACGGATGATTGCCAACGGCGAGGGAAAAATGCAGACCGTCTTCGAGCAACTGGAACAGCTGCGCGGCACACGCCACAAGGTGCTCATCTTCAGTGAGTACGTCACACTGCTTGATAACGTTGCCGGCAAGATGAAAGAGCGCGGCTGGCAGTATGAGATGCTGACGGGAAAGACGCAACGGCGCGAGCAGGTGATAGCCCGCTTCCAGCAGACTGCCGACTGCCAGTTCTTCCTCATCTCGCTGAAGGCCGGCGGCGTAGGGCTGAACTTGACGGCTGCCGACTACGTGCTGCTGCTCGACCCGTGGTGGAACCAGGCCGCCGAGGAGCAGGCCATAGCCCGCGCCCACCGCATAGGCCAGCACCACCCGGTCTTCGTCTACCGCTATGTCTCAGAAAAAACGCTCGAGGAGCAGATTCTCACCCTGCAGCAGCGCAAGCAGACACTCATCGACAGCGTCATGCCCTTCATCTGCCGCGAGGAGTAATGCCTACACCTCACACGGCGCAAAGCTTGATGCCCGCCTCCTCGGCAAAGGCAATTGCGCCGTAGATGCGGTTATGCGCCTCCTCGTAGCTGCACTCACGGAACTCAATGAGGTCGGTGGGCAGTTCGAGCAGCTCTTCCAGCTCATCATCTTCGAGCCAGAGCCTATAGAACGACTCCTTGACACCCAGACAATAGACATCGACCATAAACAACGCCGCACTCACACGCCCGCCGGTGTGACGGCGGGTAACCACTACGTAGATGATGCCACTGTGGGGTATCTCCTCAGTCGCGTAGCACGTACCAATGGGCACCGTGCGCATACGTTGTCTGAGATACTGTTCGGGCGAGAGCTCCTGCTGGCTCCCTCCTGTCTGCTTTTTCTGTTTCTTCTTTGCCATAGCAACTGATAATGTTCTTTTTGAAGACAAAGGTAAGAAGATAATATCATATCTCCAAAAAATTTGGCAAAAAGACAGTTGTTTCAAGAAAAAAATGAGTCAGCGGCAATTGGCTGAAAGTATGGGACTGACTTATTCTGTTGTCAACGAAGGGGAAACCCACCATCTCTTCGCCTTCAGGTCGAAGAACTGCTTCATCATCGGGGTCAGCTCCCCGTCTTTCTTTGCCATCTCTTTTCTATTTTGCTGCAAAGTTAGCTATTTTTCATGACTATCGTGATTATTTCCGCCAAAAACTTGCAAAACATTGGCATTATTTGTATTTTTGCACCAACAAAAACGTAATAGCTATGAGTTTGTTGAAATCTATTCTAAACACGGTGTTCAAGTCTGCCGTTGAGAGCTTTACCCAGCAAGAGGAGCGGCCTGTCAGGTCGGCTAACGTCACTCCTAAGTACAAACCCGAAGGCGAGGATATCATAGATTTCCCCGAGTATTTTGCTGAGATTCTCAGCTCGGAGTTCCCGCAGTACAGCACGAAGCGCGATGTGCCCGTGACCGACCTTGCCGGCTTTGCCACCGACGAGTTCAAACTCTACGAGACACGCCCGCTACAGTCGTACAAGGCCGAATGGGGCCAGCCTTTCACCTTTGTCCTTTACAAGGGCGGCACGCCCGTGGGCGTCGTGATGCTTGGCTCGGGCAACAGCCACAGCAAGAAGGTGAAGTTCCTGATTTCCAGAATGTATGCCAAGAAGATGGGGCTGCCGTACATCAACTTCTACACGCAGCTCCCGAACGAAAGGGCTTACGTCATCAACCGCATCAAGGAATTTATGAACGCCTGACGCTTCAGGGAAAAGGGGATGCAACTATTTGCGCCTGCGAAGGACGAAGCGGTGCCAACGGTTATCAAGGTCTTGCAGGCGGCCCGGCTCCGTACCGTCCCGTGATCGCCAACTTGGCGATTCAAACCAATTCCCCTTTTCCCTTTTACCAACACCTGTCACCCAACACCCATCACCCCAATGCAGAGCATCATCGACCTTCTTGGCGAACAGCAGACCTGGGAAGAGTTCCTGACCTACCGCCTACTGAAAGGCCGCTTCAACTGGTACGAATTCGACGAGGCCGACACTTACGTCTCTGAGGCACAGTACCGCGACGTCGTGGGACGGCTGCAGCGCGGTGAACCGCTGTCGGTGCCTACGCGCCACCTGGTCAACAAGATGGGCAGCGAGAAGAAGCGGGTGGTCTACAGCTTTCCGTCCGACGAGATGATCGTTCTGAAGGCGATGACTTTTCTGCTCTACCGTTACGACTCACAGCTCGCGCCCAACTGCTACTCGTTCCGGCGCGGACAGACGGCACACGGGGCCATCAGCCATCTGGTCCGCACCATCAACAACCGGCCGATGTGGGCCTACAAACTCGACATCCACAACTATTTCAACTCCATCTCCATTCCGCTGCTGCTGCCAATACTCAGCGAGGTGCTGGCCGACGACCCGTCGCTATACGCCTTTTTTGAACGGATGCTCACCGACGGCCGGGCACGCGTCGGCGACGAAATAATCAGTGAGGAGCGCGGCGTCATGGCGGGCACGCCCACGTCGCCGTTCCTCGCCAACATCTACCTGCGCGAGGTGGACCACCACTTTGCAGAGACCGGTGTGCTCTACGCCCGCTATTCTGACGACATCATCCTCTTTGCGCCCAACCGAGAGACGCTCGACCGGCACATCGGCGACCTAAACGCCTTTCTCGAAAAATACCGCCTCGAGGTGAATCCCGACAAGGTGAGAATCTACCAACCCGACGAGGCGTTCGACTTCTTAGGCTTCAAGTGTAAGGGGCGCAACATCGACATAGCCGACGCAACAAGACGCAAGATGAAGGAGAAAATCAGGCGAAAGACCCGCTCACTACAGCGCTGGCGCAGTAAGAAGGGCATTGCTGCCGAAAAGGCCATGAAAGTGCTGATCCGTTATTTCAACAGGAAGTTCTTCGAGAGCGACGACCCCTCGGAACTGACCTGGTCAAGATGGTTCTTCCCCATCATCAACCAGACAGAGGGCCTTCGCGAGATTGATCATTACCTGCAGTATAACCTGCGCTATGTGGCGACAGGCCGGCACAACAATGCCAACTACCGCACGCGCTATGACCAGCTAAAGCAGCTGGGCTATCGGAGTCTGGTTTACGAGTTCTATAGGTAATATAGGTAAAAGGAAGCGAATTAAAAACAAATTGTTCGCGCAATAATTTGCGAATATCGCAGAAAAGTATTACCTTTGCGGCAAATATTGTAATGTATGGAAGAGAATAGCTATCCAGTATTTGAAGAAGAGGAAAGCATTGGTATGTGCTGTGAACCTTCAGCTGGCTACGCCGCAACGGGTAGTGGCTATACCAACACATTAGTTAATCAAGACGACGAATTGTCCCAAATACCAACAGGAAGGCTTGGCTTCTATTCAGAAGACCCCGATGTGTTTGAAGCACGAATAGCAGAGATTGAGGCTGATGTGGAATGTGCCGAGCAGGGAGAAGAAAGTGACTGGTTAACTGCCGAAGAGTTTGACGCAGAGCTGAAAAAGGAATTTCCATGGTTACGATAAAGTGGAGCAAGAAAGCCATCTTTATCGTTCTGCTATCATTATGAAAAGGTTCAAAATAGTTCATTTTTACATTCCCGGCTCTAACACTGTACGGATAGTAGATATATGGGATATGCGTATGAATCCTGAGAATTTGCGCCAAAGAATCAAATAGGCGAACTGAGATAGAAGGTCTCAATACTTTTTCAGCAGACGGCCTATAGCCTTGTCGAGCGACTCCGTCGGCTCAATGATGTTGTAGTCCTGCCAGAACGCGGGGTCGCGGAAATAGTCGACCTTGTCGAAGAAGGCGTCGCGCTGGTCGAAGGAGTCGCGGCCACGGATGGGCTGCACGTCGCGGTCGGTGGTGCTGGTGACGGCCATCTCACACGTAGCCGTAAACGACGTGGCAAAGAGCCGCCGCTTCCAGTCGCAGTTGAAGCGGAACGTTGTTCGCATATAGCTTAGCCGCATCACGCCGTCACTGCCCTGACGATAGTCCACCAGCAGCGACAGCTCGCGGGGACGGAAGCGCACGCCGAGGGGCTTCCTGACGAGCATCGCCTCGGTTGCCTTCTGGCGGTCGTTCATGTCGAGCGACAGCTCCACGCGGGTGAAGGCCAGCGTCTCCTGGTCGATATACAGCTTGCCGTTGTAGAGGGCGTAGGGCATCGTCACGCTCGGCGTGAGGCTGACCACATACTGCGAACGGTCGGCAATGGTGGTCGGCGTCTCCATCTTCAGCTCGTAGCAAGCCAGGTCGTCGTCGTTGAGCAGGAAGTCGCGGTTCTTCACGATGTCGAGCTGCACGGCCGCCACGGGACCGCCCAGCACCTTCACGCCGAGGGTGTCGCTCTGCTTCGCACTGAGCAGCCGGCGGCCCTTGCTGATAGCCACGCGGTCGCGCCCCAGTCCTGTTCCGGCACCCGTCTTGTACATCGATACCACGCCCTCGGCCACGGTGATATAGTGCTGCCGCTTCATCGCCGTCTCGCGGTAGAAGCAGTTGTAGAGTTCAGGCTGGCGGCTGTAGTTCTGCGATATCTTCGCGATGGCAGCCCGCACCAGTTCGCGCGGGTTGTCGGCCATCACCAGCACCTCGTGCAGCTGAATGACCGTCGGCTGCAGGCGGACGGTCAGCTGCCCGTCCGTCACGGCCACCCGACGGGAGCGGTAGCCCACGTGCGACGCCACCACAGCCTCCAGCGCCTGCTCGCTCTTCAGCGTGAAGAAACCGTCGGCATTGGTCACTACCGACAGGCCGCCGGCCGTCACGCTGGCTCCCATCACCGGCTCGCCTGTAGAAGCATCTACAACGGTGCCACTGACTGCCGTCTTCTGCGCCATGATGGTCACTGCCATCAGCAACGCCACGATTAACATTGTTCCTCTTTTCATGCTGCAAAGTTAAGAAAAGAATTGGAAAGAAACAAAAAAAGATGCTGCAAAATTTGGAGTTTTCTTTGAAATGCGTTATCTTTGCAGTCGTAATTATAAAACCTGACAGCAATGACAGCAACGAGATTAAAACAGTCGTCGGTAAATTTGATTAACCAGATTGACGACAAGGACACAGCCTTGCTGAATAAGGTTTACTTATTCCTGACAGCAAATGTGCCCGCAAAGAAAGAAGAAAAGGGAGAAGAGGAACTGACCCCCAACCAGAAACGCCGACTGGCTATTGTGGAGAAATTTGCAGGAGCTTTCTCCGCTTGCCAAACCGTTGACTGGAAGAAAGACAAAGAGGAATATTTGCTTGAGAAATATGAGCAATAAAATGACCGTATTTATTGATACAAACATTTTCCTTGACTACATTCAGCATCGCTCCGTTGGCTTTAATGAGGCAAGGAAGATTTTTGAATTGTCTGCCAAAGACCATATCAACTTACTTGTCTCCGATTTGTCAATAGCAAATATAAAATACAGTACGCGGAAAGTTATTCCGCAAAAAGAATTCTATGAAACAATTAAAGGGCTTCGCGAACTGTTCACTATTGTACCAGTTGGTGAGCAGGCAGTCGACCGTACCCTTCACTTGGAACCTCGCGACTTTGAGGATGCCCTGCAATACTTTTCTGCCGAACAAGTTGGAGCAGACTGTATAGTCACCCGCAACATCAAGGACTTTGATTTTAATGGTTCCGTAGAGACGTTAGAGCCAGGGAACTTCCTAGCAAAATACTTTCCAAAATAAAAGTCCTGAGTGAGACTACCATCAGACAAAAACCCGGTGCCTTTTGCCCAAAACCCGGCGGTTTATGGAAAAAAGGCGGCGCCTTTTGAAAATTCACTGGCGGTGAACAAAACTCATCTGGCCAATCTCATGGTGTAGGTTCGGGTGTAGGTTCAAGTGTTGGTTCGCGGCCAGGGTCGGGCTGACGAGCCCGCTTTTCGCCCTGCATCCCCGCCACCGCTCCCTTATATATAGTTGTCATTTGCACTTTTTATCTTACACTTCCGACACTTCCTACACCTAAAAAAGTTCAACAGGTGTAGGAAGTGTCGGAAGTGCAGGATGTTTGTAGTGATCGGCAATTATATAAGCGCGCGATGCCGTGTCATCACTTCTTTCATTAGCGAAGCACCTTCACTGTGCTGCCGTCTGTGCGCTTCACAATGTTCACGCCCTTCCTGAGGCGGTTCTGCTTTACACCGCCCGTCGAATAGTAGGAGTCGGCAGCAGCGGGCTGAAGTTCTGCAGACTCGACGGCCACGGGGTCGTAGACACCGTATGTGAACGTCACGACGCGGCTGGCCTCACCGTCCTTGACGGCGTAGGCCCTGATGGTGACGGTCTGCTCGACCGGCAGCGGCGCAGTGTACTGCTTGCGCGAACCGTTCTCGTCGCACGGGCAGGAGCCGTCGGTGGTGTACCAGATGGTGGCACCCTCCGTGTCGGTGTGCAGCGTCACCGCCTCTCCCTTGGCAACGAAGGTGCCGCTGATGTGCGATGCCGTCGGGGCATACACAGGCAGCGTCGACGGGTCGTCGACCTGAATCACCGACTGCGCTTTTACCTTAGCGTTCTCCAAGGTCAGCAGCAGGGCCGTCTGTCCGCCCACCTTGCCGGTCACAGTGAGGCGGGCCTCGCCGTTGGCATCGAATGTCGCCTCCTCCGTCACGGTGGCGATGGTGCTTATCATGCTCTTGGCCGTCAGCTTCATGCCTGCCGCAGCCTGCGCCGGGAAGGCGTGTACGATGACGGTGCGCTCGCCGCCGCGAGCCACCTCGACGATGGAGTCGGTGCCGACGGCATAGACCTCGCGCACGACGGTGAACTCCTGCTGGTAGTCCTTCTGCATCTGCAGGCCGTTGTAGGCCTCCACCTGCCGGCGCACGGTCAGCTGCACCTTGCTACCGCTGGCGAGCGGACTATCCGTCCGCACTTTCACACGCGAGACGTATGCATCCTTCTTGTCGTACGACAGGCTCAGGTTCTGCTGCTCGATGCGGCATGGCAGCAGCCGTCCGTCCTGAACGAGTGTCAGCCGCTCAGCCGTCAGCGACTGCGGACGCATATACTCGCTGAAGGTCACCTCGACGCCATCCTCGTAGGCACGGGCAGCCTGCACCAGGGGCAGGGTGTTGCGCACCAGCGGGATGTTGATGTCCAGCTGCGGCGGTGGCACGGGCAGCCAGTCGGAGTAGGCCGTCTCGTAGCCAGCCTTCTCAATCTTCACCTGCCAGAGGCCCTGCGGCACATCCCAGGCATACTTACCCTGGGCATCGGTCAGCAGCGGGTTCTCCTGACGGAACTCCTCAGCGCGCCACTTCACCACCTCGTCGTGCAGGTCGCCATACTCGTCCTCGCCCGTCTGCTTGAAGTAGATGGTGGCAGTGGCGTTCTCCACGCGGTTGTCGGCCACGGCCTCATAGACGTAGCCGGAGGGGTCGATGACTGCACGGACGTTACGGTTGGCGCGATGGCGTTTCTCCATTAGATACTGTGCGCGGATGCGCTTCTTATACATCTCATAATCTCCCTGACAAGCCAGCTGGTCAAGTCGGCTGCGATATTCCTTCAGTCGTCGCTCGTAATCCTTGTCGAAGTGATACTGTCCTATCATCTTAACCACTTCCACGCCGATGGCAGCTATTCCGCTCACAATACCTGCGGGCAGTGTTGCAGGCACGGAAGCTTCATCGGCGGCGACAGCGACATCCACAGCCTGTACGCCAGTATAGTAGATGATGGCCCAGAGTCCGTAGATGAGGATGTCGTTCTTCAGTTGCTTGGCCTTGAAGGCATCCTCGGAACAGGGGTCTGGGATGTCGACATAGACCTGCCCCAAGTGAACGAGGTGAGCTATACAGTCGACGACATTGGTGACGACACCTAACCATGAGGCTTTTTCGATAACACCTTCGAGCTGTTTGACCGCAGGCTCCATCTTCTGTGCAATCTTGCCGATTTTCGTACTGCTCAAGTCCTTGAAGCTCTCGACGATGACCTTGCCGTTCGGTCCGACCGAAATCTTCGTAAAGCAGAGTTCCAGTGCCTTGCTCACCAGCATCTCCGTTGAGAGCTTGGCCACCTTTGCGGTAGCTTTGACCACTTCTCCCTTATCGGCACACTTCAGCATCGTTTTTGCGATACTCAGTTCAATCTCCAATGCCTGACGACGGGGAAGGATGAACGTATTCACCACTCCCTGTACCAGTTTGGTTGACAACATAGAGAATGCTGAATTAAGGTTGCCTGCCCATGCGCCGACCGTCTCAACCAGTTCGCTCAACTTCTTGAGCATTTCTTCGCCGGAAATCCGGTGCTGGTTCTTGATGATGTAGGCTATCGTTCTGGCCTCATTGCTATTGAAGCGGATTTCCTCCACTTTGTCATTGTCGAAATCCACCGTTATCATATAATCCTCTTCCACAAGGAGGTAGAGCGGGCTGCCCTCGGTCATCTCTATCTTCATATAGCCCTCAGCCTCCAACTGTTCTGGTGTGAGACCAGTAGCGTGGCGCCAAGTGACACCGTCGGGAGCATAGTTGTTTTCTCCATAGATGTCCCAAGAGCCCAGCAAGTCGGTCAGATTAACATCCTGCATCAGGGAGTCGGCACGATTCATCCAGGCCTGCACATCTTTGGCGGTCATGGCAATATCGCGTTGCTCGACACCCAAATTGCTGAAGAACTCGTCGAGGGCGTGCTCCCTTTCATTGACGTTGCTGATGGCCATGATGGCAGCCAACTTCTCTTCCATCTCCTGTGCGCCGTTTTTCACGCTCTCGCTTACGAACTCCGGCATCAGGGCAGCACGGTCATACTGCAGACGGTCCATCTTCAACGCTCGCATGTCGAGGAAGTCCACATCGACATTGACCACAGCATCGGCCCCCACTTTAACGCTGCACATCCAGTGCCCCGTATTGCCGTCATACTCAGCGTTGAGGTAGTCTATGTCGCCACGGAGCGTCTCATACATAAGGACGACGTTATGCACCTTCGACGAGTCAGTTGTGTTGAAGATAATCTCAAAGAGGTACGGAGGGCCTGATGGGTCGACTGATGTCACATACCACTGGTCGTCAATCTTTTCAGGATGGTCAAAGTCGAAGTCAATGAACGGTGTCTCGGCATTGTAGATCATATCTCTTATATCGTGAAACTTTGGCAACCGTGGGTACATCAGCACGTGCAAGGGTCGAATCATGTCCTTGTCGTAAGTCACGTTCACCGTCTCGGTTTTCACCTCTCGGCCCTGCTTTGTCGTGACGACGGCATAGAGTGGAATGGTTGCCAAGTTGGCACAGTCGGGCAAATCGACATGAAGCTGCCAGCTACCGTCAGCAAATGCCTGGGTCTGGCCCACCAGCACGTCATCGCCAGCATAGAGCCGGATGGGGCTGTTGGCGGGTGCGTTTCCCCGGACGGGGAATGACAACTTGCTAACCGTCTCTGGTGCTACTATCGTCATATATTTCACGTCGCAGGTGGCGAAGCCGATGGGCTGTGTCACAGTGCGGCCGTCGATGTCGAACTGCAGCTGTGCCGCCGCTGTCAGCGTGCCTTGGTCGATGGCGGTCAGGATGAAGCGGGTCGGCTCGTCCAGGTAGTCAGTCTCTACAGGGATGGTCAGTCTGCCGTCCTCGACGGTGGCTCGCACCATCTTCGTGCCCGTCATCGACGAGCCTTCCACGTATTCAGCCTTGTCAGCCGGATAGTTGACCAGCAGGCGCACGTTGCTCACGCGGTCGCGGATGCTCTCCTTGAAACCGATTTCTGCCCGCAGGGTGACGTTGCAGCTGGTGCTGACCTCCGTCTTGTTCGACATGAAGAGGGTCTTCGTCCCATCCGTATAGTAGAACGGTTCGGCATAGAGCGTGGGGATGCGGTCGATGGTCAATTCAGTAATGATGCCGCTCTCCACCGTCACCTTATTGCTCACGTAGTCCTTGCCGGCTTCCATGCCCACGGCGGCATAGTCGCTGAGGTAGAGCATCTTGCTGAGCAGCGGGTCGCTGCCCATCGTGACAATGGTGTAGTTGCCGTCCTTCAGTCCGTCAAGGGTCAAGGTCGCCTCATTGAAGGTTTCCTGCCGGCACAGCAGTCCGTCGGCATCGTAGAGGGCTGCTATCACCTCCTGGTTGTCCGACCGCTGGAACGACACCTCAACGCCTCCCAGCTCTTTCAGAGCGAAGGTGACGGAGTCGTTTCCTTCTACACCAAGGGTCAGCGTCGCCTCCACTGGCATAAAGGCATCTTTCAGGCTCGTTGCCGTCAGGCGGATGCGGTCGCCAGCCTTGGCACCGCTGAGCAGTTGCACCTCGGGGTACTGCACCACAATGCTGTCCAGTAACCTGCCTGTCGTCTCGTTGTAGGCGGCGATGGCGACATTGGCATAGTCGCTGTAGCCGGGAAGCGTCGTGGCCTGCTCATCGTTGGCTGCGCTCTCTGTGTAGGTGAAGTCGTAGGCTATGGTGGGGCCGCCGAGTGGCGCGAGCTGGACGGGGGCGATGTCGGTGGGTGAACCACCGACCACACTGACAGCAGTTCGCGCTGCCACATATCCCGTTGCACTGGCGCTCAGGGTCAGGTCGCCCGTCAGCGCGGCCAGTTCGTAGCGTCCCAGCATATCGGTGGTGGCCGTGAATACCTTGCCCACGGTGCCGTTCATCATCAGCGACGCGGTGACGGTCGCCATCGCAATGGGCTGCCCTGCGGTATCGGTCACCTTGCCACACAGCCGACAGGAGTCAGGAGCTGAGAGGGTGATGGTGGTTTGTGCCGTTGCTTCGCTCACCACCAGCTCCGAGCGTGGCGGCACACCATAGTGGGCAGCCAGTTCGGGAGGCAGGGTGATGCCATAGAGCAGCCGCGCCCCCTCTGTCTGTCGGGGGAGCGTGCTGCCCGTGCCTATGCGGTTGCCCATAGCGTCTGTCCAGACGATGGTGGTCTGGTCGGTCACGTCGGCAGGCGTGCCGTCCTCCTGCTCAGCCGGGGTTTGCACTTGCAGACTCAGGTCGTAGAGCTGTTTCACGTTCTTGAAGGTCATCTCCATAGGCTTGTTGGCGAGTGTTACTGTGTCAGTGGCTGCCATCAGCACGCCCTGTCCGTTGTGCAGGTGAGCGGTGTAAGGCTCGCCGCAGGTCTGGGCATAGAAGATGTAGGAGGGGCGCTCGTCGACGATGTACTTCGTCTCCTCACCCGTCTGTGTATTGAAGAGTGAGAGCGACATGCCCACATACCGCCCGTCGGTGAAGTTGTCGGGCAGGTCGACGGTGATGTCCTCAGCCTCGCCTTCGGGTATGGGTAGAACGTCGGCGAAGCGGCTGCCCCAGACCTTATCTGCTTTATAGGCTGCAACTGACTGCTCGGGCACATAGAGAACGCAGGACTGTGGGATACGGTCGAAACCATAGAGCATGTAGCCCGCATATTCGTACTCACTGATACAGATGGCTGGCGGCACTGTGGCATAAAGCGTGACAGCCTCCAAGACGGAATTTGGAGGCAGTTGCCACCATCCCATGTATTTGATGTTCGACGGAAGAATCAGCTGCTTCAGCTTGGGCATGCCGTCGACATGAATCTCCAGCACATCTTCATGTTTGTTGACTCCATCATCCCAGACACCTTGATAAGAGGTATGCCCGAACGTGTGACGAAGGTCTAATTTCTCTGCATTGGGCAAAGCGTTGTATGAGCCTAAACTGCTGAAACACTCACTGCTCCTGCCTACTTCGCCTGAAACGGTCAGGGTTTTCACATCGGCGGGTTTGATGCCGAACTGAGTCAGATAGGTGTACAGATGGAAGCCGCCGATGGAGTTGCCACCAGGAGCCTGCCCTGCTTTCTGGAAATAGTTGACGAACAACTCGCCTGTAGTGGCATTCCAGCTGTTGGTGCCGGGGCTGTCCGGATTCTGCATCTGTCCGTCTCCATATTCCCATCCTCCTTCCGGCACTTCGGGGTCGAACTCTGCACAGGCGTTGATGGTTACATCGTGACTGGGCATCGTGAAGACAGGCCAGACATCAGAACTGACCATGACTTCTCTCCCCTCAAACATCTTCTTTCCCTCACATTCCATGTGGGTATATACCCAGCCCAAGTTGGCCAATCCCATGACTTCGATTTTCACGCTGTCGCCAGCCGCCAGCTCGCAGCTGACACTGTAATCGGCCGTGTTGTTTGTCAGATTGTTGTAAAAATCCCAGCTACCATCGCTGTGGTGGTTATATATATTGATGCTCAGGCTGCGCCCGACGGTGGAGACGACGGTCAGCTTGTGTTTCTGCGCCTGTGCCGATACTGCTGCAAGCATCAACAGCAGCATGACGAAATAGCTCTGTATCTTTTTCATAGTATGTCGTTATTTGATGATGATTTTCTTTCCGTTCTTGATATAGATGCCAGGACGCAGGATGCCAGTGACGGGGCGGCCCTGGAGGTCGTAGAGAAGGGAAGGCTGCTGTTGCGAATACGCAACACACTTGACACCCGTGGGTGTGCCGTAGGCAAGGGCGAAGCGGGTGGTCGTTTCGCCGGCCTGGGCAGTGAAGGTGTAAGGCTCGGTGGCTGGCTGCATGGTGCCTGTCTCGTGGTCGATGAGCATCAGTCTGCCCTCCAGGTCAGGATAAGGTGTCTTGAAGTCGGCTGATAACGTATATTCGCCGGCTTCGGGGAACTTGGCACCCACACTCACCTCGTCGCCCTCGGCAAAAGGCTGTTCGCTGATGGCATAGTGGGTGTTGTCGGCACCAATTACATATAGTAGGGTGGAGGTGCCGGTCAGGTCGGGGAACTTGGTGGCATCGCAGGCTGCTTCGTAATCAGCGCTGGCATCGGGATTGCCTACCAGTCGGGTACGGTCAAGCTCCATGCCCTCAGCATTCCGCACGTGCAGGTTGATGACACGGCGGTTCTCCATCGTGCCCACAGGCGGACGGGGAGCGGCAGCACGCCGCTGTCTTGCCTGAGCGGGACGGATGTCGGAGGTCAGTTCGGCATAGAAGTCCTCGTAGTCGCTGACGGTGGCGAAACGTCCGTATTCCGGGAAGTTCAGGGCCTCGCAGCCCAACGGGCGCTGCACGAAGAACCCTTGGAAGGGGTGCAGCACATAGTTGTCGTCGACAGGACTGTAAGTGACGTAGCCCTCGGGCCAGGTCGTCACGCTCGCTCCCCAAGGCAAAGGATAGGAGAACGGTTCTTTCCTGCCATAGACCACGAAGGGCATGGACGGCTCGAAGTATTTGGTGCTGTAGAAGCAGGGGTAGGGGTTGCCGATGAAGTTCCACGAGCGGTCAGAAGCAGCCGAGGCGGTGAATTGTTGAAGTGGGATGGCAACGTCCTCAGTGGTGAAGATGTTGTTCTTGTTGGCATTGTTGATGGCGTGCAGCTCGATGGTGACAGACG
>JAEEGG010002939.1_pt1 | contig 43242 bp, 29 predicted proteins | sample 9134161 | NCBI WGS metagenome assembly JAEEGG01 (sample SAMN16246543, study PRJNA631951) | gut metagenome | biome: gut microbiome; feature: rumen; material: CR-attached | host: Bos | place: Iran: Karaj | collected 2018-10 | reverse complement strand
GTTTAAAATCACGGATACGATCAGAACCTTTCAGTTCCCCACCCTCCTCGATTTTCAGGTGCGTCTTGGGCTTAAAGAACAATGAGCCACTCAGGAAGGTGCCACGCGGTATGACCACCACACCGCCGCCTTCAGCCGCACATCTGTCAATCACAGCCTGTAATGCTTTTGTCTGCACACCATCGCACCAAGGATCCACGCCATAATCGGTCACCACATAGTGTTTCAACCCACTTACATCTACACGACTAGTATCGCTGAACCAAGCGTCAATCTCTGCTCCATCAGGCCAGCGTTCCGTGTTTGGTTTCTTAATTCCCATGGCCGTCGTCCATGCCATCAGCATCACGAGGCAAACCATCATTGTCTTTCTCATTGTCAATTATTCGATTAGTTTCTTTTGGGGTACAAAGGTACGTAAAAAAAATCATACCACCAAATGATGACAAAAAAATGGCTTTATATTTGGTAGTTTCGATAGAAATAACTATCTTTGCCCTCCGAAACAGATTCATTACGACCAAAAGATATGAAAGAATTTTTTAAAATGACCCTTGCCACTATCTGTGGTATCGCAATTTTCTTAGTGGTGACAGGCCTTTTCTTTGCCATCTCACTCGTTGGCATGATTGCCAGCGACTCGGCTTCAACCAAAGTGAAAGACAATTCTGTCTTCGTCATCAAGCTCAACGGCACTATCAGTGAGCGTGCCGAGGCCGATTCGCCATTTAACACCTTGTTAGGCATAGGCGACATGAGTGCCATGGGTCTGGACGACCTGATTGCCAGCATCCGCAAGGCAAAGGACAACGAGAACATCAAGGGTATCTATTTGGAAGGCGGTGTTCTGGAGTTTGATGCCCCTGCCACCGCACAGCAGTTGCGAGATGCCCTGAAGGACTTTAAACAAAGTGGCAAATGGATTGTGGCCTATGCCGACCAGTATATGCAGGCCAGCTACTACGTGGCATCCGTGGCCGATAATATCTATCTGAATGCAGAGGGCATGATCGACTTCAAGGGGCTTGGAGGCAAGCACGAATATATGAAGGGGCTTTACGACAAGATTGGCGTCAAATACATGGCAGCCAAGGTCGGTAAGTATAAGAGTTATGTGGAAAGCAACACCTTGACAGGCATGAGCGAATATGACCGCGAACAGCGCACCGCCTATCTGAATGGTATCTGGCAGTACTGGCTGCATGAGATTGCTGAGAGCCGCAAGGTGAAGGCTGAGCAGTTGGACCAGTTGGCCAACGATAGTATCATGATGTTGGCCGATAACAAGGATTATGTAGCATCGAAACTCGTCGATAAGGTGCTGTTCCCTGAAGAAATCAAGGCTGAGATAAAAAAACGTCTGAAGCTTGACGACGATGACGACATCAACCAACTGAGTCTGGGCGACATGCTCAACGTGAAATCAGACAAGAAGAACGACGGTGAGGAAATTGCCGTTTACTATGCATACGGCAACATCGTTGATAGCAACGCCCTCGACCTGTTATCGGGTTCTGGCCATAACATTGTGGGTAAGACAACCGCTGAGGATCTGCGTAAGTTGGCCGATGACGACGATGTGAAAGCTGTAGTGTTCCGCGTGAATTCGGGTGGCGGTAGTGCAGTAGCCTCTGAGCAGATTCGTCACGCCATTAAGCTGATCAAGGCCAAGAAACCCGTGGTGGTATCGATGGGCGGTATGGCTGCCTCAGGCGGCTACTGGATCAGCTCGCCTGCCAATTATATCATCGCAGAGCCGACCACCATCACCGGCAGCATTGGTATCTTCGGACTGATACCCAACTTCAGCGGGTTGGTTACCGACAAGCTCGGTGTGACCTTTGATGGCGTTACCACCAACAAATATACCGACTTCGAGACAGATCTCGTTGTAGGTAAGAACACGGATGAGCCCATGAAATTCATGCAGGCCTATGTAGACCGCGGTTATCAGTCATTTCTGAACATCGTATCTGAAGGTCGTGGTATGAAGCCCGCAGAAGTGGACTCCATCGCACAGGGTCGTGTATGGCTGGCCACAGATGCCCTCAAGATCAAACTCGTGGATAAGCTAGGCAGCCTCGATGATGCCGTGAAGAAAGCCGCAGAACTGGCTAAGCTCAACGAATACCACACCAGCACCTACCCCGCTCAAGGCAATTGGATGGATCAGTTCTTTCCAAAGGAGAATAAGGGTACCTATCTCGATGGCAAGTTACAAGAGGAGTTGAAAGTACTGCTCGGTGATCTCTATGAGCCGTTGATGGAGCTCCGTCAGACCGTCAAAGATGGCAGTTATGTCCAGGCACGAATGCTTGACAATGTCAGAGTAAAGTAATCTGAAAACTACGATTAAGCAAAGGATATAAGGAATCGTTGATGGAGGTTAATTTCATCAGGATCAACAAGAAGTTGCTGCCGCTAAGCTGGTTATATGGCTGGGGCGTAAAGTTCAGAAACATGCTCTTTGAGATGAATATTCTGAAGAGCAAGTCGTATGCTGTGCCCGTCATCGCCGTAGGCAATATCACTGTTGGCGGCACGGGGAAGACGCCCCATGTTGAATACCTCATCCGTCTGTTAAAAGACCAATTCAGTGTTGCCATGCTGAGTCGAGGCTACAAACGCAAGAGCAGCGGATATGTATTAGCCACAGCCGACACGCCAATGACTAAGATTGGCGACGAGCCCTACCAGATCAAGCAGAAATATCCAACTGTAACGGTGGCTGTGGATGCCAAACGCACACGAGGTATTGAACATTTGATTCATGATGACGGTACGAACATGACGGATGTGATCATACTCGACGACGCTTTTCAACATCGTTATGTCAAGCCTGGCGTGAATATCTTGCTCGTAGACTATCATCGGTCTATCATCTACGACGAGTTGATGCCTGCAGGACGCTTGCGTGAGCCTCTGAAAGGCAAGGACCGAGCAGATATTGTGATTGTAACCAAGTGCCCGAAGGATCTGAAGCCAATGGATTTCCGCGTGCTCACCAAGCAGATGAATCTTTATCCCTATCAGCAATTGTTCTTTACAACACTCGAATACGGCCAAATGAAGCCCATGTTCCAGACCACAAAAGATTCATCCCTATCGCTTGAGGATCTAAAGAGCACCCATGTGTTGCTTTTGACTGGTATTGCATCGCCCAAACAGATTTATTATGATGTCAAGCCTCATGCGACAAGCATCAACTCTTTGGCATACAGCGACCATCACATCTTTAAGCAAAAGGATATTCATCACATCAACGAGGTTTTTGCTAGTATGCCATCGCCAAAGGTTATCATCACCACAGAGAAAGACATGGTAAGATTGGAAACCGTCGAAGGACTAAGCGACGAGGTCAGAAGCAGTCTTTATGTCCTTCCTGTCAGAATCAGCTTCATGTTGGATGGAGAAGCAACGTTTAACGAAAATATCATTGGTTATGTACGAAAAAATTCAAGAAACAGCATCTTGGCTAAAGGCAAGAATGACCACAAGTCCAAAGACAGCGATCATTCTGGGAACCGGCCTCGGACAATTAGCTTCAGAAATAACTGATAAGACAGAGTATCCTTATTCTGAGATTCCCAACTTCCCTGTATCTACAGTAGAAGGCCATAGTGGCAAACTCATTTTCGGTAAGCTCGGGGGTGTTGACATCCTCGCCATGCAGGGTCGTTTCCACTTCTACGAGGGCTACTCGATGAAGGATGTGACATTCCCTGTACGTGTGATGTACGAACTGGGAATCAAGACGCTTTTTGTCTCCAATGCCTCAGGCGGCATGAACGAACACTTCCATGTCGGCGACATTATGATTATCACAGACCACATCAATTTCTTCCCCGAGCATCCACTCCGTGGAAAGAACTTCCCCACAGGTCCACGTTTCCCGGATATGCATGAACCTTATGATCAAAAACTTATCAAACTGGCCACAATGATAGCCAGTGAGAAAAAGATACGCGTCAGATACGGTGTTTATGTCGGCGTGCAAGGTCCGACTTTTGAGACACCTGCAGAATATAAGATGTACCACATATTAGGCGGTGATGCCGTAGGCATGTCTACCGTTCCCGAAGTCATTGTGGCCCGCCACTGTGGCATACGTGTCTTCGGCGTTTCTGTCATCACCGACCTTGGTGGATTCGATGTCCCAGTAGAGGTGAGCCATGAGGAAGTACAGAATGCTGCCAACAAAGCACAGCCTTTAATGACAGAAATCATGCGGGAGATGATTGTGCGTTCTGAACAAGTGGAGAGCACCTCAAAAGAGAAATTTAATACGAATCACCCGACAGAAGAATGGAAATAGCAACACTTGGTGAGTTCGGTCTCATTGACCGCCTTACAAAAGATATAGAAATTAAGAATGAGAGTACTAAGTACGGCGTGGGCGATGACTGCGCCGTACTCAGTTATCCGGACAAGGAGGTACTGGTCACTACAGATTTGCTGATGGAAGGTGTGCATTTCGACCTGACTTACATCGATCTGAAACACCTCGGTTACAAGAGTGCGATGGTAAATATCAGCGATGTCTTCGCCATGAACGGCACCCCCCGCCAGATAACAGTATCACTCGCCCTAAGTAAACGTTTCACGGTCGAGGATATGGACGAGTTCTACGCCGGTCTACGTCTGGCCTGCGATAAATGGCATGTGGATATTGTCGGCGGTGACACAACCTCATCGTATACAGGACTCGCCATCAGCATTACCTGCATCGGTGAGGCTCGTAAAGAAGACATCGTCTATCGCAACGGTGCCAGGAACACCGATCTTGTCTGTGTCAGCGGAGATTTAGGGGCTGCCTATATGGGATTGCAATTGCTGGAACGCGAGAAGAGCGTGTATTATGGGCAGATCAACGACCTCCAGAAGAGAATTGCTGAAGCCAAAGCGGCTGGCGACGAGCAAAAAGTCGCAACGCTCAATACCCAACTCTCAACTTTCAACTTCCAACCTGATTTCAGCGGCAAGGAATATCTGTTACAGCGCCAGCTACAAACCGAAGCCCGAGGCGATATCATCGAGAAACTCCGCGAGGCAGGCATCCGTCCGACAGCTATGATGGATATTAGCGACGGACTCTCCTCTGAGTTGATGCACATCTGCAAACAGTCAGGAGTTGGCTGCCGTATCTTCGAAAAAAACATCCCCATCGACTATCAGACAGCCGTAATGGCAGAGGAAATGAACATGAATGTGACTACTTGTGCCCTCAATGGCGGCGAGGACTACGAGCTACTGTTTACGGTTCCCATTGGCGACCATGAGAAGATCGAACAGATCGAGGGTGTCAAGATGATTGGACACATCACGGAAGAAAAATACGGCAGGCTGCTCGTAACCCGTGATAATCAGGAGTTTGAACTCAAAGCGCAGGGTTGGAATCCACTTCACTAGTGAATTGTGAATAGTGAACAGCGAATAGTTTTTTGAAAAAAGTTCAGAAAAAATTTGGTAGGTTCAAAAAAAAGCAGTACCTTTGCACCCGCAAACGAAAGGAATGCAGTTGACATAATGGTGCCTTAGCTCAGTTGGTAGAGCATCGGACTGAAAATCCGTGTGTCCCCGGTTCGATTCCTGGAGGTACCACTCCTCCTTTCATTAGCCCGGTTTTCCCTTGTGGAGCCGGGTTTTCTTTTTGTCTTTTCGCAAATAAACGAGCCATTATTTGCCTATCTGCGAAAAAAGAATTACCTTTGCAGCATCATATATATAATAAGGTATGAAACATTTCATTTTACTATTAGCAGCTGTGGCACTGACATCATCAGCATCAGCACAGACTGCTCGCGAAGAAATCAAGGCCAACAAGTATTTGTCTGGCAGTCAGTATCTGGATTATAACCGCAGACTTCCAGACAAGCCCCTCACCCCTACCCCGAAGGGATACGAGCCTTACTATATGAGCCACTACGGCCGTCACGGTTCCCGTTGGCTGATCAGTGACAACAGCTATACAGGCCCCAGAGATATCCTCCGCGATGCCAAGGACCAGGACAAGCTGACCCCACTCGGCGAGGAAGTGCTCAGGAAGATCGAGGCCTTTGAGCCTACATCCGTCAAACGTCTGGGTGACCTGTCGACTGTCGGTGAGCGCCAGCATCACGGCATCGGCAAACGTCTGGCCGAGAATTTCCCAGAGATCTTCAAAGCCAAGAACGTACCCATCGATGCACGTTCTACGGTTGTTAACCGTTGTATCCTCTCGATGATTGCCGAATGTGAGGAACTGGCAGCCGCCAATCCCACAGCCCGTTTCCACAATGACGTGAGCGAGTCGCTTCAGTATTATCTGAACCAACCTTGGGATGGCTTGGTAAAAGAAACAGGCAACGATGGCAAACTCCGCCGGGAGAACTTCCGCAACAAATACACCCATCCTGAGCGTCTGATGAAGGCCCTGTTCAACGACCAGCAGTATGTGTTCAGCAACCTGCGTGCCGGCTCCTTTATGCGCAGCCTCTTCGAGATTGCCACCAACATGCAGAGTCACGACACTGACATAGAACTCTTCTCAATCTTTACCGATGAGGAGATCTACGACCTCTGGAAACAGAACAACATCGGATGGTATATCGCCTACGGTCCGTCACCGCTCACCAAAGGCATCATGCCCTTCAGCCAGCGCAACCTGCTGAAGAATATCATTGAGACAGCTGACACAGTGACACAGACACAGGCCACCCTCCGTTTTGGCCATGAGGTATGCGTGATGCCGTTAGCTTGTCTGTTGGAACTTGACAACTGTGCTGTGCAGGTGGAAAACCTTGACGAACTCGACCAATATTGGCAGAACTACAAGATCTTCCCCATGGGTTGTAACATCCAGTTGATCTTCTATCGTCCGAAGAAAGGCAAGGATGGCGATATCCTCATCAAGGCTCTGTTGAACGAACGCGAGGCCAAGTTGCCGATTGCCACCGACCAGTATCCTTACTACAAATGGAGCGAACTGCGTCAGTATTATCTCGACAAACTCGCAAAGTTCGAGGCATTAAATAGTAAACAGAACTCGCTTTAGCGCTTTTACAAAGCGTAGCGACTAAAAGAAACCATCAAATTTCAAACTAGAATGGGAATCATTATTGGAATCGACGTGGGTATCTCCACGACAAAAATTGTTGGTATTAAGAACAACAAGGTATCTGCCCCTATCCGTATCACAGCCGCCGACCCGATCACCTCACTCTATGGTGCTTTCGGCAAGTATCTGCATGACAATGACATCGAGCTGAAGGATGTGGAGCATGTGATGCTCACAGGTGTAGGTGCTGCTTATATCGACCAGCCCATCTATGGTCTGCCCACCAGCAAATCACAGGAGTTTATCGCTGACGGCCTAGGGGCCCGCTTCGAATCGAAACTCGACCACACCATTGTTGTCTCAATGGGAACAGGTACATCGTTCGTGAAATGCGACGGTGATGAGATGAAGCATATCGGCGGTATTGGCGTTGGTGGTGGAACACTCGCCGGCCTGGCCCGTATCATGCTGAACACCAGCGACATTGCTCAGGTGGCCGTCCTCGCCAAGCAAGGCAACATCCGCAACATCGACCTGACCATCGGTGATATCAGCGCCCAACCATTACCTGGTCTGCCGATGGACACGACTGCTTCTAACTTCGCCCGTGCCCAGAGCGATGCCTCAAAGGAGGACATAGCCGCCGGTATCATCAAGATGGTGCTTCAGAGCATCGGCTCTGCTGCCTGGCTGGCTTCCTTAGGCAGTGATATCCGTGACTTCGTGCTGATAGGCAATCTATCGCTGCTGCCCCAGTGCAAGGAAGTCTTCCCGGCTTTGGAGAAGCTCTACGATATCCGCTTCCATATTCCGAAATATTCGCAGTATTGTACGGCTATCGGAGCTGCCCTCGACTATTACACTAAACAAAAATAATGCAATCCCGTCCACTATTGGGCGGGATTACTTTTATCTGACCGATTCGTTGAGGTTCCGTCGGAGGAAAAAAGCCTTCGTGGCAAGGAAGAAGCAGGCCACGCCGGAGGCATTGACGAGGACGACAGTCCAGAAAGCAGCGGAATAGCCCAAGAGTTCAGAGACCACACCGCCAATGAGAATGCCGAGGCCCATACCGATATCCCAGGATATGAGGATGGTGCTGTTTGCCGTGCCTCGCTGATTATTCCGAGCCACATTGATAGTCATGTTCTGGAAGGCCGGCCACATGTGCCCATTACCGAGGCCGATGAGCAGGGCGGAACCGTAATATCCGAGGATCATTGACCATTGAACATTGAACATTGACCATTTTGTCAGCGTCGGCATTAATATAAATAAGGTGTAGCCGATGAGGGAGATGACCATCCCTGAGCCGGCATTATGCGTCACACGACCATTGCGCAAAGCCTTTCCTCCCTGCAGACGACTCAGGATCAAGCCTACGGAACAGAGCATGAAATAAGTGCCCGTACCTCCTGTGATGCCCATCACCTCCTTACCATAGATAGCGAGATAATTGCTCAGCACACCGAAACTGAATCCGAAGGCCACCATATTCACTCCCAACAGCCAGCCCCGTACCAGGAAGAAACGGTCCCAGGATAGAGGAAAGTGGAAAGAGGAAAGAGGAATGAGATTACTTTTATCCTTTGAGTCTGCAGCAGGCGTATTCTCTTTCCACTTTCCTCTTTCCTCTTTCCTCTCTAAACCCACCGTCGAGTCGACGATCCAGCCGAGGCAGGCAACGATAAATGCCAGCCAGAAGAGGAAGTCAAAACTATGTGTCAGCTGATAGATAAAAATGCCAATAGAGGGTGCAACGGCCATCGCGAGGTTATTGCTCAGGCCATAATAGCCGATGCCCTCCGTACGCCTGCTGGATGGCAGCACATCGATGGCGACAGTTGAATTAGATACTGTCAGTGCGCCGAAAGGTCCGCCATGCAGGGTTCTGACGATTGTAAATAATAATAAGGTAGAGGCCGCCAGATAGCCTGCAAAGAAGATGGCAAACGCCCCGAAGCTGATCATCAGCACCGTCTTCCTTGGGAAGGCATCGACCACATACCCACTAAAAGGTCGGAACAACAAAGCCGTGATGGTATAGCCTGAAAGCACCAGGCCGATCACGTCCTTTGTTGCTCCGAAGTGTTCACTCAGATAGAGCGGCAGCAGTGGTGTGAGAATATAGAAGGCGAAAAACAGCGTGAAGTTCGCCACCATCACCTTGCAATAGTTCCTATTCCATAGCTGCTCCCTCTGCTCCATCCATCATTTATTTCACCACGAAATCAAAGGCCTGCAGGTCCTTGTCGTTCGACGAGGTACCATAGAGGATCTTATAGCGGCCAGCCTTCGTTGACAGCTCATCAATGGCCTCATCGTAGTATTCGAATGCCTCGCCGTCGAGGACGATGATGGCATTCTTCGTCTCACCAGGCTTCAGGCTGAGCTTCTGGAATCCCTTCAATGCCTTGATAGGTGCACCGGCATCATCGAGGGCCTTCACATACACCTGTACCACCTCAGTGCCCTCACGCTTACCAGTATTGGTGACAGGCACGGAGAGTGTCACCTTACCATTCTTCTTCATCTGCTTGTCAGAGATCTTACCCTGACCCACCTTGAAGGTAGTATAGCTCAGACCGTAGCCGAAGGCATACTGAGGCACACCCGTGAAGTAACGATAGGTGCGGTTCTTCATCGAATAGTCCATGAAGTCAGGCAGGTCGTCGTTCGAGCGATAGAAGGTCACAGGCAGCTTACCACCAGGGTTGTAGTCGCCGAAGAGCACCTCAGCAAGGGCCTTCGCACCACCCTGACCAGCATACCAAGCCTGCAGCAAAGCATCATACTGACCATCGACACTTCCGAAGGCAATAGCAGAACCTGAGCAGTTCACGAAGATCACAGGCTTGCCGGTCTTGTGCATTGCCTTCACCAGCAGCTGCTGCACCACAGGCAGTTCGATGGTCTGCTTGTCACCACCCTCGCCCTCCATACGGGCAGAGATACCACCAATAATGATAATGGCGTCAGCTACGCTACACTCCTTGGCCAGATCGGTGAAGTCAGCCAGACGACGCTCGCAGATATCACCACGCAGCATAGCGAAGTTACCAGTACCACGACGATATTCAATCACCACGTCATAGTCCTTGCCTTTCTCCACAGGGAAGCCCTTATAGTCAGCACCGCGACGTCCGAAGCCGAAGCCACCGAAGCCGCGACGGCCACCACCGCCCTTGTTCTCCTCGACCACCTGACCATTCACCTTCAGCACATAGCCATTATCGGTAGAGAGCGTGTACTTCATCTCGCCTGTAAACGTAGCCGTATACTTACCGCTGATGCGCACAGCCAGGTTATCGTTGGTGATGCCCTCAGCAAAGCCCCAGGCACCGAAGGTAGAGAAGTTCAACTCTGTGTAGTAGCCAGTCTTGACAGGATTCTCGAAGTTCGTCTCCCTGTCGTTCCAGAACTCCACGAGCACACCCTTGCCGCCATTGAACTCCTGCAGATGGTGAACGGTGGTATACTCATCATTCAGCTCACAAGCCTTGTCGTAGATGATCTTCGCACCTGGCACGGCATTCTTGATACCCTCCAGCAGCGAATGCTTGTGGTTGTCGGTAGGCGTGCCACCGTAGTTACCGTTCAGCAGTTCGATATCGTCGGCATTCGGACCCAGCACAGCCAGTGTCTTGATGCTCTTCGAGAGGGGCAGCACATTACCCTTGTTCTCCAACAGCACCATCGACTCGCGGGCGGCCTGCACAGCCATATCATTGTTCTTCTCGCTGCTGATCACCTCAGGACCCAGCTTGGCCCAAGGCAGCATGTCAGCAGGATCAAACATACCCAGCTCGAAGCGGCCCATCAAGGTCTTGCGAAGATGACCATCGAGATCGCTCTCCTTGATCAGGTTCTTCTTCATACCCTCGGTAAGCGACATAAACACCTTACCGCACTCCAGGTCCGTACCATTCAGCACAGCATCGACAGAGGCCGAAAGACCATCCTTGTGCGTCTCGTGCTGACCACGGTTGAAGAAGTTGTTGATGGCATCGCAGTCAGTGAGCACGATGGCATTGTAACCCCACTTGTTGCGCAGGATATCAATCAGCAGACGGTCACTCGTACAACAGGGCTTGCCCTCAAAACGCTGATAGGCACACATCACCTCGCGCACGTTACCCTTCTTTACCAGAGCCTTGAAGGCCGGCAGATAGGTCTCCCAGAGGTCACGGTTCGTGGGCTCCACATTCATCGAGTGACGCAGAGGCTCCGGACCACTGTGCACGGCATAGTGCTTGGCACAGGCGTGGGTCTTGAAATAGCGGCTGTCATTGCCCTGCATACCCAGAACGGTCTGCACACCAAGCACGGCATTCAGATAGGGGTCCTCTCCGCAGGTCTCCTGACCACGGCCCCAACGCGGATCACGGAAGATGTTCACGTTCGGGCACCAGAAAGTGAGCTCCGGATTGCCGGGATAGTACGTCACACCCATGGGCACATTGAACAGCTTCGGATCGTTGTGGTCCGTACGGTTCCAGTTGGCACGGGCCTCATCGCTCACCTGCGAGAACACATCATACACCAGCTGGGCATTGAAGGCAGCTGCCATACCGATGGGCTGCGGATAGACGGTATAGCCGCCCTGACGCACACCGTGACAGGCCTCGCTCCACCAGTTGTAAGAGGGGATGCCGAGACGGTCGATCGAAACCGACTTGTTCATCATCAGTCCCACCTTCTCCTCAGGTGTGAGCAGGGAGAGCAGGTTTTCCACACGTTCCTTGTTCGACAGCTGCGGATTCTGGAACGGATACTTCGTTTGTGCTGACACTGAGGTGGCCAGCAAGGCGGTCATCGCCAAAACCAGTAATTTCTTCATACGATTTTCTATACCTTATTTATAATTAGAATCCACCACCGGGGAAGCCGCCGCCGAAGCCGCCACCGCCAAAGCCGCCTCCACCGAAGCCGCCTCCACCGAAGCCGCCTCCGCCGAAGCCACCGCCACCACGACGATTACCGCCCTGACCACGGCCCTGGCCCTGACCACGGCCCTGACCACCGCCGAAGCCACCAAAGCCACCGAACTGAGGAGCCGGACGCTTGGCAATCTCGAGCAACAGCTTAATCAGTGCAGCACGACGCATGCTCCATGTGGGATAGTCGTCAGCCTTCAGCACATCCATCTGGAAGCCAGGCATACCGCCACCCTGACGGGCACCGCCACCAGGCATATTCTGCATGAAGTCCATGCTGCTGGTAGTGAGGATACATGCCTTTGCCTTGCCGTCGGCAATCAGACGGTCTACGATGGCATCAGCGCCACCCACCTTAAACCAGCTCTCCATCGTGTCATCCTTGCCAGGCACCAGCTGGATCATCGTAGGCATCGAGAACATACCCATGCCACCCGCTGCGGGCTGTCCGCCAGGCGTCGGCGAGGTATACCAGGCCTCGTTCTGCTCCAGATCATAAGCCACACGGCCATGCTCTATCTCACCCTGCGAAGCGAAGTTGTAGGGTGAATTGGGGTTATCGGCCACACTGTACTTAAAGCCCTTGTCAGGCGAGAGATACATGTTGCTGGGGTCTGCTATAGGCGTATTGTCTACGAGGAAGCAGTATCTGAAGGTCTCAAACAGGAAGTCGCTGATGGTGATGCTCCACACACCGGCTGTATCCTTCTCCATCGGCAGCGGTGCAGGCAGGATGTCACTGTTGAACTTCACGCTGTCGGCCTCAGGAGCCTTCAGACGGAAGATGATACCCTCATCCGTATATTCCGGCGATACGACCGGACGGGGGAACAGGCGGGCCATCGTAGCACCCGTAAACTGCTGCTCCTGACCGGTCTTGGCAGGTGCCGGCTGGGCATTCTTCATGGCCTCCTCAGAAGCCTTCTTGTTGAACAGCAGGCGCAGGGTCTTGTCGAGGAAATACTTGGCATTCATCCAGGTATGGCCGAACTTGTCCGTCGTGAACTCCTTCACAGAGGTGATGCCCTTCTGATCGAGGAACTCCATATAGTCGCGGGCATTGCCATAGAGGAAATCATCGGTGCCCACGCCGAGCCAGAACAGATGGATCTTCTTGTTCGTGGCAGCAGCATTGTCGTAGACATCGGGAAGGGTGGTCGAGGTGAACGAGCTGTAGCTGCAGAGATACGAGAACTTGTCGAGGTTGGTCAATCCGATGGCGAGTGCCTGGTTACCACCACGCGAGAAACCGCCGATGGCACGGTTGTCGGCATTGTTCACCGTACGGTAGTTCTTCTCGATATACGGCATCAGGTCGTTGATCAGGTCCTTGCTGAACACGTCGCCGCCAAACTGCATCTGGGGAGCACCGCTGGCAGCAGGCGCAGCCGGTTTCAGTTTCGAGGGATTACCGTAAGGCAGCACGATGATCATCTCCTTGGCAGCCTTCTCGTTCAGCAGGTTGTCGAGGATGTAGTTGATACGGCCCACCTTGTAATACACCTCCTCCGTGTCGGTCGTACCGCTGATGCAATAGAACACAGGATACTTCTTGTCGCGGTCCATCATGTAGTTGGGAGGCAGGCAGACGATGGCATTGTTCGTGGCACCGAGGCTCTTCGAGTAATAGTGCACATACTCCACACGGCCGTGGGGCACATCCTCCTTGATGTCGTGGATGCGCTTGCCGTCGCTGATCTCCAGAAGGCTGTTCTTAAAGCCCTCGTTGGGGAAATACTGCTGGTTGCGAGGGTCCATCACCTGGAGCCCGTCGACAATGAAGCAATAGGGATACATGTCGGGTGCGGCAGGACCGAGGGTGGCCGTCCACACACCGTCTGCACCCTTCGTCATCGGCTTGCGGCCAGCAAACTGGACATCCACCTGAACGTCCTTCGCATAGTCGTTCCAATACCTGAAGGTTACTGTACCGTCAGCATTCACGACGGTAGACTTCTCTGAGGCCCCTTGGGCCATGCAGTTACTAGCAAAAGCAATCACTGCTGTTAAGGCAAAACATTTTAACTTCATATAAAAATAGTTTAAGCGAGTTAGAAATTTCGAGCAAAGTTAGCAAAAATTATTGAACGCACCAAGCCATTAATATTTTTTAAATATGTGATTGTTAATGTTCTTTAATTGTCTGCGAGGCCTTTTTACTTTCCTCGTTTTCGTTCGTCTATGTCTTATTAGAACGAAACCCAAAATACGTATTTTAATGAAAAAGCTTATCACATCACTACTCATGGCAGCCTGCGTTCAGACGATGGCTGCTGCCACCGTCGTGGAAGAGTCTGCCGACGGTAAGTACACCATCAAGAACGGTGAGGTCACGATGACCATCGATGTCAACGGCGGAAAGATCCTGTCGTACAAATACGGCGATGCCGAGGTCATCAGCCAGACCCGTTTCCCCAACTCCTTCGGAAGCACCTTCTGGACCAGTCCGCAGAAAGAATGGAACTGGCCCCCGGTGGCAGAGTTCGACCGCAACCCCTACAAGGTGGAGAAGGGCGACAACCTCGTCATGACCAGCGAGGTATCGCAGAAACTCAACTACCGTGTCACCAAGACCTTCACCGCCAATGCCGACAAGTCGATCACTGTCAGCTACACCATCAAGAACGAGTCCTCCGAGACCCGCAAGGTGGCTCCCTGGGAGATCACCCGCGTGCCCAACGACGGTATCATATTCTTCGACGCACCCCTTGAGGCTATCACCCCCGCAGGACTGATGGACTTCAAGTCGCAGTTCGGACTGAGCTGGTTCACGGCCGACGAGGCCCAGCAGAACCGCAAGATCAATGCCGACGGCAAGGGATGGCTGGCCTATTGCGCCAACGGTCTGCTGATGGTGAAGAAATTTGACGATCTCGACGCTTCACAGCCCGCTCCAGAAGAGGCCGAGATTCAGGTCTATGTCAACATGCGCAAGACCTTCATCGAGCTCGAGAGCCAGGGTGCCTACACCGAGCTGAAACCCGGTGCCGAGCTCACATGGACCGTTAACTGGTATCTCGCCCCCTACGACGGCAAGCCCGAAGCCAGCGACGCCCTCAAACAGAAAGTCAAGAGCCTGCTGAAGCTCTAAAAAATCCAACATTTATAGACATCAAAAAGATCCGTGAAGCCGTTTTGGCTCCACGGATTTTTTTACGCGGCAGTGCGGCAGCGCGGCGGCGTGGCATTGAGTGTTTGCATATGGAGGGGAGGGAGGCATATATATCTATTTTAAATTATTATATATTATAATATATAATAATTATATATAATATAATAGATCAAGTTGCCGCGGTATCGATTTTGCTAATGCCGCGCTGCCGCACTGCCGCACTGCCGCGCATTGAAATCGGGTGTCAGTGTAATACTCAAAACCTCCAAATGTTAAAATTGAAATTAATCGAAAATAATTGGGGGAAAGTATTGTTTTGCATTTGAATTTTTTGTACCTTTGCATTGTCAAATTGAAACAGCGGCGACACTAGCATTAAGGAAAATAATTGCAAGCATTAAATCTAGAAATTGCGCGCATTAATGGTAGCAAGATTTTCCTTTAATGGGGCCCTGGCGCAGCTGAGAGAGGCGACAACGAGAGAACTAACAAATTAATCAACATTTCTAACCTAAATATTTTGAATTATGGCTATTAAAGTAATTGCACAACGACGTGAAGTCAAATTGGGTAAGAATCCTGGAATGAAGTTCGTGAGGCGTCCCGATCTCTACATCCCCATCCAGGAGAAGAAGGTATTCGCAGAGGCCTCTATCCAGATCACCTGTCTCGACGAGGAAGGCAACATGCTGAAGCGTGTGACCTCAAGCGACAGTGGCGAGGTGGAGGACAACGAAAACGCCGGCAACGAGAACAATGAGAATAGTGAGAACTCTGAGAACGGTGGTTCGCAGAACAGCGGTGAGCAGAACAGCGCTCACGGCCTTCCTGACGGCCATCACGACCACGAGTTGCATGGGACGAGGACCAATTGAGTTTTAGAATTAACAAAAAAAGTAGCTTTGGCGTAACAAAATATCCTTTTGGGTGTAATAATTGAAAAAAAAAGATTAACTTTGCAGTCGATAAAATAATAATTATATGATATTTCCATTGAAAAAGATGATAATGGCTGTGGCAATGATAGCCCTAAGCCTTAATATAACCGCCCAGCCATCGGCTCAGGAGCAGGAAGAGCAGGCCTTTGCACAGCGCATTTACGAGGCGCAGATGAGTGGTAACGATTCGGCTTTCTACGACGTTCATCAGGCGTTCATGGACTATCTGGAACAGCGTGAGGACTGGGAGAAATACTATCGTACGTGGATGAACCGCGTCATCTATGATGTCAACCATAGACACTTCCACCGTGCCTTCTCCGAGATTCACCGCATCACCGAAGACATTCGTGAACGTCATCAGGAGAAATATCTTTATGTCCCCAATATGGCATTAGGCCTCTATTATAATGGTCGTAACCAGCCGGAGATAGGCGAGAAGCATTTCCGCCGTGCTCTTAGTAGCATCGATAGAGATAGCGAGCCCGTAGCTGTGTTCAACTGCTATCTCTCGTTGTCGCAGTCGCTCAGTTTCAAGCGTCCCGCTGAAGCAATGGCCTGCCTTGACAGTCTGCCGCAGCAGATGCTCCAGAACCCGATGTACGAGAGTGGCGTGCTGGGTTATCGCTGTATCATCGCCAACGTGATGGGCGACAGCAAGGCTTTCAATAACTATTTCGCACAGTACGACAGCATCCGTCAAAACGTGCCTGAGCAGTTCAATGCCGCTAATCTGGAGCAGGTGATGGTGTGTCACTACCTCATGCAGAACGATTACAAGAAGGCTCTCGCCTGGTGCGACTCCATCGATGTGCCGCTGGTAGCCACCGAGTTGCGCATGAATGTCTATGAGCAGATGGGTGACTGGAAGCAAGCCTTCCGCGCTTCAGAATTGAAAGACAGTCTGTCGCAGGCTGCAAACCGCGAGGGATTGGAGGAAAATCTCGTTGATATTACCCACGACATCGATATGCTGCAGGCAGAGCATGATAAGGCAGAAATAAGGCGTACCCAACTGTTGATCGTCGGATTGATGGCCTTCGCCATCATCGCCCTGCTCGCAGGTATGCTCGTTTATCGTCATAGGAAGAACCGTCGTCTGAAGGAGCAGTTCCTGCAATTGCAGGAAGCCCGCCGCAACACTGAGGCAGGACAGGCCATCCGCCGTGCCTTCGTCAGTACGATACAGGAAAAGCTGAAGTCACCTATCAACGTGCTGCGTGGCTATGCCCGTATTTTCAACAACCCGGATTTCAAGCTTAAACCCGAGGAGCGAAGCAAGCGCTACCGCGATATTGCTGATGCAGCCCGGAGCATAGAATCGCTGATGGATCCTATACTCGACTCCTATGCCAATGGAACAACCGGTATTACTGAGGAAGAGAAGCGCGTTTGTCAGGATGCCCTGCGCTCGCCGCTCCAGACGTTGATAGGTATGGCAGATGTCATTATCGAAGCTGACGGACAGATACCGCATGATGAATATATGCAGCTGCGTTCTGAGATATGTCGCGATGCTTACCATGTGTCCACCTCCACTCACAAACTTGTGCTGTTCAGTCTCTATGGTGATGATATTCCCACGCCGAAAGACGATTATGTCAGCCTGAATGAAACAGCGCGTTCTATACTAAACGGCTATGAGATGCACCGTGAAGGATCGCCGCTGAGCGAAGGGAGGAACTTCGCATTGGCCAGAGAGTTCAGAACCGATGTGGGGGATGACGTGAAGGTGTATACCAGTCCGTTATTGCAGGAATTGCTGAACTGTCTGCTCGACAATGTCGACAAATATGCTACTGGCGGCACGGTACTGATGAGTTGTCATGCCAACCCCAACGGTACCTATGCTATATCTGTCAGTAATGAGGGGCCGGTGATTCCCGCCGCAGATGTCGAGCGTATCTTCACCCCCTTCGTACGCCTCTCGCCTGGAGAGCACGGTCTGGGTATCGGTCTCCCGCTGGCCCGCCGTCTTGCCATCTCGATGGGCTACACCATTACCATCGATTTGAATTACACCAAGGGGGCCCGTTACGTTGTTTCTGGCATCTAAAGAACCAAGCAACAAAAGGGACTGACATCGGTGATGTCGGTCCCTTTTAGGTTGCGGAGAGAGAGGGATTCGAACCCCCGGTACCTCTCGGTACGGTAGTTTTCAAGACTACTGTAATCGACCACTCTACCATCTCTCCAGTGCTTCGATTTCTTGAAAGCGGGTGCAAAGGTAGTGGTTTTTCTCGAAATGAACAAATTTTTAGGCAACTTTTTATAAATTATTTGGATATTCGCCCAAATTGCAGTAACTTTGCAGCGTGATTTATCCGAACAACTTCGAACAAAAGATAGGATTCGACGAGATACGCGAGCTGTTGAAGGCACGCTGTCTGAGCACGTTGGGCAAGGAAAAGGTAGACGAGATTGCCTTCTCCACAGACGCCCGTGTGGTGAACGAATGGCTCAGTCAGGTGCGCGAGTTCCGCCGTCTGCAGGAGGAGAAAGACGACTTCCCCATGCAGTATTTCTTTGATGTGCGCGAGAGCATCAAACGCATCCGACTGGAGAACACCCATCTGGAGGAAAACGAAGTGTGGGACCTGAGGCGGTCGTTGGAGACGATAGCCAATATAGTGAGATATTTGAGGAAGGAGTCAGGAGACGGGAGTCAGGAGACAGTAGAATACCCCTACCCTGCGTTGCAGAGGCTGACGGAGGGGGTGACGACATTCCCTGCGATCATCCGACGCATCGACTCGATACTCGACAAGTTCGGAAAGATCAAGGATTCTGCCTCGATGACGCTGGCCGGCATCCGTCACGACCTGTCGAAGATGGAGGGTTCGATATCGCGTACCTTATATACTATATTGCATGCTGCCCAGAAAGACGGACTGGTGGACAAGGACGTGACACCTGCCGTTCGCGACGGTCGACTGGTAATACCCGTATCGCCTGGCGTGAAACGGAAGATCAGTGGTATCGTGCACGATGAGTCGGCCACGGGAAAGACCGTGTTTATAGAGCCGACGGAGGTGGTGGAGGCCAACAACAAGGTGAGAGAACTGGAGGCTGCCGAGCGTCGTGAGATCATCCGCATCCTCACCGTGTTTACCGACGAGCTCAGGCCGAACGTGCCGGAGATACTCAACTCCTACGAATTCCTGGCACAGATAGACCTGATCTACGCCAAGACCGAACTGGCGAAACTGACGAAGGCCTTTGAGCCCGAGATTAAGGCCGAGCCCCACCTGGACTGGATCAGAGCGATACACCCGCTGTTGCAGTTGTCGCTGGAGAAACAGGGGAAGAAGGTGGTACCATTAGACATACGTCTGGAAGGAGACAGGAGTCAGGAGTCAGGAGACAGGAGAAATGTTGGGAGGTTGCTGATTATATCAGGTCCGAATGCGGGCGGAAAATCGGTATGTCTGAAAACCGTGGGACTGTTGCAATATATGCTGCAATGCGGATTGGCAATCCCCATCGGCGACCGTTCGACCGTGGGCATGTTCAACAGCATCATGATCGATATCGGCGACGAGCAGAGCATCGAGAACGACCTCTCGACCTATTCCTCGCATCTGCTGAACATGAAGAACATGATGAAGCAGGCCGATGCCCACACCTTATTATTAATAGATGAGTTTGGCGGTGGCACAGAGCCCACCATCGGCGGAGCCATCGCAGAGGCCGTGCTGAAGCAGTTGTGGAAGAAGAAGACCTTCGGCGTGATCACCACCCACTATCAGAACCTGAAGCACTTTGCCGAGGATCATGAGGGTGTGGTGAACGGTGCGATGCTCTACGACCGCAATCAGATGCAGGCCCTGTTCCAGCTGTCGATAGGTCAGCCCGGATCGAGCTTCGCCATAGAGATAGCCCGTAAGACGGGTATCCCTGAGGAGGTGATCAAGGACGCCTCGGACATCGTGGGCTCGGAGTATATCCAGAGCGACAAGTATCTGCAGGACATCGTGCGCGACAAGCGGTATTGGGAGGGCAAGCGCCAGACCATCCACCAGCACGAGAAATCGCTGGAGGGACATATCCAACGCTACGAGACCAACCTCGAGGAGATAGAACGCGAACGCAAGGCCATCCTGCGTCGTGCCCAGCAACAGGCCGAGGAACTGTTGGCAGAAGCCAACCGCAAGATAGAGAACGCCATCCGCGAGATCAAGGAGGCACAGGCCGAGAAGGAGCGTACACGCATCATCAGGGAAGAGTTGCAAGAGTTCCGCCAGCAGGTGACTTCCGACGATACCCGCGGACTGATGAGCGAGGAGGAGTTTGCCAAGAAACTGCGTCAGATGGAGGAGCGTAAGGCCCGCAAGGCCCAGCGCAAGGAAAAGAAGAAGGAGGAAAGTGAAAAGAGAAAAGAGCATGCCTCTGCGGCAGCCAACTCTCCACTCTCAACTCTCAACTCTCCACTCGCCGTGGGCGACACCGTGCGCATCAAGGGACTGAACAGCGTCGGCAAGATAGAGAGCATCCAAGGCAAGCAGGCCACCGTCATCTTCGGCGATGTGCGCTCAAAGATGAAGCTGGAACAGCTGGAGCGTGCCACGAAGACGAAGGAAACCAATCCCGCCAACAAGCACGAGGCACTGGCCGTTCAGACCTCGAAGGTGACACGAGCCACGATGGAAGACCGCAAGCACAACTTCCATCAGGACCTCGACGTGAGAGGTATGCGAGGCGACGAGGCCATCGACACCGTGATGCATTTCATCGATGATGCCATCCTGATTGGGATGAGCAGAGTACGTATTCTGCACGGCACAGGTTCAGGTATTTTACGCCAGTTGATACGTCAGTATCTGAACACCGTTCCCAACGTGGTGAAGGCCCGCGACGAGCACGTGCAATTCGGTGGAGCAGGCATCACTGTAGTGGATTTAGACTAGTCAAAATTTCGCTTTTTTTGACTGTTGTACGCACACAATAAACGTTAAAAGTTCTTAATAAATTTGGCTAACTAATTGATTATCCGTAACTTTGCAGCCGATTCGCTTGAATCTGGCGACGTGATGTCGCACTTTTTGAAGAAGAAAATCTAAAGGATAACGCGGCATACTCTCGTGATGAGACGGCCGCCTAAAGTATAGAGATATGATTCAAATTTTTAAGAAAGTTAGTGTGAGTCTGATGGCCTTGACCTTTACACTGATCGCCTCAGCGGGAGGCGGCAACGGCAAGAGTTCCACTAAAACATCAGACATCGACTGGAATCCAGTAATGGATGCGATTATTCAAGTAGAAAGCGAAGGAAATCCCAAAGCCGTGAGCGGTAATTCCGTAGGCGCTATGCAGATTACTCCGATTCTTGTGAAGGATTGCAATGACATTCTGAAAAGACAGAAGAGTAAAAAGCGCTATACCATGGACGATCGCTACAGCGTAGCGAAATCAAAGGAGATGTTCCTTATTATCCAGAAGTACTACAACCCCGAAAACAGCATCGAGAAAGCGATCCGATTGTGGAACGGTGGTGTGAAGTACACAACAAGAGCCACCAACCGTTATTACAAGAAGGTGCTCGCCCAGATGAAGTAAGGATACATGAGACTTCGCAATCGTTTGGACAACGAAACTATTTGCAAGACTGATAATCCGATTGTCAAGGATAAAACCTGACGATCGGATATTTTATTTGTATACGAAAAAATGCAAGCCGTTTGGCTTGCATTTCCTGCTGAGTTGCGGAGGCAGGATTCGAACGTGCGACCTCCAGGTTATGAGCCTGGCGAGCTACCAACTGCTCCACTCCGCGATGTTGTTTTTTTCTAAGCGGGTGCAAAGGTACTACTTTTTTTCGAAATACCAAAATATTTATGCCATTTTTTTGAAAAATAACTCTTTTCGGAACATTTCTTCCTCATTTTCTTGCGTATTTAAAAGGAAAAATGTAATTTTGCACACTGAAAGAATGTGTGCAATTTTGCATAAACCAAGGAGGAAGCAATTATGTCAATATCGAAGACTAGACAAAAGCTCGTAGATGTGGCCCGTCAGTTGTTTGCCAAAAACGGACTGGAGAACACCACGATGAACGACATCGCCACCCTGTCAGGCAAGGGCAGGCGCACACTCTACACCTATTTCAAATCGAAGGAAGAGATCTACTATGCTGTGATCGAAGGCGAGCTGGAGCGCTTGAGCGACAAGCTCGACGAGGTGGCAGCCCGTAAGATCCGTCCTCAGGACAAAATCATCGAACTGATCTACACCCACCTGAGCATGATCCGTGAGACGGTGGTGAGAAACGGCAACCTGCGTGCCGAGTTCTTCCGCAACATCTGGATGGTGGAGAAGGTGCGCAAGCGTTTTGATGATGCAGAGATAGAACTGTTCCGTAAGGTGTATAACGAAGGCAAGGAGGACGGTGAGTTTGATATCGACAACATCGACCTGGTGGCCGACATCACCCATTATTGTATCAAGGGTCTTGAAGTGCCATACATCTACGGTCGTATCGCCCACGGCATGAAGGAAGAAGACACCAAGCCACAGGTGGCGAAGGTGGTCTATGGAGCCCTAGGTAAGATACAAAGGAAGTGAATAGTGAATAGTGATTAGTGAATAGTATTAACACATTATAAAAAAGTATTATGGGATTATTAGAAGGTAAGACAGCGCTGATTACAGGTGCTGCACGCGGTATCGGAAAAGCTATCGCACTAAAGTTCGCCGAAGAAGGCGCAAACATTGCATTCACCGACCTTGAGGTGAATCTGGAAACAGAACAGGAAATCGCCGCCAAGGGTGTGAAGGCCAAGAGCTATGCCTCGAATGCCGCCGACTTTGCTCAGACCGAGGAAGTGGTGCAGGCCGTAAAGGCAGAGTTTGGCAGCATCGATATTCTGGTGAACAATGCCGGTATCACCAAGGACGGACTGATGCTGCGTATGACCGAGCAGCAGTGGGATGCTGTGATTGCCGTGAATCTGAAGTCGGCCTTTAACTTCATCCACGCCTGTGTGCCCGTGATGATGCGTCAGCGTGGTGGTTCGATCATCAACATGGCCTCTGTGGTAGGTGTGCACGGTAATGCCGGACAGGCTAACTATGCTGCTTCGAAGGCTGGACTGATTGCACTGGCTAAGAGTATCGGACAGGAGATGGGTCCGAAGGGTATCCGTGCCAACGCCATCGCCCCAGGTTTCATCGAGACCGCTATGACTGCAGCCCTGCCCGATGAGGTTCGTGAGCAGTGGAAGCAGAAGATTCCTCTCCGTCGTGGTGGTCAGGTAGAAGATATCGCCAATGTAGCCACCTTCCTGGCTTCAGACATGTCAAGCTACGTGAGCGGACAGGTGATCCAGGTTGATGGCGGAATGAATATGTAAATCAATTGATAATTGACAATTGATAATTGATAATTATGGAGGTCGTTTACGAAGACAACCATATCATCATTGTAAATAAAAAGAGTGGGGAGATCGTACAGGGCGACAAGACTGGCGATCGCCCCCTTTCTGATATTGTCAAGGACTATATCAAAGAGAAATATGCCAAGCCCGGAGCTGTGTTCCTGGGTGTGGTACATCGTTTGGACCGACCTGTGTCAGGACTCGTGGTGTTTGCACGCACCTCGAAGGCACTGAGTCGGCTGAACAAGATGTTTGCTGAGGGCGAGGTGCATAAGACCTATTGGGCCATTACCAAAAACGCCCCTCGCGACAGCGAGGGCACGTTGACCCATTGGCTCGTGAGAAACGAGAAACAGAACAAGAGTTATGCCTACGATCAGGAGAAGCCCAATGCCAAGAAAGCTATCCTAAAATATCGTGTGCTCAGCCATAGTGATAACTATTCGCTGATAGAAGTCAACCTCATGACAGGAAGGCATCACCAGATCCGCTGTCAGTTGGCTGCGATGGGATGTCCCATCAAAGGCGACCTGAAATACGGAGCCCCAAGGAGCAATCCTGATGGCAGTATCTCGCTGCTGTCACGCAGGGTGGAATTTGTGCATCCCGTCTCGAAGGAGACGATTATTGCTGAGGCTCCCCTACCCGATGACAAGCTTTGGAGAGCTTTTAAAGTTGAGAGTTGAGAGATGAAGAAAGTATTGAAGTGGATGGCGATAGCGGTATTGACGCCCATTCTGCTGTTTTTCATACTTGCCGCACTACTCTACTTGCCACCCGTACAAAACTGGGCGGTGAAGAAAGTAGCGGCCATCGCCTCAGAAAAAACGGGAATGGAAATCACCGTGGGCCACGTGAATCTAGAATGGCCCTTCGACCTCGGCATCGACGAATTCCGTATGCTGCATCCCAACGACTCCCTCAAAAACGTTACAGACACCATTGCCGACATCGGTCACCTGACTGTCGACATACAACTACGGCCATTGTTTGACAAGCGTGTGGTCATCAACGAACTCTCGATGCAAGAGGCCAAACTCAATACCAACGGTTTCATCAGCGACCTGCGCATCAAGGGACGGATGAAGGAGCTCTGGCTATCGTCGAAAGGCATCGATCTGGATAAGGAAACGGTAGAAGTGAATGGCGCCAGACTGGCAGATGCCGACCTCGATATCCAACTGTCGGACACAGCCGCTGTGGACACCACCACCTCGGACAACAAATGGACGATCAATGCCGACAGCCTCAGCATCCATCAGACCCGTCTAGCCATCCATTTGCCAGGCGACACGCTGCATATAGACACCTACTTGGGCCACGCCGTCGCCCAGGAAGCCAACATCGATATCGGCAAGAACATCTACAAAGTGAGCAGTCTGAGATGGAACGATGGCAAACTGAGTTATGACAACCGCTTTGAGCCCGCTGTGGCTGGTCTCGACTATAACCATATCGTACTGACGGACATTAGTCTCGGCATCGATTCCATCAGTTATACCCCCCAAGGCACCTCGTTCTATATCCGCAACACAAGTCTCAAAGAAAAGAGCGGTCTGGAAATCAGTAAGTTAGAAGGAGGCGTCAGGCTAGATTCTGCCTTCAACAAGATACAGATACCCGCCCTTGCTCTCAAAACGCCTGATTCAGATATCTACACCGAGGTGGATATGGACTTCAACGCTTTCGACCAGCGGAATCCGGGTAAGATGAAGATGCGGCTGAATGCGCAGTTGGGCAAACAAGACCTGATGCGATTCATGGGCGACATGCCGGCATCACTGATCCGCAAATACCCCAATCACCCCATCGCCATCAAAGGTTCGCTTAACGGCAATATGCAGCAGATGGAGTTTACGGGCCTCGACATCAACCTGCCCACCGCCTTTCATCTCACTGCCAACGGCACCGCCAGGAATCTGACGGATATGTCGAGGTTGCAGGCCGATATGAAGATGAGTGCGAAGACACAAGACATCGGCTTCCTGACGGCAATGCTCGATCCCAAGACGATGAACGACTACCGCATCCCTAACGGTATCACCCTCGATGGTACGTTGAATGCCGATGGTCCACGCTATACAGCAGACCTTATCGCCCGCGAAGGTCAGGGAACGGTGAAGCTGAAAGGTACGGCCACCATTCCGCAGAATGCCAAGGGAGAAATGATGCCAAGCCAGATGACCTACGATGCAGACATCAGCGTGAAGAATCTGAATCTGCACCATTTCATGCCAAAGGACTCTATCTATACCCTCACGGCCGACATCTCCGCCAAGGGCTATGGCACAGATGTCCTCTCGAAGAACACCCGTCTGACGGCTAATGCCACCCTCCACCATCTGCAATACGGCAGTTGGGATCTGAACAACATGACGGCAAAGGCCGCTATCAGCAACGGTCGCGGAAAAGCCACCATCACAGGAGACAATGCCCTCTTTGTAGGCGACATCACTGCCGATATGCTGTTGGCACCCGCCCTCTCGAAAGACAAGACCATCGAAGCCCAGCTCTGTGCCGACCTCGCCAAGGTGGATCTCTTCCAGATGCGTATTATGGACGAGCCCCTTACCATCGGCCTGAGTGGCGACCTCGACATCAAATCCAACCTCAACGACACCCACTACATCAGTGGATTGATTGATAATATCAGTATTCGCGACGACAAGACCACCTACTATCCCACGAAGGTAGGTCTGTTGCTGAAAACTAATCGCGACACCACCTATGCCAGGATGCAGAGTGGCGACTTCATCGTGAAACTTGATGCACAAGGCGGCTACGAACGGGTAATGAAGCAGTTGACCACCATCTCCGACTCAGTGATAGCCCAATATGAAAACAGGGTGATAGACCAGCAGGCCATCAAACGCCTGTTGCCCACGATGAAACTGCATGTGGAAAGCAAGCGAGACAACCCTATTGCCAATCTTCTGAAAACCCAGGAGATTGATTTCAAGGATCTGTTGGTAGACCTGAATATGTCGCCAGAGACAGGCATCAACGGTACGAGTCATCTCTATTCGTTGAACTACGACAGTACCCGTATCGATACCATCCATCTGAACCTGACCCAGAAAGGCAAACGTCTCACCTATCAGGCACAGATACGTAATAACCGTCGCAACCCGCAGTTCGTGTTTAATGCCCTCATCGACGGCCATTTCCACGAGCATGGTGCTTTGGCAGGATTGCGTTATTATGACAAAGACGGTAAGATGGGTGTTAGGATCGGTGCAACGGCCGAGATGGAATCTAGTGGTATCCGCTTCAAGTTGATGCCTGACAGACCTACAGTGGGTTATAAGGAATTCAATTTGAACAAAGATAATTTCCTCTTCCTGGGCAGCGACAAGAAGATACAGGCTAAGATTGACCTCATCGCTGACGACAAGACGGGTCTGAAGCTCTATACAGAGAATCAGGACTCTACGATGCTGCAGGACCTCACCCTCTCGTGCAACCGTATCGACCTGGGCGAAATCACTTCTGTGATACCTTATCTGCCGAAGATCACAGGCAAGCTCAATGGTGACTATCATATCCTGCAAGACCAGAACGAGAAATTCTCTGTGGTCTCAGATATGGCCATCCAGGATATGACCTACGAGGGAGCCATCATCGGCAATCTCAGTACGGAGCTTGTCTATCTGATGAAAGAGGACGACACCCACGCCATCGAGGCCCACCTCATGCTGAACGATGAGGAATTCGGCACCCTGAGCGGTAACTATCAGAATAAGGACGAGGGACATATCGATGCCACCTTCAACATGACACGCTTCCCATTGTCGCTCGTCAACGGTTTCATAGAAGAGCAGATCGTGGGTCTAGAGGGTTATGCCGAGGGCGACCTCACCATCAAGGGAACGCTGAAACATCCGAAGGTAGACGGTGAGCTCTATGTGGAAGATGCCTATCTGGTAAGTCTGCCCTACGGCATCCGCATGCGTTTCGATAACGACCCTGTGCGTATCATCGATTCCCGTCTGCTGCTCGAGAACTTCGGACTCTATGCTTACAACGACGAGCCTATCAACATGATGGGTAACATCGATTTCTCTGATATGGACCGTATCACGATGGACATGCGTATGCGAGCCCGTAACCTGCTGCTGATCAATTCAAAACAAGAGGCCAAGAGCATCGCCTTCGGCAAGGCCTATGTGAATTTCGTGGCACGTATGCAGGGACCGCTGGAGCAGTTGGATATGCGTGGCCGTCTCGATGTGCTCAGCTCTACCGATATGACCTACATGCTCCTCGACTCGCCCCTCTCAACAGACAACCGTCTCGACGAGTTGGTGAAGTTTACTGATTTCAGCGACTCCACCCAGACCGTTGTTGCCAAGCCTGTACCCACAGGATTGAATGCCGACCTCACCATCTCTGTGGCACAAGGAGCACACATCGTCTGCGACCTCAACGTAGAACAGACCAACTATATCGACCTCATGGGTAGTGGTGACCTCCGCATGAAATACAACCACGAAGGCATCAACCTCACGGGTCGCTACACCCTGAACAGAGGCGAGATGAAATACTCGCTGCCTGTGATTCCGTTGAAGACCTTTACCATCAAGGACGGCAGTTATGTGGAGTTTACGGGCGATGCCATGAACCCCAGACTGAACATCACGGCTACGGAGCATCTTAAAGCCAGCGTTGGCGGTGAGGGAACCACACGTATTGTACCCTTCGAATGTGGCGTTATCATCACCAAGACGCTCAATGATATGGGTGTGCAGTTCATCATCGAGGCACCAGAGGATAATCTCATCAATGGCGACCTGAACAGTATGAGTGCCGAGGAACGCTCAAAGGTGGCTGTGGCGATGCTCACCACAGGCATGTATCTGGCAGATTCGAACACCAGCGGATTCTCGATGAACGCAGCCCTCAGTTCGTTCCTCCAGAGTGAGATCAACAATATCGCAGGCTCTGCCCTGAAGACCCTCGATCTCAGCGTGGGTATCGACAACACAACCGATGCCTCAGGAGCCATGCAGACCGACTACTCATTCAAATTCGCCAAGCGATTCTTCGACAACCGCTTGAAGATTGAGATAGGCGGTGTGGTCTCCTCAGGCACCAATAATCCACAGGGACAGAAACAGTCGTTCTTCGATAATGTCTCGATGGAGTATCGTATGAACCAGAGCGGTACGATGAATGCCAAGCTCTTCTATCAGCAGAATGTCTACGACTGGCTCGACGGCTATACCAATATGTATGGCGGAGGTTTCCTGTGGCGACGCAAACTCAGCAATTTCTGGGATATTATCCGATTCTGGAAGAAAGAAGAGCAGCCCATGCGACGCTTCACCACGCAACCATTACCAGGACAGGAATGGCGACGTGACAGTACGACAACGGACAGTTTAAAGGTAAAAAGGTAAAAAAGTAAAAAGGTAAAAAAATGAAGCAGCATATTACATATCGCATCGTCACGAAGGTAAAGGCGGCAGCCCTTTTACCCTTATACCTTTTTACCCTTCTATTTTTATCTTCCTGTTCGCTCACGAAGAACATCCCTGAAGACGACCAGTTGTTCAGAGGTCTAAAAGAGATTGTCTATATCGATGAACAGGACGGCAATCAGCCCGAGAGCAAAGTACTTGAAGACCAGAAGGAAACGATGAAGGAAGAGGTAGAGGCCGCTCTAGCGACCATCCCCAACGGTTCACTCTTCTTCAGCAGCTATTACGCAGCTCCCTGGTCGTGGCGACTTTGGGTCTATAACACCTTCGGCTCGAAGAACTCCACTTTTGCCAAGTGGATGACCAAATCATTCGGCAAGCCTCCCGTGCTGATGAGTCAGGTGAATCCCGCCCTGCGTGCCTCTGTAGCCACATCGGTGCTTCGCAACAACGGCTATTTCCGTGGTGAAGTGACCTACGAGCCCGTGCCCATGAAGAATCCCAAGAAGAGCAAACTCCGTTATACCGTCAGACTCGACTCGCTCTTCACCGTCGATTCTCTGGCCTATATCGGCTTCACCGACTCTTTGCAGCAGCTCATCGACTCCACCAGTAAGGAGACACTCATCCCCAAGGGCAATCCCTTCAGTGTCGCTGCCCTCGACGGCGAGCGCAACCGCATCAGTACCCTCTTCCGCAACAACGGCTATTATTATTTCACGCCGAACTATACCACCTATTTCGCTGATACCTTGGCTGTGCCCAATAAGACCCAGCTCCGATTGCAGATGGTTGACGGACTCTCTGAGGAAGTATTGAAGAAGTGGTATATCGGCCATATCGACGTGCAATTCCGCAAGACGGCCCGTGAGACACTCAACGATTCTATCCAGCGTCGACACCTCACGATCCATTACAATGGTAAGAGCTCGCCCATCAGTCCACGTACCATTCTAAAAGACCTCAGATTGAGGCCACGCCAACCGTTCAGTCTGCAGAACTACCAAGAGAGTGCCAGCAAGATCAATGCCACAGGCGTGTTCAGTTCCACCGATTTCCTCTTTACGCCTCGTGCCGGCACAGATTCCCTCGATCTCACGCTGAACTGCGTGTTCGACAAGCCCTATGACTTTTATTTCGGCTTGGATGTCATCGGCCGTACCATTGGCCGCTGGGGACCTCAGGTAAAGATCGGTTTCACCAAACGTAACGCCTTCAAGGGAGGTGAGAAACTCGATATCAGTCTGCACGGTTCCAACGAGTGGCAGAAGGGAGCCGGTTCAGACATGAATACTTTCCAATATGGTGCCGAGGCCTCGCTCGAGTTCCCACGCATCATTGCCCCCTTCTACAACAGCGATCGTATCCGTAGGGATAAAGACGGACGCCCCAAACCCCGCCGTTTCTATGCAGCGCCCACCACGTTTGCCAAAGTCACCACCGACATCATACGACGTCCTGAGTATTACAAGATGCACATCGTCTCAGGCGAATGGACCTATCGCTGGCAGACCTCTGCTAACAGCCGTCATGAGTTCTCGCCCATAACGCTTAGCTATCAGTTCAAGAACAGCGTCACTGATAAATTCCTGGAATTGCAAGATAGCAACTATTATATCATAGGGATGATGGAAGACAGGTTCATCCCCAAGATGCGATACACCTATACGTACACCAGTCCTTCTAGCTACCGTAATCCTATCCGTTGGGAAACGACCGTCGAAGAGGCCGGCAATCTTGTATCACTCTACCACCGTCTGGGCGGACACAGCTTCAACGAAAAGAACAAGACACTCTTCAAGACGCCTTATTCTCAGTTCGTGCGTCTGGAGACCGACTTCACCAAGACCTGGAGCGTGGGTACCTACTCTTCGCTTGTGGGACATGTCAATGCGGGTGTCCTTTTCAGTTACGGCAACAGTGCTGAGTCACCCTTCACCGAGATGTTCTATGCTGGTGGTGCCAATAGCATCCGAGCCTTCCCAGTACGCGAGGTAGGTCCTGGACAGTTCACGATGGCTGGACAGCGCAACCGTCAGATGTCCTATCTGCTTCGCAACGGCGACCTCAAATTCATAGCCAACCTCGAATACCGACAGCCCCTCTTCGGAAATCTGCATGGAGCGGCATTCATCGATATCGGAAACACCTGGCGTTTGAGAGATCCGGATTACAGTGATTTAGAGGCAGCAGCAGTTGAAATGTATGATGTAGATCCTGAAAAGGCAAATGAGTTGGAAAATGAAATAAATGATGTTGCCAATTGGATCCATCTGATGAAATACGAGCCGTCACGGTTCTTCGAGGATATTGCCGTTGGAGCGGGTATCGGCCTGCGCTACGATCTGGGGTTCCTCGTGATCCGTCTGGACTGGGGATTTGTCCTGCACAATCCTGAGATCAACGTTTATGATGATCATCACGGCTATTTCAACTTCGGCAAGTTCAAGGACATGCAAACCCTTCATTTCGCCATCGGCTATCCGTTCTAAAGCGTGAACAGTGCATTGTGAATAGTTAATAAATGTAGAGCAACAGCAAATTCTTCACTATTCATTTTTCACTATTCGCCAAAAATTCGTATCTTTGCAGCCAAATCAGTAAAAAAACAAATTATTTGCATATGAAACCTACTCTTTTTCTGCTTGCAGCAGGTATGGGAAGCCGCTACGGAGGCTTGAAACAACTCGATGGTCTGGGCCCCAACGGCGAAACCATCATGGACTACAGTATCTACGACGCCATCCAGGCTGGATTCGGCAAGATCGTATGGGTCATCCGTAAAGACTTCGAAGAACAATTCCGTACACAAATCCTTTCAAAATACGAGGGACATATCCCATGCGAACTCTGTTTCCAGGGGCTTGACTCCCTGCCCGAAGGCTTCAGTGTGCCTGAAGGTCGTCAGAAACCTTGGGGTACCAATCACGCCGTACTGATGGGTAAGGACGTGATCAAGGAGCCCTTCTGTGTCATCAACTGCGACGATTTCTACAATCGTGATGCCTTCATGGTGATCGGCAAATTCCTCGCCAATCTCCCTGAGGGTGCCAAGAATCAGTATGCAATGGTAGGTTTCCGCGTGGGCAATACGCTGTCTGAGAACGGCACCGTAGCCCGCGGCATCTGCTCGAAGGATGCACAGGAGCATCTGACCACCGTCGTAGAGCGTACGGAGATCGTACGCTGTGCTGCTGACGGTTCCAACGCTGGGGCTGCCAGTGAGCCCATCCGCTATAAAGACGAACAGGGTCAGTGGGTCGTGGTCGACGACAACACCCCCGTTTCGATGAACATGTGGGGCTTCACTCCCGACTATTTCGAGTATTCTGAGGCCTATTTCAAGGAGTTCCTCAGCGACCCGAAGAATATGGAGAATCTCAAGGCAGAGTTCTTCATTCCTCTGATGGTCAACAAACTCATCGTCGAGAAGACTGCTACGGTAGAGGTGCTCGACACCACATCAAAATGGTTCGGCGTCACCTATGCTGCCGACCGTGAAGGCACAGTGGCACGCATCCAGCAGCTCGTAGATGAGGGCGTCTATCCGAACAAGCTGTTTTAAATGAACATCGATATTCTCAATCCACAGGAGAGCAGTCGGCTCAATACTCTGATTGAAACCAGTCAGAACATCGTCGTCACCTGCCATCGCAGCCCTGACGGCGATGCTATCGGATCTTGTCTCGGATGGGCAGAATTCCTCCGTAGCAAGGGCAAGGAACCTACGGTCATCGTTCCCGACCAGTTTCCCGACTTTCTCCAGTGGTTGCCGAATACCGAGAAGATCATCCGCTACGACAAACATCGCGAACAGTGCGACCTGCTCCTGCAGATTGCCGATCTCGTGTTCTGTCTCGACTTCAACACGCCCAGTCGTGTCGATGAGATGGAGCCCGCCCTGCTCAGAACTCCTGGCGTGATTGTGCTCATCGACCATCATCTCAACCCTGATGTGCCTGCTGAGCTCACCATCTCTCACCCTGAAGCCTGTAGCACCAGCGAAATCGTGTTTCGCATCGTGTGGCAGCTCGGAGAGTTCGAGAAACAGGGCAAACACTTCGCCATCCCCGTCTATTGTGGAATGATGACCGATACTGGCGGCTTTACCTTCGCATCTACGCGTCCGGAGATCTACTTTATCATCTCCCAGCTGCTCACGAAACGCATCGACAAGGACCGCATCTATCGCAACGTCTACCACAACTACTCTGAGAACCGTCTGCGCCTGATGGGTTTTGTCATGTACGAAAAGCTGGTCTATCTGCCTGAATACCATGCCTCGTTCTATACCATCTCCAAGGACGAACAGAAGCGTTTCAACTTCATCAAGGGTGATGCCGAGGGACTTGTCAACCTGCCCCAGCAGATCAAGGGGCTGAAACTCTCCATCTCTCTGCGTGAAGATACAGAGAAAGACAAGGTCATCTGGGTAAGCCTGCGCTCCGTCGACGACTTCCCCTGCAACGAGATGGCCGAGCAGTTCTATAACGGTGGTGGACACCTGAATGCCTCTGGCGGACGTCTGCAGTGTTCCCTAGATGAGGCTGTCGATATTACCCGTAAGGCCATCGAAGCTTTCGGCGAAAAGCTGAAGCAGTGAACAGTGAATAGTGAATAATGAATTGTGAATAGTGATATGAAGAAACTATTATTGATATGTCTGGCTGCCATAGCAGTTCTCTCCAGTTGCAACGACTACGAGACTTATGGCGACAAGAAGGAGAAGGAGCGCAACGCCATCTCCAAGTTCATTTCAGACTCCAGTATTGTAGTCATCTCTGAAGACCAATTCGTACTTCAGGGCTACGTCACCAACCTCGACCGCAATGAGTTTGTCAAACTCGACAAGAGCGGTGTCTATATGCAGATTGTCCGTCCTGGCTGTGGCGAGAAGCTCCAGGTTGGTGAGACTGCCAACGTCTGTTGTCGCTTTGAGGAGTTTAGTATCGAAGGTGATACCGTCACGCTCTTCAACAACATCTCCATTCTGTCATACTATGTCGATGTAATGCGTGTTACCAACACTAGCGGCACCTATTCCGGTTCCTTCACAGCAGGTCTCATGCTCAAAGCCTATGGGTCGGCGTCCGTGCCTGCAGGCTGGCTTGTCCCCCTCGCCTATATCAAGATAGGTCGTCCACAAGCCCTCACCGAAGAGAAGGCCAAGGTGCGTATCATCGTGCCTCACAGCCAGGGACACACCATCGCCGCACAAGATGTGTTGCCCTTCTATTACGAGATCACTTACGAGAAAGAAGCATAACGATTTTTTGAAATAATATACAATGACACTTATCAAATCCATTTCCGGCATCCGCGGCACAATCGGTGGACGTACCGGCGACACACTCAACCCTTTAGACATTGTTAAGTTTACCACCGCTTATGCCACCTTCATGGCACGTAAGACAGGCCGCCACGGCAAGATTGTCGTAGGTCGCGACGGACGTATCTCTGGCCAGATGGTGAAGAATGTAGTGTGCGGCACGCTCATGGGCTGTGGCTGCGATGTGATCAACATCGGCTATGCCACTACCCCCACAACAGAGTTGGCCGTCCGCATGTCACAAGCTGATGGTGGTATCATCATCACCGCCTCACATAATCCCCGTCAGTGGAATGCCCTGAAACTGCTCAATGGCGAGGGCGAATTCCTGACAGCTGCCGACGGAGCCGAAGTACTCGACATCGCTGCCCGCGAAGATTTCGACTATGCCGAAGTCGACCAACTGGGACAATATAGCGAAGACTTCTCTTTTGACCTGCGTCATATTGACAGTGTACTCCAATTGAAACTCGCTGATCTCAATGCCATCAAGAGCCGCAAGTTCCGCGTCTGCGTGGATACCATCAACAGTGTGGGAGGCATCATCCTGCCTAAACTCTTCGAGGCTCTCGAAGTGGAATACCAAATACTCAACGGTGCCTGCACAGGCGACTTCGCCCATAACCCAGAACCATTGGAGAAGAATCTGCACGGCATCATGGACAAGATGCGTCAGGGCGGTTTCGATCTGGGCATCGTCGTCGACCCCGATGTCGACCGTCTGGCCTTCATCTGCGAAGACGGCACGATGTTTGGCGAGGAATACACGCTAGTATCTGTGGCTGATTATGTTCTGAGAAATCTGAGTAATCAGAATACTCCGAGTACTCTGACCACTGTCAGCAACCTCTCCTCAACCCGTGCTCTGCGCGATATTACTGAGAAGTATGGTGGCAAGTATTATGCTGCTGCTGTGGGCGAGGTGAATGTTACCACAAAGATGAAGGAAGTGGGAGCCGTCATCGGCGGCGAAGGCAATGGTGGCGTCATCTATCCTGAGAGCCACTACGGCCGTGATGCACTGGTTGGCATCGTGCTCTTCCTGTCGGCACTGGCACAGAAGGGCTGCACTGCCAGCGAACTGCGCAAAACCTTCCCCGACTATCAGATTGCGAAGAACCGCATCGATCTCACCCCAGAGACCGATGTCGACGCCATCCTCGTCAAGGTAAAGGAGATGTTCGCCAAGGACAACAGCGCCAAGGTCAACGATATCGATGGTGTGAAGATCGACTTTGCCGACCGCTGGGTACACCTTCGCAAATCGAATACAGAACCCATCATCCGCGTCTATAGCGAGGCGCCGACGATGGATATGGCCGACGAACTAGGCAAGAAACTTATGCAAGTCGTCTATGACATGCAATAACAATAAAGCCCGCTGAAAACCAGCGGGCTTTTTGATTATATCAATTGTTTCGCGCGTTCGAGAGCAATGTTGATATGCGAACATATATTGTCTTCGCCCAGCATCGCATCAAAACCCGCTTTATGAAGCACGGCCTGAACCTTCTCGTTGACACCCGAGAGCACGACCTGAATACCTTCCGCCTGTGACATCAGACAGAGATTCGTCAGATTGTGGATACCCGTAGAATCTACGAAAGGTACTTTTCTCATACGGATGATGCGCACCTTAGGACGCTGATGGCGCAAGGCACCCATGATCTCTTCGAATTTATTTCCAGCGCCGAAGAAATAAGGGCCGTTGATCTCATAGACCTCGACACCCTCAGGAATCGTCAAATGTTCGAGGTTGCCGAGCTGGAAGTCGCTATCCTCTTCCTCGGGATTGATCTCGTCGCTGATCACCTTGACATCGGTCGTCTCAGCCATGCGGCGCATGAAGAGCAGACAAGCGCAGACCAATCCCACCTCGATGGCAATGGTCAGGTCGAATATGACGGTCAGCAGGAAGGTTACCCAAAGCACAATGACATCGCTCTTGGGATTTTTCAGGATGCTGACAAATGAACGCCAGCCACTCATGTTATAGCTCACAATGACCAGTACACCAGCCAGACAAGCCATGGGGATATACTGTGCCAACGGCATAAGGAACAGGAAGATCAACAACAGCACGGCAGCATGAATGATGCCGGCCACAGGTGTACGACCACCATTGTTGATATTCGTCATCGTACGGGCGATGGCACCTGTGGCAGGAATACCGCCGAAGATGGGCGAAGCCAGATTGGCAAAACCCTGGGCGATGAGTTCTGTATTCGAGTTATGACGGTCACCGATGACGCCATCTGCCACCGTTGCTGACAGCAACGACTCGATAGCGCCCAGAATGGCAATAGTAAAGGCAGGCGCCACAAGACCCTTGATCACATCCCACGTCAGCTCAGGCACCTGCGCCCCAGGAAGCTGGTTGGAAATGCTGAAACGGTCGCCGATAGTCTCGACACTCATCACACCCATATACTGCTTGAACAACAGCACGCCGATCGTCATCACGATGATGGCAATCAACGAGCCCGGCAGTTTCTTCAGCACCTTATTATAACGGGCTATCTTCGGCCAGAGGGCAATCACTGCCACCGAACCGATACCCACGGCCGCACTCCACCAATCGATCGTTGGGAATGAACCGATATAAGCAATCCATTTCTCTACGAAATCGCTAGGCACAGAGGCCATCGTCAGTCCAAAGAGATCCTTGATCTGCGTGGTGAAGATGGTCAGCGCAATACCAGAGGTGAAGCCCACCACGATAGGGTACGGGATATACTTGATAATAGTGCCCAAATGGAGCACGCCAAACATAATGAGGAAGACACCTGCCAGAAGCGTTGCGATGGTCAGACCTTCGAAACCATACTGCTGGATGATGCCGTAAATAATAATAATGAATGCGCCTGTAGGACCACCGATCTGAACCTTGGAACCTCCAAAGACCGATACGATCAGTCCGGCGACGATGGCGGTGATAATACCTTTCTCAGGCGTCACACCAGAGGCGATACCGAAGGCGATGGCCAACGGCAAGGCCACGATGCCGACAATAATGCCGGCGAGCAAATCTGTCGTCAGCTGCTTCCGGTTGTAATTCTTCAACGTCGAAAACAGCTTTGGTTTGAACTCTAATGTTGTCATCTACTGTTAATTATCTTGAAAACAGCTACAAAATTAAGAAAAAAGTTAAAAAGCACAAAAAATATGAACAAGTTATTTGAAAATAACCTAAATTTGTTGCCGAAAATCAATTCCTCACTATGTGAGAACCAAATTTGAGAGAGAGAAAGTTTACATTATTAACTATTAAAAAGAAAGAATTATGAAGAAAATCATGTTTGCTGTGATGGCAATGTGTGCTATCGGTTTCACCGCATGTGGTAACAAGGCTCAGACTGCAGAAGCTCCTGCAGACGAAGTAGAGGCTGTAGTTTACAACGCTGAAGAAGAGGCTGCTGCTTCTATCAACCAGCTGACTGAGCAGATTGAGGCTCAGGATGCCAGCAAGTTCAATGAAGTGCTGACCGCTATCCAGGAGAAGATCAAGGACATCATCGGTTCTGATCCCGCTGTGGCTAAGGAGTATGTGACCAAGATTCAGGACTTCCTGAAGGAGAATGCTGAGAAGATTAAGGCTTTCGCTGGTGAGAACGAGGCTGTACAGACCGCTTTGGCTGCTATCACCGCTGCACCCGCTGAGACCGTTGTCGACGGTCTGATGCAGGCACTGAATGGCGCTAAGGATGCTGCAGAAGGTGCTGTTGACGCAGCTCAGGATGCTGCTGAGGGTGCTGCCGACGCTGTGAAGGATGCTGCTGAGAATGCCAAGGACGCTGCCAAGGAGAAGGCAGGCGAGGCTGTTGACGCTGCTGCTGATCAGGCTAAGAAAGCGCTGGGAATCTAATTTGAAGAAATAATGAAGAAATTAGTCTTAATGATAACAGCCCTCATGATCTGCATGGTCGTGAGGGCTGCTAATGTAGTAACCATCGAATACAAGGGAACAGCGGCGACTGTTACTATTCCTGATGAATTGGCCGCTTATGTGACATGCACATCCGGTACATCATCGCATGTGAAATTAGTACAGTCAGACGACGTTGCTGATGGCGCACCAGGCGAAATCACCTACCAACTCTCCGGCAACAGCGACAACGGAGGTTTCGAGATGAGTGGCAAATACAAGTGTACAGTTAAACTGGCAGGATTAACACTGACCAATCTCGAAGGAGCTGCCATCAACATTGATGATGGCAAGCGCATCGAACTGAATGCCAGCAAAGAAACAACCAACACGCTCGCTGACGGTGCAGACGGCAATTGGAAAGCCTGCATCTATGCTAAAGGTCATTTTGAGCTAAAAGGCAAGGGTACCATAAATGTTGTTGGTAATACCGCCCACGCCATCAGTTGTAAGGAGTATATGCAGGTGAAGAACCTGACACTGAACGTCACCGCTGCCGCAAAAGACGGTTTGCATTGTCAACAGTATTTCTGGATGCAGAGCGGTACCATTAACATCTCTGGTGCCAAAGCCAATGGCATCAAGGTAGAGCTCGACGGCAAGACGCCAACGGAAGTTTACCCTGAGCATGAGAACGGGGATGAAGACGAGGATACTGGCAACTGCTATCTGGACGACGGCAAATTGACCATCAGCAATTGTGATGGCAGCGACATCTGGACCGACGGTCAGCTGGTTGTCAATGGTGGCACACACAGCTACGATGCCTCAAAGGTTTCGCAGAACAACGCCACAGGCATTACCACCTTGCAACGCAACGACATCATTTCTAACGAAGCAGTCATCTACGACCTGAACGGCCGACGGATCGATATGCTTGACGGCAGAAAGGGTGTGTTTATCATCAGGAAAGACAACGAGATCAGAAAAGTCATCGTTCAATAAATAATAAATCCCTCGCCAATTGACGAGGGATTATTATTTTTACCAGATCTGTGCTCTCTTCTTCTTCGGTACAAAGAGCTTATCACTCTTCTTGATGCCGAACGCATCGTACCATTCATTGATATGCGGCAGGGCTGCATTCACACGAGCCTTAGCCGGTGAGTGCACATCCACCGTGATCAGATACTCCAGATACTCCGGACGGAAGTTGCCAGCCCACACACGAGCCCAGCTCAGGAAGAAACGCTGCTCAGGCGTGAAACCTTCTATCTTACCGGCAGGCTGCTGCTTCAACACATTCTGCAACGCACGGTAGGCGATGTTCAGACCTCCGTTGTCACCAATGTTCTCGCCCAGCGTCTGCTTACCATTGATCTTCTTGCCAGGAACAATCTCGATCGTGCTGAAATAATCTGCCAGCACCTTCGTACGAGCGTCGAAGTTCGCCTTGTCAGCATCGGTCCACCAGTTGCTCTGGTTACCGGTCTTATCAAACTGCGAACCCTGATCGTCGAAACCGTGACTCATCTCATGACCAATCACACCACCGATAGCACCGTAGTTCACAGCATCGTCGGCATTCGGATCGAAGAACGGCGGCTGCAGGATAGCGGCGGGGAAGCAGATCTCGTTGGTCGTGGGATTATAATAGGCGTTCACGGTCTGCGGTGTCATGTGCCACTCGCTCTTGTCCACGGGTTTGTTCACCTTACGGTTCAACACATCAAGCGTACGCCATTCTGCGATATTACCGAGGTTCTCATAGAGCGACAGACTCTCGTCGACCTTCAGTCCGCTATAATCCTTCCACTTGTCGGGATATCCTATCTTAACAATAAAGTTCTCCAACTTGTCCTTAGCCTTGGCCTTGGTCTCGGCACCCATCCATGTCGACTCGTCAATACGCTGAGCGAGCGCCGTCTGCAGGTTGTGCACCAAGTCGAGCATACGCTGCTTGCTCGTTGCGGGGAAATACTTCTCCACATAGAGTTTACCGATGGCCTCGCCCAAGATGCCACTTACCAGACTCACGGCACGTTTCCAACGCGGACGGTCCTGCTGTGCGCCGTCCATCACCGAACTCAGCTTGAAAGCCTCAGCACGGAAGGCGTCGCTCAACTGACTGCTGGCACCAGCCACTACCTTGATCTCGGCATACGCCTTCAGGTCGTCAAGCGAGGTTTCTGTCAGAACCTTTTCCACCTCATGAATAGCCTCCGGCTGACCAACATCTACCAAGTCGAAAGCGGGGAATCCTGAGATCAGGAACAAATTACCCCAGTCGATGCCAGGATAATCCAACACCAACTGGTTGTAGGTCATCTTGTGATAGTTGGCGTCGATATCACGCAGTTCCACACGGCTCTTGCTGGCCTTGGCGATACGTGTCTCAATAGCCATCACAGCCTCCATCTTCTTCTTGGCCACAGCCTCATCATTGCCTACCATCACGTAAAGGTTAGTCATGTAGGTCTTGTAGGCCTCACGGATGCGCTTGGTCTGTTCGTCATCGTTCAGATAGTAGTCCTTCGTACCGAGGCCGAGGCCACCCTGCCCTATGCTCACGAGGTTCATCGAGGCATTGCGCATGTCAGCACCTACGCCCACACCGAACATCATCGTATTCTCTCCCTTACGGTCGAGCTGAGCCGTCACCAACTGATACTCGCGACGGTCCTTGATGGCGGCAATCTTCTCCAATGTCGGCTTCAGCGGTGTCCAGCCCTCGCGGTTCAGACGCACGCTGTCCATCATCAGTTTGTAGAGCGAGCCGATCTTCTGACCCAGTGTGCCCTGCTCCTGAGGACTGTTGGCATACTGGAGAATCAGATCTTGAATCTGCTTCTGGTTTTCGTCATACAGATCCATGAAGGCACCGTTGTTCGTGTGTTCTGCGTCGAGGGGGTGAGTTTTCATCCATCCTCCGGCAGCATACTCATAAAAATCATCACCAGGACGCACCGACGGATCGAGGTTCTGAGTGAAATTCTGCCCCATGGCGGTCATCGCCATCATCAGGCAGCTTGCTGTTAAAATCTTCTTCATATTAATTAAAATAATGTTATATGTCTTACGTTTGACGCACTTTGAGTCCGCAAAGATACACAATTATTCATAAGAAATGCAGAATTTAAGTTTTTTTTAATCACTCACGTTTGTAATCCCGCGTTTTTTCACTAAATTTGCACCAACAAACTTCTCTATACTAAAACGAAACGAATATGAAAGATTTAAAAATGTACATCAACGGCCAGTTCTGCGAGAGCTCAAACGGCCAATGGATTGAAGTGTTGAATCCCTCTACTGAGGAAGTGATCTCCCGTCAGCCGGAAGGCACTATCGAGGACGTGAACCGTGCCCTAGACGCTGCCCGTGCTGCCCAGAAGGCTTGGTGCAAGACGCCCGCCATCGAAAGAGCAGGCTATCTGCTGAAGATGGCCGAGGGTATCAAGAAGCGCGAGAAGGAGTTCACCGAGATTATCATGCGCGAGCAGGGAAAGACCCGCACATGGGCTTCTATCGAGGTGGGCGCTACGATTGCCTATTTCGAGTACATGGCTACCTTCGCCCGTCACATCGAGGGTGAGATCATTCCCAGCGACCGTCCCAACGAGACCATCCTGCTCACCAAGAAGCCCATCGGCGTGGTAGCAGGCATCCTGCCCTGGAACTTCCCGTTCTTCCTCATCGCCCGTAAGGCCGGAGCTGCGCTGATTGCTGGTTGTACCATCGTCATCAAACCGAGTCAGCTCACACCGGAGAACTGTACCGAGTTTGCCAAAGTGGTCGCAGAGACAGGTCTGCCCGCAGGCGTCATCAACATCGTCACGGGTAAGGGTTCCGTCATCGGCAACGAGATGGCTGGCTCACCGAAGATCGACATCGTCAGCGTCACGGGTTCCGTAGGTGCCGGCGAGAGCATCATGGCCGCTGCTTCGAAGAACATCACCAAGGTGAGTCTCGAGCTCGGTGGTAAGGCGCCTGCCATCGTCATGAAGGATGCCGACCTGGAGCGTGCCGCCCAGTGGATCGTCGACAGCCGTATCGGCAACAACGGTCAGATCTGTAACAATGCCGAGCGTGTCTATGTGCAGAAAGAGGTGAAGGAAGCCTTCACAAAAATTCTGGTCGACAAGATGTCGAAGGTGAAGGTGGGCGATGTCTGTGCCGACGAGAGTGTCGACATGGGTCCGTTGGTAGAGGCCCGTGCCCTGGAGAGCGTTACCGAGAAGGTAGAGCGCGCCATCAAGCAGGGCGCCAAACTGCTCTGCGGTGGTCACCGCGTCGGCACGAAGGGTTACTTCTATGCCGCTACTGTGCTCGACAACTGCCGTCAGGACATGGACATTATCCATGAGGAGACCTTCGGCCCAGTGATTCCGCTGATTGAGTTCTCGGATATCGACGAGGCTATCAAGTACGCCAACGACTGCGAATACGGTCTGGCATCGAGCATCTTCACCAAGGACCTCAACATTGCCGTGAAGGCCTGCCGCGAACTGGAGTTCGGCGAAACCTACGTCAACCGCGAGCACTTCGAGGCCATTCAGGGTTTCCACGCAGGTGTGAAGAAATCGGGTATCGGCGGTGCCGATGGTAAGCACGGCGTCGACGAATACCTCGTCACCCACGTCACCTACCTCGACACTTACGAAGACATGTAAAAAAACTAATCCCCGCCAGCTGGCGGGGATTAATTTTAGAATTTCAGTTTGTAACTCAGTCCTATCAGATGGCGGTCGGCTTCAAGCCCTTCATCATCATTGTCGATATGCTGATAGCGGTAGAATGCACCCACAGCGTGCTGCTTCGTGAGAGACCACTCCGCACCAACCTGATAACGCACCTTTTCCAACGACATCTGATTGAAGAATTCCACACTGGCATAGGGTGACACAGGCACATTTTTACTGTCGTATTCCACCTGCAGACGGGTGCGCAACACATGTTTGCCCTTACCGCTATAGGTATGCGGCTTCCCGTCGTAGGCATTCTTCAGATAGCTCCAACGCTCATCGACGGTATATTCAGGACGATAGGTGTACTGCCAGCGCTCACGAAGCGAGAACTTGAAGTCGCCAATCAGCTTCTTGCTAAGTGTCAGCGACACATTGAAGCGGTGGCGCGCTGACCAGTATTGGGCCCTCTTCTTGGGATCACCTACATCTGCATCACCATCGTCCACCGCGTCGTCTGTCTCGTCATAATAGGTGATGCGCTCATAAT